>SXGS01350808.1_pt1 | contig 19617 bp, 15 predicted proteins | sample 3174681 | NCBI WGS metagenome assembly SXGS01 (sample SAMN11356861, study PRJNA531348) | freshwater metagenome | isolation source: freshwater sample F1-80 | place: China: Fuxian Lake, Yuxi | collected 2017-12-25 | reverse complement strand
TTACGATTAGATGCCCCGATCTGAAGGGGACTGAAACTGGACGCGCGTCACGTCCACCTTGAGTCCGTTCGCCGTTACGATTAGATGCCCCGATCTGAAGGGGACTGAAACCTGTGCGGCCGCCGCGCGCTGTTTGGCGTACCGCGCGTTACGATTAGATGCCCCGATCTGAAGGGGACTGAAACGCCCGTCTCGAGATCGAAGTAGACGATCATTTCGCCGTTACGATTAGATGCCCCGATCTGAAGGGGACTGAAACGAACGCAGAGATCCAAGGTGTAGGCTGGAACCGTCTCCCTGCCAGACGGCGGGGCCGGGGAGTGGTCCAAGACCGTAACGGTTCTCGAGGTGAGGTCGCAGGGGCAAGACCCAGTCGTCCAAACGGGTGGAAATCCCGCCGGGGCCCAGGCCACAACGCGCTTTTGCGATTGCCGCCAACCACTCGCCCATTTGAACTCGCGGACCGGTCGTGATAGAGTCCCTTCATTATGTCCTTCAGGTCCCTTCTCCTCCTCGCGGCCATCGCCGCGGCGGTGCACGCGCAAGAGACTCGGTCGGCGATCCACGGGCGGGTGCTCGACCCGCAATCCACCGCGATCTCCGGCGCCAAGGTGGTGGTGCGTAACACTGAGACCAACACGACCTCGCAGTTGACCAGCAACGACACCGGGTACTACGAGGCGAACCTGTTGCTGCCGGGCGCGTATCAGGTGACCGTGGAATCGGCCGGGTTCCGGACGTCGATCCGCAAAGGCATCGTGTTGCCGGTGGCGTCGCGGATCGAGGTGGAGATGCGGCTCCAGATCGGATCGGTGAGCGAGTCGGTGACGGTGGTTGCGGACGCGCCGTTGCTCGATACGACGTCGGCCAACACGGGGCGCGTGGTGGATCAGCGGACCCAGGCGGGGCTGCCGCTATCGTCGTCGAACGTCACGCTGTTCGCGCGGATGGCTCCCGGGGTGCAGTCGAATGGCGAGGTGCGTGTGATCGGTCCTGGGGATCAGGCGTCGACGTCGGATTACAAGATCGCGGGGGGCGTGGGCGGGAACGAGTGGTCGATCGACGGCGGGTCGAACACCGGGAGCGGGGGGCGGCGTGTGGGGTATGTGGCGCACTCGGACGAGATTTCGGAGATCAAGGTGGAGACGAACAACTTCGACGCGTCGATCGGGCATTCGTCGGGGATGGTGGTTTCGATGATGTCGCGGTCGGGGACGAATCAGTTCCACGGCGGGGCGTCGAACATCCACGAGCAGACGCGTTGGAACTCGACGCCGTTCTTCACGCGGCAGCTTTACTACCGGAACATCGCGGCGGCGGAGGGGGCCGGGAACACGGCGCTGGCGAATCAGTTGCGGAACACGCCGAAGCAGTTGTCGGGAAGGAGGAATCATTATTCGGGTTTCATCGGCGGTCCATTGGTAATCCCGAAGGTGTTCAACGGGCGGGACCGGCTGTTCTTCTTCTTCAGCTACGTGGGGTTCCGGCGGCTGATTCCGCCGAATCCGATCAACTTCAACCACACGTTTCCGACGATGCCGAACCGGGCGGGCGATTTCTCGGATTTGCTGGCGGTGGATCCGACGCGGTATCAGATTTACGATCCGCTGAGCGTGCGGCCGGATCCAGCGCGGGCGGGCAATTTCATCCGGACGCCGTTCACCGGCAACACGATTCCGCGGGCGCGCATGATCAACCCCGCCTACGACTTCTACAACCGGCTGATGCCCGCGCCGAACAACAATCCGTCGAATCCTCGCGCGGAGCCGCTGAACAACTTTCTGGGCACCGACATCCCGTGGACATCGCCGTACGAGGCGTACACCAACCGTTGGGATTACAAGCTGTCGGACAGCCACCGATTCTTCGGGCGCTGGACCTACGACGACTACTACCTGGACGCGCTGGACTGGACTTACCGGACGCAGCCCGGCCTGATGACGCAGCGGGACCGGCGGCACAACATCGCGGCGGTGGTGGATTGGGTGTACACACGGGGCGCGTCCACGATTTTCGACGTGCTGGTGTCGGGCAATCAGTACATCAGTCCGACGAAGCCTCCGGTGATCCAGGATTACAAGCCGAGCGACGTGGGCTTTCCCACGTACGTGGATCAGCGGGCGGGCGATTTGCATATCCTGCCGACGATGAATTTCGACGGGTATAACTCGATCGGGCGGAACGTGCCGGCGATCACTCGGGTCCGGTCGTCGTCGGTCCGGACGGACGTGACGCATATCCGGGGCGACCACAGTTTCCGGGCGGGGTTCGATTTCCGGGAGCATTACCAGGTGAACGGGCTGGGCGGCAACACGTCGGGCAACTACGGGTTCAGTAACTTCTTCACGCGGCGGAACGACGATACGCTGACGCCGGCGGGGCAGTTGGGGCATTCGTGGGCCGCCTTTCTGATGGGAATTCCGACGTCGATGACGATCGGGTCGAACGACAGCTTCATCGTCCAGAGTCCGTATTTTTCGTGGTTCGGGCAGGACAACTGGCGCGTGACGCGGAAGCTGAACGTGAGTCTGGGGTTGCGGGTGGAGTACGAGAAGGGGCCGACGGAGCGGTACAACCGCTGGATCGGATACGTGGACCGGACGGCGCAGCTTCCGATCACGGCGGCGGCGCAGGCGGCTTACGCGGCTTCGCCCGTGCCGGAATTGGCGGCGCCCGCTTTTTCGGTGCGCGGCGGCGCGGTGTATCCGGGGGCCAACGGGGCTCCTTCGCGGATCCGGCGGAACGAGGTCATGTGGATGCCGCGGGTGGCGGCGGCGTATCAGGTGGACTCAAAGACGGTGGTGCGGGCGGGGTTGGGGATGTTTTACGACACTTTGAACGCGGCGATCGAGACGGTGAACCAGTTAGGCTACTCGCGCACGACGTCGACGAATCTGTCGAACGATTTCGGGGTGACGTGGCTGGCCGGGAATCCGGGCGCGGGGGTGACGCCGTTGCGGGACCCGTTCCCGGTGCGGTCCGACGGGACGCGGTTCGACGAGCCGACGCGGGCGGGTTTGGGGAACATGGCGACGGCGGGGCGCGGCTTCACGTTTTCCGATTTCAACACGCTGCACGCGCGGCAGCGGCGGTGGCGGGTGGGCGTACAGCGGCAGTTGGGGACGAGCTGGGTGGCCGAGGTGGCTTACTCGGGCTCGTACTCCGACCGCGTGTACATCAACCGGGACCTGAACGCGCTGCCGGGGCAATATTGGGCGACGGGTAACACGAGAAACGATACGGTGGCGAACAACCTGGGCAGCAACGTGCGGAATCCGTTCCTGCTGTCGAACTTCACGCCGTTGCGGACGTCGGACCCGGCGGTTTACCAGGATATCTCGACGCAGGGATTCTTCACGTCGCCGACGGTCCGGAAGAACCAGTTGCTGCGGCCGCATCCGCACTTGTCCGGGCTGACGCAGAGGAACGCGCCGTTCGGCGAGGTGAAGACGCACGACTTGCAGGCAACGATCGAGAAGCGTTTTTCGGGCGGGGTGATGGTGTATGCAACTTACACGCGGCTGTCCAACCGGGACCGGGACGTTTACCTGAACGAGTTCGACGCGCTGCCGTCGTGGCGGGAGTCCAACAACGGGCGGCCGCACCGAATCGTATTGAACACGATCTGGGAGCTGCCGTTCGGCAAGCGGCGGGCGTACGCGAATCAGGGATTGGCGTCGCATCTGGCGGGGGGCTGGCAATTGGGTGTGTCGTGGGAGGCGCAGCCGGGTCCGCTGTTGGATTTCGGGAATCTGTTCCACAACGGCGGCCTGGATCAGATCAACACGGGGGCGCGGACCTTCAACCGGTGGTTCAACACCGACGGGTTCGAGAGGGCGGCGGCGCGGGCTCCGGCGGCGTTCCACAGCCGGGTCTTCCCGACGCGGGTGGACGGGTTGCGGGCCGATCATACCAACGCGTGGAACACGAACCTGCTGCGGGACTTCCGGATCACCGAGCGAGTGGGTTTCCAGCTTCGGATGGAGGCTTTGAACGTGTTCAACCGGACGCAGTTCGGGGCTCCGGTGACCAATCCGGTGGCGACCAATTTCGGGCAGGTGACGGTGCAGTCGCAGACGAACAAGCGGTTCCTACAGTTTACGGGGCGGATCACATTCTAATGAAGCGGCGCATATTTCTGATGGCGGCGGGGGCGGCGGCGGCGGCTCCGGCTCCCGAGATCGTGTCGGTGAAGAAGATCTGGGGCGGCGAGGGACTGCACTGCGCGTTCACGGATCTGATCCGGTACAAGGGCGAGTGGCTGTGCACGTTTCGCGAGGGGCAGGGGCACGTGTCGGACACGGGGACGATCCGGGTGATCGGGTCGCGGGACGGCGAGCGATGGGAATCGCTTGCGCTGCTGCGCGAGGACGGCGTGGACCTGCGGGATCCGAAGTTTTCCGAGACGCCGGATGGGCGGTTGATGCTGCTGATGGGGGGATCGATCCGGGAGAACGGGAAGTACTTGCGGCGGCAGTGCCGTGCGGCGTTTTCACGGAACGGGCGCGAGTGGGACCGGCTGCATCCGGTGCTGCACAGCAATCACTGGCTGTGGCGCGTGACGTGGCACAAGGGGACGGCCTACGGGGTTTCCTACCGGGGCGGCGGCGGGTTGACCGAACCGCGGGCGGCGCACTTGTGGAAGGGCACGGACGGGAGCCGGTACGAATTGGTGACGGAGTTGGATTTGCCCGGGCAGAGCGAGACGACGCTGCGGTTCGACGGGGAGGAGGCGGTCGCGTTGGCGCGGTCCGGCGTGCGGTCGTCGATCGGGGTGAGCCGGCCTCCGTACACGAAGTGGGCGTGGACTCCGGTAGGGCAGATGCTGGGGGGACCGAATTTCATCGCGCTGCCGGATGGGCGGTGGATCGCGGGGAGCCGCGATTCCCGGAGCGGGAAGCCGAAGACATCGCTGTCGTGGATGACACGGAGCAGCTTTGAAACCGTTCTTTCATTTGACTCGGGTGGGGATACGAGCTATCCTGGGCTCAGCATGGAGGGCCGGATCCTGAGGGTGAGTTATTACTCATCCCATGAAGGGTCGGCAAGCGTCTATATAGCTAGCGTCCGAGTTTGAGCCGGGAGGCTGATCATGGGGGAAGTGGAGCTGTCCAGGGTGCGGCAGCAGCGAGTACCGGAGTTCGCATTGGCGGGGCGTCGGCGATTTGGTTTGCTTCCTTTTGATGGTGAGACCGTTCCGGTGCGAGAACTGCCACAAGCGGTTCTACCGGCCGGCGTTCTATTGGTAGGGCCGGTCAGGATTTCCAGAGCGGCGCTCTGACGGTGAAACAGCCGGCGGAGGCTTCGGTCCGGATTCCGCGGCCGAGCAGGAGAAGGTAGCGGTCGTCGAGGTTCTTCAGTCCGATGCCGCTGGGGGCTTGGCCCCGGGGGCGATGGTCGTTTTCCACGACGAGAAAGCCGTCGTCGATGCGGACGCGGATGGACAGAGGTTCGGCCTCCGAGAGGCGGTTGTGCTTGACGGCGTTTTCGACCAGGAGTTGGAGGGCCAGCGGCGGGATGGACCAGCCGGCGGCGGCGTGTTCGGGCGGCGCGTCGTATTGGATGGCTTTATCGAATCGAAGTTGGAGGAGGCCGACGTACCGTGCGGCGAAGTGGAGTTCACCGCTGAGGGGGACGCGGCCGGCGCCTTTGTGGGAGAGGATGTAGCGGTAGACGCCAGCGAGATTTTCGTTGAAGGCGGCGGCGCGTTCGGGATCGGTCTCGATGAGTTCGGAGAGGGCGTTGAGGGAGTTGAACAGGAAGTGGGGATCGATTTGGGCCTGGAGAGCATGTAGCTCGGCCTGAACACGGGCGCGTTCGAGGCGTTCGAGGTCGACAAGGCGGCTCCAGTTGCCGTGGGCGAGGAACATGGTCTCGTAGGTGTGGGTGATGACCATGGCGGCGGCCATGGCGAGGATGGCGGTGTGGAGGAGCGCGGGGGGATCCGGTTCGAGGCGGGCAAGGGCGTACCAGATCCGCAGAAGCAGCCAGGCGGCGGGACCGGCGAGCACGGTATTGACGGCGACGCTGACGGTGGCGCGGGCCGGTTCGGCGATACGGTCCAGCCAGTGGCGGCGGCCAACGGTGATGGAGCGCGCTCCGGACCAGATGGCGAAGGGAATGAAGGCGAACCAGACGGTTCCGAGCCAGAAGGCCGGCGATCCGGGGGCGAGGGGCCGGTAGCCGCCGACGAGCGAGGCCACGCCGATTCCGATGAGCGGGCTGATCATCAGGCGGGCAGCGAGATCGTGGACGGGTACCGGGGGCTCGAGACCGGGATTGCGGGGAATCGCCGGCGCGGCCATGTGTCGGGGTCCTGTCAGCGGGTTTGGGCGGCGGCCGCTTCGTCGAGGAACCAGCTCACGTTGCGGGAGTGGCGGACCAGTTGGACGGGGAGGCGGACGGGGTCGTATTCGGCCTCGACGGCTTCGCGCACGACGGCGGCCTTGTCGGCTCCCGGGGAGAAGAGCACGGTGTGCTTGGCGCTCGCGATGACGACGGGCATCATGGTGACGCGATACTGGGCTAGCTTTTCGACGTAGACGGCGGCGGTGAGGCGTTCGCGGTCTTCGATGAGAGGATCGCCGGGGAAGAGGCTGGCGGTGTGTCCGTCGGCTCCGACGCCGAGATGGATGACGTCGAAGGCCGGGACTTCGCCGGGTTGGAGTCCGAAGACGTGGAGGATGTCCTCGGCGTAGCGTTCGGCGGCGCGGTCCGGGCGGAGTTCGGTGTAGACGCGGTGGGCGTTGCGATGAGGGAATCGAGCGGGGATGAGGAACTCGCGATCGGCGGCGCGGAAGTTGCTTTGTTCGTGCTGCGGGGGGACGCAGCGTTCGTCGACCCAGAAGACGTGGACGTGGGACCAGTCGAAGCGGGCGCGGACCAGTTCGTGGAAGAGCGGCTTCGGGCTGTTTCCTCCCGAGATGGCGAAGGTGGCCATGCCGTTGGCGAGCAGGGCGTTTTCGAGATGCGCGAGGATCTGGTGGCAGCAGGCTTCGGCGGCTTCGCGCACGCCAGGTTCGACGAATCGATGGATGCTCATGCGAACTCCGGCGCCAAGTTTAGCACGGCTTCGAAAACGGGATCCTCGCCGCCGATGGCGAGTTCCTCGCGCATGAGATCGTACTCGCCGAGGGCGGGAAAGACGCAGTGGGAGTCGCGGGTTCCGGTGTGCATCTGGACCGAGCGGTCGGCTTCGACCTTGATGGCGACATCGAGGGAGGTTCCGTGGAGGGCGACGCGAAAGAGCCTGGGGCGGGGGGAATCGCCGGCGCGGTACCACCTGGTCTCGAAGCGGCGGCCGAGGCAGTGCGCGAGCCAGGCGGGGAGATAGCAGGTGGACATGGGGCGGTGCGGCCCCTGGTATTCGAGCACGACGCGATCCATGGCATCGAGATGCGCCAAGTAGTCGGGATCGTCGAAGATGGCGGCGATCGCTTCGCGCCAGCGCGTGAGGCGGGTCCAGGCGAGGTCGGCGACGCGGGTATCGGCGTCGCGAAAGGCGCGGAGGGTAGCGATGCGGCCGGCCAGATCCTCGATATCGGAGGAGTCGACGATGAGCTTGTTGGCCAAGCGGACGACGGTGCGGAATTCGGGGTGATGGAGGAGACGGCGGGAGCGGCACCAAACGGCGACGGGGAGATCGGGGGCGATGAGGCCGCGGGCGACGGAGGGCGCGTCGCCGATGGCGTGTTCGGGAATTTCGATGGCGATGCGTTCGCAGCAGATCTGTTGCTTGCGTCCGAAGGGCATCCAGCACTCGGCGGTCACGCTGGCGGTGAGGGCGGCGGCGGATTCGGAGAGGTTGACGACGATCAGGCGGGAGGGGTGATCGCGCATGAGCAGGGCGAGGGTTTCGCCGAGTTCGGCGTCGTGGCCTTCGGTGCAGACGACGAGGGTCATGGAGCAGGCGCGGAGGACGCCGTCCGATCCGGCTCCGCCGTGTTCGTCCTTTCCGAGGTTGACCCAGAGTTCGTCGAGATCGCGGAGGATGCGCCCGGTGTCGATCGGGGCGGCGGACATGTTAGGGAGTCCTCCAGGAATCGCCGCGGCGGGCGAGCATGGCATCGGATTCGGCGGGTCCCCAGGAGCCGGCGTCGTAATTGGGGAAGTCGAAGTTCCGGTTGCCCCAGTCCTCGAGTATCGGGGTTACGGCGTTCCAACTGGCCTCGACCATGTCCTGGCGGGTGTAGAGGGTGGCGTCGCCGCCGAGGGCGTCGAGGAGGAGGGTTTCGTAGGCGGCGGGGGAGCGGACTCCGAAGCTGGAGCCGTACTTGAAGTCCATCGAGACGGGGCGGAGTTTCATGCCGCTGCCAGGCTGTTTCGACAGGAAGCGGAGGGAGATGCCTTCCTCGGGCTGGACGCGGAGCACCAGCAGGTTGGGCCGGGCTCCGAGGACGGCGTCTTCCATGCCGGCGGCCTCGAAGGGGGAGTGGGGCGCGTCGTTGTACTGGATGGCGACGTCGGTGACGCGCTTGGCGAGGCGCTTACCGGTCCGGATGTAGAAGGGCACGCCGGCCCTACGCCAGTTATCGACGAAGAAAGGAACCGCCGCGTAGGTATCGGTATTGGCGTGCGGCGAGACGCATTCATCCTCGCGGAATCCGAGGAGTTTCGCTCCGCCGGATTTAGCCGGTCCGTACTGGCCGGCGACGGCGTGCGTGGCTGCTTCGCCGGGTTTGAACAGGCGGATGGAGCGGAGGAGCTTGGCGCGTTCGTCGCGGACCGAGCGGGCTTCGAAGACAGCGGGCGGCTCCATGGCGACGGTCGCCATGATCTGGAGAAGGTGGTTCTGGATCATGTCGCGCAGGGCGCCGGCTTCCTGGTAGTAGCGGCCGCGGCCTTCCACGCCGATCGACTCGGCCGCGGTGATCTGTATGTTGCGGATATAGCGGCGGTTCCAGAGCGGTTCGAACAGTCCGTTGCCGAAGCGGAAGGCGAGGATGTTCTGAACGGTCTCCTTTCCGAGGTAGTGATCGATGCGGTAGACGTCCTCTTCGGCGAAGGCGAGGTGGAGTTCGGCGTCCAAGGCGCGGGCGGAGGAGAGATCGACGCCGAAGGGCTTTTCGACGACGATGCGGCGCCAGCCTTTGCCCCGATGGAGGCCGGAGGCGGCGAGTCCGCGAATGGCGGGACCGTAGTGGGAAGGCTGGGTGGAGAGATAGAACAGGACGTTGCCGCCGGTCTGGCGGGTGGCCTCGATCTCGTCGAGGCGGGCGGCGATGGCGGCGTAACAAGCCGGGTCCTGGAGGTCGCCGGCTTCGTAGAAGAGGCCGGAGGCGAAGTCGCGCCAGATGTTCTCGTCGAGCGGGGTGTCTTCGCTGAACCGCTGGACGGCCTCCTTCATCTGGTCGCGGTAGGCATCGTGGGTCAACGGAGTTCGCGAAGTTCCGACGATAGCGAATCCGGTGGGAAGCCGGCGTTCGTAGGCCAGTCTGTACAGGGCCGGGATCAGCTTGCGCTTGGTGAGGTCTCCGTTGGCTCCGAAGATCACCAGGGCGCAGGGACGGACGCGCCGCTGAAACCGGACAGGATCTTGAAAGGGATTGCTCCCGGGCATCTGGAACCAACATAGCATGGGCCCGCGGCCGCGCTATGATCGCGGATAGCTTATGAACAAGGTGATCGCAATTTGTTCGGATCTGTTTTTCGCGGTGAAGATCCAGGACGCGGCCAAGAGGGCGGGGCTCCAATTGGTGAGCGCGCGTACGGTGGAGGCGGCGGTGGAGGCGGCGCGGCGGGGAGCGCGGCTGGTGATCCTGGATCTGAACGACCGGGAGGTGGACACGGTGGCGGCGGTGCGGGCGCTGAAGGAGGATCCGGAGACGGCGGCGGCCCCGCTGTTGGCGTTCCTGTCGCACGTGGACGTACACAAGGCGCAAGCGGCTCGGGAGGCGGGGTGCGACCGTGTGATGGCGCGGTCGCGGTTTTCGACGGAGGTGGTGAAATTGCTGGCGGAGGCGGCGGGGTAACCGCCGGCCGGATTCCCCGTCGTGACAGCGGCCACGCGACAGGAGGATCCGCGGTGGAGAGGATGCGGGTCCAAGACTGTTCCTTGGACATCCACTCCTTGTAGAAGAAGCCGGGGGGGGGGCGGGCACACTTATGGCGGGCGAGCCGGGTGTCGCTTGTCCAGCGACGGTTGGAATGTGCTCCGCGGAGCCGTTTCGCCTGACGAAGCGGGACTCCGGAGAGGCCGGGAAGAGGATTTCCCCGGTCAGCGCCGCTCTTGGATCGCCGGAACCCGGTTGATCTGGCCGCTTTCGCCGATTTGGTCCGGTTCGTTTCGCAACGAGCCATTTTCAGGCCGTTTTTCGCCAGGTTCGTTTCGCACGGGAGCATTTTCGGGCTCCGGGGCGGCCGCCGGAGGCTGGAGCGGGCGCTCCCGGCGGATCTTTTCGAGCTGGGAGGAGGCGTGGCGTTCCTCACGCAGGATCTGCGTCATGTAGCGGCGCAGCGACTTCAGTTGGGGCGAGTCGATCGCTCGCTCGAGCGCGAAGATGGTAACCATTTCCTCGTCGGCGCCTTCGTATTCGGCTTGGATTTTCGGCCGGATCTCGTCGACGGCTTTGTCGAAGATGCCTTTCTCGACAATGTTGCACCGGCGGAGCTTCCAGCGGGCGCCGGCGAGTTGGCCGACCAGTTCGCGCTCGTACTCGGTCTGCGGCTGGTAATCGTTGGAGAGGTGATCGCAGAGGACCTTGAATTGCGCCGAGTCCTCGTTGTTGAGGACGATGGTCTTGGCGGTGAGTCCGTGACGGACCGCGTTCTGGCTGCTGCGCGCCTTTCCTTCGGGCGTGACGGGTCCTTGGGACTTGGCGCCGTTGAAGCGCGAAGCCGCGATTTGTAGTTCGGTTGCCATTCGATTTCTCCTCATTCCATTCCGGAGAGCGTAGTTCGCTCCCCGCGCGTAGAATGCCATGGCGCCGTCAAGCAACAGGCCCGAATCCTGGCGCCTGAAAAGCGCGGAAATCGAGGTTAACCGATTGAAATCAGGACCGTTTGCAGATTTTACAATTTTTCCGCCGAATCGCGTGAACGACCCGCGGCGCACTCGACGGATGATGTGAGGGGAGACAATAACCGGGTGTTTCCGCAGCGTAGCCGGGTCATTCTGGGCCGCGCGTGAAGATGCTCGACTTTAGAAGGCCGTTTCCGGCACCCTCTCGTCAGGCGGCCGGAGGACAGCGGTCCGATCGACGAAGCCCTGATCAGGACTGAGTATCCCCAGGTGCGCCCACGGCGAGGTTGAGAAGCGGGTAAGATTGGAGGACCGCGTCATGAGTTGGGATGATGATGTACGCAGCCCGTTTCTCCTGCCGAAGGCCATCGCCTCGTCCGACGACTTGCGCGAGATTTTCGTCAACGCCTACTTGTTTGCCGGCAGGGACATTGGGGAACTGCGCCATCTCGTTCCCGAGCCGGCGTATAACGCGAACTTCGCGGCCGACCTCGACAAAGCCCGCGCCGCGCTCGTGTTGAAGAGCGCCGTCGAGATCGCCACGCGAGAGAAGGTCGAGCAGTTTCTCCGCTCTGGCCCCCTGAGTACCCAGCTAAGGAGAGTTGCGGCGCTCCTCACCGCGATCTCGACGACGCTCGACGTCCGGACTCTGGCCCGGGCGGGTCTCCGGCCATTCGAATCCGCGGTGGCGGGCCGGCGATTCCACGTTACTCCAGCGCTGGAACCGATTTGGAGACGCGCCCCCAAGCGGCCGGTTCCCGACGAAGGCGACCTCGAGCCATTTCACCCGGGCGTGACGGTGACTCCGGTAGATGTGTCCTTCGGGAACCTCGGTCAATTCCGGATCGAGATGGCCGCCTTGGACGTCAAGACGCGACGCCGGATGATCCAGGCGGGCCAACTCGAGATCGCAATCAGTGGAATGACTAGCGACGGCCTCGCGCTCCGCACCGACAAAATCCAGGCCGGCCAGAAGACAGCGTTTCTGGTTTCCGCCGTGGAGAATGAGGTAGGGCAATGCGAGTTCCTCACACGGATTCTGGACCTTTGCGCCCGGGCGAAGGTTACGATGCTGGTGCTTCCCGAGCTTCGTTTCACGCCGGCGATCGGCGACGAACTGAAGCGGTGGTTCCGCGAGGCGGAGGATACCGGGTCGCTGTCGCTGGTCGTCGCGGGGAGTTGGCATGTCGAGGAAGACGGCGGCTACCTAAACAGGTCCGAGGTGTTCGAGTTTACAGGACGCACCGCTCGTGTGCTCTACTGGCACGACAAACTTGCGCCCTACACCATCAGCCAAGGGGAACGCGCGAAGAACCCCGCGTTCTGGGAGTCCAAGGGCATCGGAGCGTGGGGCGCGCGGGAGAACATCCGCCGGGGTGAGACCGTCACCGTCTCCGACACGCCCTTCGGCCGGATGACGACAGCGATTTGCAAGGGCTTCTTCGACAAGAAGTCCGCCGACGCGATGAGGAAGTGTGGGGCGCACTTCTTCCTGGTCCCCGCGATGACGCCGAAGACGGACGACCTGCATACCTTGGCGAAGGAACTGGTGCGGCTGGAAGCTGGCACCTTTGTCGCCAACTGCGCGCACATCGGAAAGGAAGAACGCGGCTTTTGGAGAGTCCCCATCGATCACCCGGATTCCGGCGACCCGGCCGAGCGGGAGTCTTGCCGAACCCAAACCGCGGCCGCGAACCAGGTTGCCGGTTGGCGACGGAGGAGGAGTGGGAGTACGCGGCGCGGGGACGGGAGGGCCGGCGGTGGGCGTGGGGGAACCAGACGCCCGACAAACTACTGGCGAACATCGATGGATGGGTTGGCGCCCCGACTCCGGCCGGCATGTTTCCGGCTGGTAACACTCCGGAGGGTGTGTCGGACATGTCGGGCAACGTCTGGGAGTGGACATCTTGTTTGTATCGCAAAGCGGGTTCAAGTCAGGTCCTGCGCGGCGGCAGTTGGGGCAGCATTGGAGGCAGCGCCCGCGGCGCGTACCGCAGCTACGACGAGCCCTCCGGACGTAACGGCGGCGTGGGGTTCCGAGGCGCCAGGACTAACACTTAACCTATTTACTGTTTACTATTAACCTGTATACTGTGGCTGGCGCGGCGCAGGGGTTGGCAGCATGCCGGGACCGCGTGGAGCGGGCCCGTTTCGACCGTCCCCTGGCCTTAATGCCCCGCAGGTGGTTAGTTAGCTGCACCGACCAATCACCGGCACTGTTTGCATCCAGCAGTAGGCGGACGGCGGACCGGCTCGAAGGAGGGGGCGGTCCGCAGTCGTCCCGGGAATGGCGCGATTCGCGACGGCCGGGACCATCGCATGCCGACAAGGCGCGTGGAACGGCGCGCAACATTATCGGCCCAAGGAACGCGCTCCCGATCAGGGGGCAGAGTGTGATAGCCTTACGGTTGGTGGCGGCCTCCGCGGATGCATCCCAACCAGGAGATCGCTTTACCTAACCATCTAGCTAACTAGACAGATAACCAACAAACAGAAGGCAGGAGTGCTATGTCAAATTCGTCACTCGGCTTGCTCTTCCTTTTGATGGGCGCTCTCAATCCGACTCCCCTGAGCGCTCAAACCTTTACACCCGCAAATCCGATGAATCTGGACCGCGCCAACCACACAGCAACCTTGCTTGGCAACGGCGCAGTGCTGGTCACTGGGGGTGATGTCATCACTGGCGGTCAGACTAACACGGCTGAGATCTATGACCCCGAAAGCGGGACGTGGCGTTACTCCAGATCTCTTATGAATGTCGCGCGCTCCACGCATTCAGCAACGCGCTTATTGGACGGTAGAGTCCTAATTACAGGCGGCACAAATCCTCACGCAGTGAACAGCACGGAGATTTTCGACCCGGCGACGGAGCAGTTTACCCCGGGTGCCTCCATGTCAGTGCGGCGCGCCACTAGCGAGGCTGTTCGCCTGAACGACGGAAGAGTTATGACAATCGCTGGCCGCTGCGATAACTGCGGAGGGTTTGTGACCAACACGGTTGAGATCTTCACGCCCGGCCTTGGAACATGGAGTCCCGCGGCGCCCCTCCCCGTTGCCTTGACCAATCATAGAGCTGTATTATTGCCGGACGGGAGAGTCCTGGTAGCGGGCGGGTACGACGGGTTTACGCCCATAACCTACTCCGGCGTTTACATATACCACCCACTGGTCAATTCGTGGCAGACCATGACGCCTCTGAGCTTGCCACGCATGAACCACACTGCGACGCTACTGCAAGACGGCAGGATCCTGATTGCAGGGGGCGGGCCGGCGGCTACGTTCAGCGGACACACTCAAGTCGAGATCTACGATCCATCGGGAAGTGGCGGTTCCGGCCAGACCACCCCCGCCAGCCCGGTAGCCGTGCCCCGCTACATCCATACAGCAACGCTTTTGCAGGACGGCAAAGTGTTGCTTGTTGGTGGACAGAATGGCGCTGGCTCGATCGCCCAGGCCGAGTTGTATAACTATGCTTCCGGCGCCTGGACGGCGCCAGCTTCTCTTGCCGAGTCCCGGGTAACGCACACCGCAACCCTACTGCCTTCCGGCCGCGTTCTGATTAGCGGCGGATATCAGGTGGTTGGTGGTCACATTACAAGCCGCCTTGCAAGCGCCGAGATATTTGGGCCGTCCTGCACGGCGCCCACGATCACGACCGTCACGGCGAGACCGAACATCCTGTGGCCCCCGAACAACAAATTCATTCCGATTGCCGTGACCGGTAACACGTCGGGTGGTTGCGGCGTGGTATCTTGCAAGATTGCGCGCTTAAGCAGCAATGAGCCAGTTGATCCCGCGGGCGACTGGATGATCACTGGCGATCTTGCATTGAGTTTACGCGCAAAGCGCCTCGGAGACGGAAATGGCCGAACCTACGGGATCGAGGTGCAATGTACCGATAATTTAGGGAACCGATCGACCAAGGCCGTGAGTGTTTCGGTGCCCCACAGCCAGTGAGGCGGGACTCAACCATGCTGCTTGGCAGAGTGCTCTGACTCAATGTATCCTGGGACGTGGGCTTAGCTTCGCATCCCAGGATTCAGTCGTTTCTAAGTAACGTCCCCACGGGTTTTCTAACTACTGGCGAACACACGTCACACCAATCAGGGCCCGGCAGAAGGCGTCATAATATGGCCGTCGCGACATCGGTGTCGGCAACCACTCGAGCGATCCGCCCCACGGCACCGCGGCCATGCGCCGAGATATCCCTCGCGGCGATGCTCGTACATCCGTGTTCCGTGGGCCGCCAAAGAGAATCTCCCCCCAGGGCCGAGGGCTTCCACCCCAGGTTGGGAAGTTCCCTCGTAACCGTAATTCTTGCTCGGCGACCGCATCGTCGAAATCCAACTCGACCTGGTTGCCGTCCACTCGATGCTGAAGCCCGCGCGCTCGGCGAGCTCGGCGTGAACCACCATGATGGTCCGTCCATTCCCGTCCAGAAAGGGATGGCCGAAGGCCAGATACCCCATGACCTCGCCAGGTCTGGCCTTCATCGCCGGTACGTCAGAGCCCAGCTTCAATCCGTACTCGACAGCCGCTTTCGCATCCCTGGGATGGGCGAACAAAACCGGGCCCTTGCTGACGGCAATCTCGGGCACGGTCCGCATTCGGTCTTGCCCCGCCCACGGGTAAAGATCGCGGAACAGAATTTCATGCGTGCGCAGGACATCGCCATAGGACAGCCGGCTAATGGACGCGAGATGCTTGGACGCCTCAGCGATGCCCGCGACGAAAGCGCTGTGTTCCAGATGCTTGATAATGTCCGGGTCTTTCTCCCCGAACACATTGCGAAGGTATCCACGGGTTTCGAAGTCCCCGAAGGGATCGAAGCTCATAGCCGGGCTTCACGCAAGTAGTCCACCTGGAGGCGTAGCGCTTCCGGCCGGCTGAGATGTCCCGTCCGCTGCAGGGCGATCAACAGGAGTTCGATGTCATCGAGAACCACATCGTCGTCAGCAAGCCGCGTGACGTCTTGCGCCCACGCATCGGTAGCGGTGGGCGTATAGTTCACCCCGTGCTGCCGGGCCAGGCTGATGATCGTGCGTCCCGTTTTGGACAAAAGCGCTCTCCCGATGAACCTCTTCCATTTTACCGGCTTTGCCTTTGCCTGTCCAAGGCGCGGACCCGGAACCTGGGCGAAAGGCGGCCGGAGAGCGGATCGGTCAACGCCGCGGCGCTTCACACCGCGTAGCGGCAAGGCCTTGACGGATTCGCCCGGCCCGAACACGGAACGGCGGGTGGCGATGTCCAGGCCGATTGTCGGCGCCGGAACGGTCCGGCCCAAGAAGCAGGTGTGGAGCCCCGTTACATCAGCCGTGCGCGATTCCGCTCGTTGAGCACCAGTTCGTCGAAGATCGCCAGCACCTGCTTGCGAAAATAGTATACGCGCCGCAGGTTGTCGCGGAAGTTGGTCTCGTGCCGGCGGGGCCGCATCCAGCGCGCGAGGGTGGCCTTGGGAACGTCGATGTCGCGGCGCAGCGATTCCACGTTGTGACCGCGCAGAAACAGGCCGTAGAACATCGCCGCCTCCTTCATCGGAGCCGCTGGATCGATGTCGTCGGCCGGGGCCGGACGTTCCGTGAATGTGGTCGCTTGGATCACGCCTATGAAATTGCCAGTATAAACAGCGCGGGGCATTCGATCAAGAGCCTCCGGCAAGGTTGATGTCAAGGACCCTATCGGCGATTTTTTTTCGCCGCAACAGAGGGCGGAAAGCGCTATGATGGATCCGTATGCGTCGAATCTCGCTGCTTGCCCTGGCCGCCTCGGCCGCTTTTGCCGAGACCTGGAGCGGAGCCCTCGTCGACGTGATGTGCAAGGGCCGCGACCTGGCCAGCCACACGCGCCAGTGCAACATCGATTGCGCCAAGGGCGGCTACGGTCTGGTGCTCGCCGACGGCAAGTTCGTCAAGTTCAACGAACGCGGCAACGCGCGGGCGCTGGTGTTGCTGAAGTCCTCCACCAAGGAGAAGGACGTCAAGGCGAAGGTGACGGGGACACTGGACGGCGAAGTGATCAAAGTGCAGTCGATCGAGCTGCAGTAAGGCGCTCGAGCCGCAGCCTGGACCAGGCCTCGAACAGCTCCGGGTTTTCGAGCCAGACCATCAGCCAGCCCACCATCTCGCGCTTTTGCTCGCGCGCGGGGGGAGCGGCCTGGAGCGCGGCGAGTTTGGCGTGGTCCTTGGCGCGGATCACCAGGGCGCGGGTGCGGCGGGGATAGCGGCGGTATTCGGCCGCCAGCGCCACCAGGGTGCGGCGCAGCGACTCGAGCGAGTCCTGGCGGACGCCTTCCACCAGGGGCGAGAGCGGCAGTCCACAGGCGCGGAGCAGGTCGCGCAGGTGGTCCTCGGAGACCGGCGCGAGGGCGCGTTCGATCTCGTCGCGGAGGGCGTCGTCAACCGCGGCGGGGTTTCGCTCCGCCAGGAACTGCTGGAGGAGCCTTCGTTTGTTGTTGCGCTTGGCGGCCATGGCGGTACGCCGCCACGGCCTGCTCGTGTTCGGCGCGGGTGGCGGAGAATTGGTGTTCGCGGGTGGAACCGGGCTTGGCGACGAAATAGAGGAAGTCCGATTTTTCCGGACGGAGCGCCGCCTCGAGCGACGATCGGCCGGGATTGGCGATGGGACCGGGCGGGAGTCCGGCGCTCTGGTAGGTGTTGTAAGGATGGGTGCTGTCGAGGTCGGAGCGGTGGATCTTGCCGCGCCAGGTTCCGCCGAGCAGCGCGGCGTAGATGGTGGTGGGATCGCACTGGAGGCGCATCGATTTGTCGAGCCGGTTGTGGAACACCGACGAGACGCGGGCGCGTTCGGCGGGATTGCCGGTTTCCTTCTCCACCAGCGACGCCATGGTGACGGTAGCGTGGACATCGGCCTTGCCGGGCGTCAACTGGCGCCAGACGGAGCGGAACTGGGCGGTCATCATCTTGCACAGGCGGCGGGCGTCGGTGTCGCGCGTGAGGCGGTAGGTGGAGGGGAACAGGTAGCCTTCGAGGTTGGCCGCCTTGGGCGCCAGGTCGCGCACCAGCGCCGGGTCGCGCGCGGCGCGAAGGAAGGAGCCGGCGTCGAACAGGCCCAGCTTGCCCGCCGCGGTGGCCACGTCGAACATGTTCGAACCCTCGGGGACGGTGAGTTCGTAGTAGAGGACGTCGCCGTGCGCGATTCGGGCCAGTACGGCGTGGGGCGCCGCAGGATCGATGAAGTGATACTCGCCGGCTTGCAGCGTGACGTTCCGGTTCAGCGCGCGGGCGGCCAGGAACAGCCAGCGGTGGCGCACCACGCCGTTGGCCTCGAGCGTTTCCGCCATGGCGCGAGTCGTCGACCCGCGCGGGATGGTGACCACCACGTCCTTTTCGAATCCCTTGTACGGCCGCAGCGCGAACCATGCCGCGCCGGCGAGCAGCAGCGCGGCGGGAATCAGCTTTCGCACGACCCGCACCGTTCGAGCCAGCTCTGCAGGATCAGCACGGCGGAGAGCTTGTCGATGGCCTTGGCGCGCTTTTCGATGCCGATGCCGCTCTCCTTCAGCACGCGCATCGCTTCCTTGGTGGTGAGGCGCTCATCGTGGTACTCCACGGGAAGGCCGGTGAATTTGGAGAGCCGGTCGCCGAACTCCTTCACGTGCGTGGCCTGGCGGCTTTCGCGGCCGCTCATGTGGAGCGGGTGTCCGATCACCAGCAGCGAGATCTGGCGCTCGTCGACGATGTCGCCCATGCGCGCCATGTCCTCGCGGATGGTGGTCCGTTGGAAGGTGGGGATTCCTTGCGCGGTGATGCCGAGGGCGTCGCTTACGGCGAGCCCGATGCGGCGTTTGCCGACGTCCAGTGCCAAGATACGCGCCATTTGCCCCTTGACCGGATCGTAGCATGGACGCGCTATTCTGTTCGGAATGTACCGGCTCACAAGGCGGGCGCTGGCCGCGATGGCGGCTCCGGCTTTCGTGCGCGCGGCGCGTCCGAGGATGGAACAGGGCGTGCAGACGGGCGACGTGACGGCGGACCGGGCGATGGTCTGGTCGCGCGCCGATCGCGCTTCGCGGCTGGTGGTGGAGTGGTCCACGGTGGAGAGCATGGCGAAGGCGCGGCGGGTGGAAGGCGGATGGGCGACGCCGGAATCGGCGTTCACCGCGCGGGTGGATCTGCGCGGACTGCCGGCGGGCCAGACCATTTTCTATCGCGCGTCGTTCGCCGATGGCGCCGATGTTTCCGAGCCCGTGCGGGGCCGGTTTCGCAGCGCGCCTTCGGCGGCTCGCGACGTGAAGCTGTTGTGGTCCGGCGACACGTGCGGCCAAGGCTACGGGATCAACCCCGATGTGGGCGGCATGAAGATCTACGACACGATGCGCCGCGCCGAACCCGATTTCGTCCTGCATTCCGGGGACACGATCTACGCGGACGGTCCGATACCCGCCGAGATCAAGCTGCCCGATGGCAAGATCTGGCGCAACGTCACCACGGAAGCGAAGAGCCGGCAGGCGGAGACGCTCGACGACTTCCGCGGAGCGTACCTGTACAACCTGATGGACGACAACGTGCGCGCGTTCTCCGAACTCGGCAGGGCGCCGCATGTCGTCGGTGCACAGTCGGACCGCGAGATGACGACAACGGTGATGGGCCAGGAGATCTCGTTCCCGGTGATGATCTCGCCCACCGGGGTGCAGGCCG
>SXGS01518454.1_pt1 | contig 19618 bp, 21 predicted proteins | sample 3174681 | NCBI WGS metagenome assembly SXGS01 (sample SAMN11356861, study PRJNA531348) | freshwater metagenome | isolation source: freshwater sample F1-80 | place: China: Fuxian Lake, Yuxi | collected 2017-12-25 | reverse complement strand
GGTTGTGCTCGCGCGCGCCGACGATGGTGATGGCGTCCGGCTCGCGGGCGGAGGCGAGGACGTGGCCGTTGACCTTCTTCACGGCACGGGCTTTACACCCAGCGCGGCCCCGACGGAAGCCCGGGTCAGGGGGGGCCCAGGTGGTCACGGGCATTCCGCTCACGGCGTCGAGGATCTTCTTCTCGTCGACGGCCTCGACGTCCTTCTTCTGGTTCCGGTCGCTCACGCAGAGCGGCGCGCAGCCCTGCGGACACGTGCGCGAGCCACCGAGCGTGGGCGTGAAGCGGACCGGCGGGCCCGCGACGGGCCCCTCGGTCTTGCAGCAGATCTGCGAGGGACCGCAGCACGAGCTCCCGCAGCAGGTCGTGCCGCCGCCGCAGACCGTGCCCGGTCCGCAGGGCGCGGCCTTGCAGACGCCGTCGCAGTACGCCGTCGCGCCGCCGCACTTGATGCCGCAGCCGCCGCAGTTCTGCGGATCGTTGTTCGTGTTGACGCACGCGCGGCCGCAGCAGGTGCGGAAGGGCGAGCAGGCGGGGGTGCACACGCCCCCGTCGCGGACGCTGGCGTCGACGATCGTCCCTCCGTCGCGGATCACGCCCGAGTCGCTCCCCGAGTCCAGGCCGGTCAAAGGCCCGCCGCCTCAGGCCGCGCTCGGCCGCCCCTCCAGCAACCTCACCGCGTCCGCGTAGGCCCCGCTCACGTCGCGGAAGGCTTGCGCTGAACCTCCGGCGGCGTCGGGGTGTGTGCGCTTCGCGAGCGCGCGGAAGCGCGCCTTGACGTCGAGAAGGGTGGCGCTCCTGTCGAGCCCGAGCTGGCGCAGACACGCGGGCACGGCCGGGAGGGCCACTTCCGAGGCGTGGAGGGCGCGCTCGAAGGCGTCGATCGAGCGCGCGAACCGGTCGTCCTCCTGGCGTCGTACGGCGTCCTCGAGCAGCGCGGCGAAGGTCGGCACGCCCCCCCGAACGGCCCACCCGGGCCGTCCTTGAGGCGCGGACGAACGTCAGCCGACCCAGACGTAGTCGAGCGGGCGCACGAGGTAGTCGGTGGCGAACAGCCCGAGGAGCCGCGAGTACAGCGCGAGTCCCGGCCGGTGGAGCGGCGCGAAGCCGAAGCCGCCGCGCGCGTCCCGTATGCGTACGACGAGCTCCTCCTCGAGGGCCCACGTCCCGATGTCGACCGATCGTGCCCACGCGAGGTCCGCGAGCGTCGCGCTGATCTTCTCGTGCCCGTCCTTGACGATCGCGCGCGTCTGCTCCTCGCTCACGGCGCCCTGTTTCACGGGGACCAGCACCGGCCCGGACGCGATGACGGCGGCGTCGTACGGCCCGGTGAGCCAGCGGACGAGGCCGCGTTTGTTCCAGGAAGGCGCCTCCGTCAGGAACTCGTACAGGGCGTCCTTCGCGCGGTCGGCGATGTCGAGGACGAGATCCTGCGTGACCGTCACGGGGACGGGCCGGGTCTCTCGTAGCTTGGGCAGAGCGCTCATTCGTGTTCTCCGGGGAGGGAATGAGCACGGGCCATACCAGGACCCGATGTGGCGACGACGCCCGCTCTGGCCCCGCCGTTCCGCGGGAATTCGAGGGTTTTCCGGGGCGTCAGGCGGCTGACGCGACGTGCCGCGTGGCACGGCAGCGTCAGACTCTTTTCGGTCGCCTACTTCCCGCCGGTGGTCTTGGGTGCGTCGCCCGGCGCCTTCGGCGGCGCCGCCACCGGCGCTTCGAATGCGCCGACCTGCGTCATGAGCTCGACGCTGTTCTGGTAGGTCCACGCGCGCACGGCCTTGCCGTCCTTCATCTCGTAGACGTCGACCAGGTGCACGTCGATCTTCTTCTTCGAGGCCGGAAGAGCACCCAGCGCGGCCTTGTGGGTGCCAGACATCGAGTACTCGACGATGGCGTAGCTACCGATGCCCCACGAGTTCGCGTTGGTGAGCTTCAGGTCAGGGAAGGCGCGCGTCACGCCGCCGAAGAACTTCTTCGCCTCGGCCTTGCCCTTGACCGTCTCGAGGAACAGGACCCCCTCGTACTGGATGTCGTCGGCGAGCGCGCCGAGGAAGGCGGCTTCGGACTTCCTCTGGAGCGCGCCGTGGAGGGCCTGCGCGGACTCGAGCGCCTTCTGCTCTTCGGGGCCGCCCTTCGACACGATCATCTCCGGCTTCTCGGGCACGGGAGGGATCTCGCGTGGCTTCGCCTTCGCTGCGCCGACCTGCGTGAGCACCGTGCCGAGCTCGCCGTAGCGGTTCTCGCGCTTGACCTTGCCCTCCTCGTCGAACCACACGATGGACAGGCCGTAGTGCCCGATGGGGTTGTCCTGGCCCTTCACGCCGATCAGCTCGCCGGTGTGCTTGCCGTTGATGACCCACTCGATGATGAGGTTCGAGCCCCTCACCCAGACACGCCGGAAGCCGAGCTTGATGTTCGAGAAGGTCTCGAACCACTCCTTCATGTTCTGCTCGACCGCGTCCCGCCCCCACAGCTCGTTGAGGCCCGCCACCGAGACGGTCGCGTTCTCCGCGTAGACCTCGGAGAACTTCTTCGCGTCGTGCCCGTTGAGCGCGGCGAGCGCCTGCGCCATCGCGGCCTGCTGGAGCTCCGCCATCGTCGGCTTGGCTCGCGGAGGGGGAGGTGGAGGAGGATCCTGCGGCACCTTCTCCACGACGACGGCTGGGGGGGGAGGATCCTCGACCGTGGGCGGCGGTGCCGGAGGCTTGTCCGGCCCGCACGCCAGGAACCAGGAGCATGCCACGCCCAGGAGCACCCGCTTGCGCATGGCCAACGAGCCTACCTCACTCCGACGACGCTGTCGCCCTGGCACCAGGAGGGTCGAGGGGGCCTCTCAGCCCCCATCGCGACCCGTCAGATGCACTTCGGGTTGCAGCACAGGACGCTGCGCGTCACGCCGCCGCACTTCTGCGTCACGCCTCCGCCTGCGCCCGCCCCGCACAAGCCGCCGTTGATGAGGGCGCCCTTGTGGAGATCGAACGTGAACGCGCCGCCGGCCTTGGTCCCGAACTCGCCGCGACAGATGTCGTTCGTGTTGTACTTCCACTCGTTGCACCGGAGGTTCGGTCCGCCGTTGTTCGTGTTGTCCGGGTCCGGTGTGGAGCGGTGCACCCAGAAGGTCGTGCCGTCCGGCACATCCGCGAGCTCGCCCTTCGCGATCGCGGCCTTGATCTCCTCGTAGTCGCAGGGGTGGTCGCCCGCGGGCACCAGGCTCTTGCAGGCGTCCACGCCGGACGCGATGCCGTTGGTGGTGCCGGCGAAGGTCCACTTCGCGTTCATGCCGTTGTACATCCCGCGGTAGATCGGCTTGCCGAGGCAGTTCGCGTCCGGGCTCGCGTCGAGCGAGATGCTGCCGTCGGACCCGGTGCCGCCGTCGGACCCGGTGCCGCCGTCGGACCCGGAACCGCCATCGGCGGCGGGATCGGTCTTGCAGACCTTCCCCTCGCAGATGCGCCCCGGACCACAGTCGGCGTTCGTGTTGCAGGGGTTTGCCGAGGCGTCCGTTCCGCCTCCGGTCGTCGACGTCGTCGTGGGCGCGGGCGTCACTCCGCTCGTACCGGAGCTACCGCTGTTCGATCCGCACGCAGCGACCACTCCGAACCCCAGCGCCAGGAAACCGATCGCAGCGAGCTTTCGCATGGCATACTCCCTAATGTGAGGCCGACGGGGAAGGTCGTCTTCCCGCGGATGCGTACCCAGCGTGTAGCAAACGTCATCGACGCAGTTTCGTCAAGCGCCAACACCCCGAATGCAGCATCTGCGTAGGCGCCTGTGGTCACAGGTACTGCACCGGCTCCCCAAGAGGGCGCTGGCCTCGTGGCCGTCCGTTGGAGTAAGACGCGATCGTCCGAAGGAGGATTGCCCTTGATACGCTGGCCCGAAGGCCGCCTCACCCCGGTGGCGGAAGCGAACCTCGCGATGTTCAGGAAGAGCGCCGCGGCGCTCGAGCTCGAGGAGGCACGCGAGGCGTGGCACTTCGTCCAGTGGTCGTGGACGGAGGGAGCCCCGACCCGGTTCGCCCTCCAGAACGAGGGAGAGGACGTGCGCACGTATACCTTCGACGCGGACGGGCAGTTCACGACGACGGCCGGCACGCGGCCGCGGCGCACGACGGAGTCGCGCGCCGGGTAAGGAGGCACCGCCTCAGCACTCGCCCCACTTGCACTCCGACGTGGGGTCGGCGGACGGCGGTTTCTTGGGCGGCGGCGGCGGATCCGGCTTCTTGGGAGGTTCGGGGTCCGGCGCCTTCTTCGTCTCGGGCTTCTTCTTCGGGGGATCGGGCTTCCTGGGAGGTTCGGGCTTCCTGGGAGGTTCGGGCTTCTTCGACTCGGGTTTCTTCGGACCGAAGTTGAACTCGGACTTCTTCGCCGCGGGGGGCGGACGCGTCGGCGTTTCCTCGCTCTTCTCCTCGCTCTTCTCCTCGCTCTTCTCCTCGCTCTTCTCCTCGCTCTTCTCCTTTTCGTCGGCGCTCTCGTCCTTCTTCGGCTCCGGGGCGGGCGCGCCGTCGACGTCCTCGTACGCAGGATCGCCGAACGTCGGCTTGCGCGGCGCTCCGAGGAGCGTGTCGAACGTGACCTCGACGCTGAGCCCGAACGACTGCGTGAAGCCCTTGTACTCGCCGTTGTTGATGACGGGCAGCGGCTTGTCGCCGGAGTCCACGCTGCGCCCGCCCTTGGCTGCGTTGATCGGGCGGATATCGCCGTCCGCGACCTTGCGCACGAGCGAGGGGATCGCCGCGTAGGCGAAGTTCACGGCCACTCCGCTCCGCCGGTAGCCCGCGCCCAGCGTCACGCCGATCTTGGTCAGCGTGTCGAAGTCGAGCCGCGTGTACTTGTACTCGGTCGCGGAGCTGTCGAAGAAGGCTCCGCCGCGGAGCGAGATCACGCCGTCGAACTCCTCGAAGTTGAAGGCGCCGCCGCCGCGCACGCTGAAGGTGCTGTTGTACTTGTGGAGGACGGTGGTCTCGACGTTCTTGTACGGGCCAAGCTCGGGGATGAACACCTTCGGCCCCTCGCCCTGCGCCGACCCCCACGCCTCGTACGTCGCGTCGAGCTCGAGGTCCCACACCTCGAACTTGCCGTCCATCCCGATGTAGCGTCCGCCGAGGCGGAGCACCCAGGGCAGCGCGAGGTCGAGCTGGGCCTTGCCGGGGCGGATCTCGATGGGCGCGGCCTTGGGCGGCTGGGAGGTGACGTCGCCGAGCGCGCGGATGGATGCCGGGCCCCGGAAGTTGATGCCGAACTGGACCTCCGGCGTGGGTCGGACGAGCACGCCTCCCGAGGCGGTGAAGGTCTTGCCGCTCGCCGTGAGCGTGCTGCGACCGTCGCACGGCTCGTACTCGGCGTTCTTGCACAAGCCGGCGGCGGCGTCGGTGTACCCGACCGTCGTCTGGTCGAAGCTACCGAGGACGAGGTGGGCGGCGACGCCGACGTCGAGCCACGGTGTGACACGGAAGGCGCCTGCCGCGGTGGGGTAGATGATGGACGAACGCGACTGCACGTAGTCGTAGCGCGAGGACGCGGGCGCGCCCTGGACGCCGAGCGGGAACGTGCGGTTGCCAACCGCCGAGGGTCCGAAGGCCGCGACCGCGAACGTGAAGCGGTCGAAGGTGTGGAAGTCCGTGGTGGCCGCGATGAACGGCAGGAGGAAGGGCCCGCCCGTGTTGCTGACGGTGGGGAAGCGAGCGCCGCCCCACGGCGTCTCCGGGTTGTCGGGGTTGTCGGGGAACGTGCCCGTGCGCGTGAACTTGAACGACTGGAGCTGGAGGTTGCCGGACAGGTACAGCTTCGTGCCCCGCTGCCGCGCGAGGCCTGCGACGTTGTAGTAGACGGCCGTGGGATCGTCCGCCTTCGCCGTGAACGTCGCGCCTCGCCCGAGCGCCTCGGCGCCCTGATCGGGCAGCTCGAACCCGCCTGCGAGCGCGGCGGGAGCAGTGAGCGTCACGAGGGCGAACGGCGCCGCGGCGAGGAGGCGCCCGTGTTTCTGCGGCATGGTGGCGGGCGAGGTCTGGCGAGATCCGCGCTCTCGCCCAGGATATCAGGTTCCCGGACAGCCGGGGGCGCCCGTGGCCGACCCGTCGAGCGGGTTCGTGCAGGGGACACACTTGTTGGCGCCCGCGCAGTCACCTCGCGAGATGCCCAGCGACTGGAAGAAGCCGAACTCGAGGCAGTCCGAGAGGCAGACGCCCGTGTAGCCGCCGGTCAGGAACGAGCTCCCGGCGCAAGGGGAGCCCCTGTAGCCGGGCGTGGTCACGAACTCGCTGGGCACGCACACGTCGACGTTCGGCGCGCAGGTTCCCTTGTCGTCGCCGAGGTTCTTCTGGAGGTTGGACGGCACCGACGTCTTGGGGACGCACTTGCCGCGGGGCGCGCCGTTGCCGTTGCAGCAAGCCTTGAACGTGACCGCCGGGAGCTTGGGCGCGTCGCACTTCGCCGTCGCGCACGCGCCCGTCGCCTTGCCGTCGCCGGGGTTGTAGCAGGGCGCGCAGAGCTCGTTCGCGTCGCAGGTGTCTTTCGGCAGCATGGCCTTCTGCGAGGAGACCATGGGGATGTTCTCGTTCGTGCAGCGGCCCTCGCCGCCCGCGACCGAGACGCAGGTCTTCGGGACGTAGTTGCCCGCGGCCGCGACCGCCTTCTCGGGAGCGCAGACGCCCTTCGAGCACTTCTTCAGGCTCGCCGCGAGATCCGCGGAGGGCAGGAGCGCCGCGGCCACGCAGCGCATCCCGGAGCCGCAGTCCTCGGACGGGAACGTGCTCACGTCCACGAGCGGCGGACCCATGTAGGGGCACGCCACGGGGGCGCCGCCCCCACCACCGCCGCCGCCGCCGCCGGCCTTGCCGTCGCACTCGCCAGCCTTCGGGGCCTCGAAGCAGATGCCGGTGGGGGCGTTGTTGGCGAGCGGGTTCAGGCAGGGCGCGCAGACCTCGTCGCCGCTGCACTGCGTGCCGGTCGCGTTCTTGAGGAGATCGTAGTTCGCCGTGATGTCCTTCGCGAGCGACGAGAAGCAGCGGCCGTCGTCCTCGCTCTTCCCGAGCACCGGCTTGCACTTCTTGAGCTGGATGCTCGTGCCCTTCTCGACCAGCGTGTCCGGCACGCACGCGCTGCCAGCCTGGCACGCCGCGGTCTCGAACTTGTCGCTGAACTGGCCCATCTTGCTGGTCGGCACGCAGCGACCCTTCGCGCCCTTCGTGCCGGTGCACACGGGGAACTTCTTCGGGTCCTCGCCCTGGACCGCCTGCGTGCACGTCGACGAGCCCGCCTTCGTGTCGGCGTTCGTCGTCGGTCGTCGCGACGCGTAGGGATCACCATCGAGCTCCGGGGCGACGCACGCGAGGAGGAGACCACCGAAGATCGTCGAGACAGCGATGTACTTGAACATGGGGGGAAACCTCGCTGGGCTACCCAGTGCAAGGCGAGGGCCAGACGGCCGAGCGCCTGTAATCCCCATTTCTGACTGAAAAGTACAGCCTCAGCGCGATCTGCGGGCTCTTGCCTACATTTCCTGAGGCGTCCAGGCTACTCAGACCTGGTTACCCTGTTCTCCACCCTCTTGGGCAAGCGGTCTCTGCTGATCGCGACATCGAGCAGCCACGCGACCCCCAGCCCCACGGCAACCCCGAGCACGTCCCACGTCAGGTCCTTCCAGGACGCCTGGCCCGCGCCGAGCGAGTCCGCGCACTCCTTCCCGACACCCGCCGCGAGGCCCACCCCGCCGCCCCAGAGGAAGCGGGGCCATCGCTCGTCGTAGCCGATGGCGGCCATGCCGTAACCGGCGCTCGCGATGCCGGCGGAGGCGCCGAAGTGGAGCGCCTTGTCGCTGCCGAACCACGGGTCCGGGTCCGCCGCGCGCGCGGCCCTCTCCGGAGAAGCGAGGACGATCGCGCCCAGGAGCGCGGCCCACGCCCATCTGTGGAGGACGCCTACACGCACGCAGGATCGAGGGTACACCAACCGGTGGGCATCCGCCCGTTCCGGCGAGCCTGCACTTCTCCACCGCGCCGCTCGGGCGACGTCTGTTTTTGGCCGCGCGCGAGGGGTGGCTCGCGCAGGCGCGCCTGGCCGAGGTCTTGCACGACGCGTCGTCATGCGCTCCTCCCCCTCGTTCGGCTCGCTCGGAATCCTCTCTCTCTCTCATGGGCGTCGCTCTCGCCGGCTGCAGCGGCGCGGAGGACATGAAGCCCGCCTCTCCCTCCAGCGCGCCCGGCGTGGGGAAGTCCAGCGCGAAGGTCGAGACCTGGTCGTCGGGAAAGAAGCTGTCGGGCGTCGTCGAGGTGCCGCTCGGCACGACGGTCGAGATCGCCCCTGGCGCCAACATCGGCTGCTCGCAGGACGCGAAGGTGGTGGTGCGGGGGATCCTGCGGGTGAAGGCGGCGAGCGCCCCCGCGAAGATCTCGTGCAACACGTGGGCGGGGATCGAGGTCGTCGACGCCGGCGTCATGATCGCGGACGGGCTCGAGCTCGAGAACGCCGACGTCGGGATCGCGACCTCGGGCCAGGGGTCCGAGGCGACGCTGGAGCACGGGGTCATCAAGGGGTCCATCACGCCGTTCACCGTGGGCGTTGCCTCCAAGCTCTCGCTCGTGAGCACGAAGGTCACCGCGAAGGGCCAGAGCGAGGTGCTCGGCGACCTGTTCGCGTCCCGACTCGCCTACGACAAGGGGGCGGGCGAGGGGATCATCATGGGCCACCCCAACGCGACCCTCGTGATGCAGGACTCCGTGCTCACGGGGAGCGGGAACGGCGAGTTCATCGATTCCGCGAAGGGGGCGCTCGTCAAGGTGTCGTACACGACCATCGCGGGCTCGCACTGCGCGTTCCACTTCGACAGCATCAAGCGCTTCGAGATCGATCACGTGACGACCGAGACGAGCGTGTTCTCGTCGATGTTCTACGGCTCCGACGAGGGCGGCACCGTGTCGTACTCGAACCTCGTCGGGACGAGCGTGGACATCGACATCCAGAACGCGAACGGTCGAATCGTGCTCGACCACGTCTACACGCTCGGACGCGACCAGGTGAAGGGGACCGCCCCCGTGATCACGAACCGCCGCACCGCGGCGGTGCCCGACGCGAAGCCGCGCTGACTCCGGTTTCCGCTCCGAAGAGCTGTCCAAAATTGCGCGCGCCCTCTCCCGTTGACGTTGACGAAGGGCAGCCCCGGGCAATTGTTGGACAGCTCTTGAGCGCGTTCTCTAGCGAGGTCGCTCGCGCGTGGGCGGGTCGTCGCCGTCGAAAGCGGGCTCCACGAAGTCCACCGCGATGCTCGGGTCGAACAGCTCGCCGCTCTCCGCGGGGGGGTGGTTCGGGATCTGCGGCTCGGTCGGCGGTGCGGGAGCCACGCTGGGCGAAGCGGGTGAATCGTCGGGGGCCCTCACGGGACCACGCTGGATCGCCGTCTGGACGCGGCGCACAGCCCGCTTCGTATCCGCGGCCGAGGGGAACTTGGCGCGCGCCGGGCCGACCCCGGAGCCCGACGGGGCCCCCGTGGGTTCGCCGGTCGGCCGCTGCCTGGGAGCCACCGCCGGCGGAAGGTTCACGGGCGCCGGGTTCGTGGGTAAGCGGACCGCGGCGGGGTGGCCCGAGCCCGCGGGCGCGATGGCCGGACGCTTCGGCTGATTCGGGACGGGCGGCGGTCCAACGGGCGAGGGACGTTGCTGGAGCGAGAGCGTCGCCTGCCGCACCGCCTCACGCATCGCCGAAGCGGAGGCAAAGCGCTCGTTCTTGTCGAAGCGCAGCGACGTGTCCACGAGCTGGCAGATCGTCTCGTTCAGCTCCGGCGCGTAGGTCGCGACGGGCTCGGCGGGCTTCTGCATCGCGTTGAGCAGTCGCTCTATCGACGTCTTTCCCTTGTGGACGACCTGCCCCGAGAGCGCGTGGTACATGACCGCCCCCATGGCGAAGATGTCCGTGCGGAGATCGATGTGCTCGGTCTTGCCTTGCGCCTGCTCCGGCGACATGTAGCTCGCCGTTCCGAGGATGGTACCGGACACGGTCGGCGTCGCTCGCACGCGTACGTCGCGCACGCGCGCGAGGCCGAAATCGAGGACCTTCACCGTGCCGGAGTTGGTGATGAACAGGTTTGCCGGCTTGATGTCCCGGTGGATGATGCCGCGCTCGTGGAACGCGTCGAGCACGTCGAGCACCTGGTCCGAGAACGCGAGGACGTCGATGGGCGGTAGCTTGCCGCCGCTCCGGCGGATCCACTTGTCGAGCGACTCGCCGACCAGGAGCTCCATCACGAGGAACGCGGCGCCGTCCTCGCTGATGTCGTCGTCGAGGATCTCGACCGCGCCGCGGTGCTCGATCTGGTTCGCGACGTACCCCTCGCGGAGGAAGCGCTCGGTGACGTCGGGGTTGGCGGCGTACTGGGCATGCAGGATCTTCACGGCGAGCCGCTTGCCGTTGCGGTGCTTCGCGGCATAGACGGCGGCCATCCCCCCGACGTCCACGACGGACTCGATGGTGATCTTGCCGCAGAGGACCTGTCCGATGCGGCGCTTGGCCACCTCGAACAGGTCGGACCCTAGTTCCTGCATCTCCCTTCAGGATCGGGGTTATGCCGGTGACCGTCAAGTTCTGCTCGAAAGCATTGGAGAATCGGCCGGCGTGACCACCCCGTCGCGGGCGGACGGTCAGTGGGCCACGCCGAGCACGGCGAGCGACGTGCAGACCACGAGCGTGCCGTACTCGATGCGGGTGACCGTCGCGGGGGTGATGCGCTGCTTCGCGCGATCGGCGAGCCAGTTGCCGGCGAAGATCGCCACGGTGATCGCGGCGGTGCCGTGGAGGTCCAGGCCGGACAGGAGCCCCGCCCCACCGTACGCGGCGAGGCGACCGCCGTGCATCGCGACGGCGATCATCGACTGGGTCGCGATGTACGGGGCGCCGGTCAGGCCGGACGCGAGCAGGATCGGCGCGAGGATCATGCCGGCGCCGCCGGACGTCCCCGTGAGGAGGCCGACCCCCGCGCCGGCCACGGGGAAGGCCTTGACGGGAAGGGAGAAGCGGAGCCAGCCGAGCGCCTTCGCGATCGAGGCCGCCGTGAGGACGATGAGGACGACACGCAGGAACCCGTCCGGGGCGGCGCCCGCGAAGAGGCCGCCGACGACGCTGGCGGGGACGGCGCCCCACAGGAAGCCCCGGCCGATCGGCCAGACGATGTGGTGGCGCCCGAGGACGGAGCGGTGGAGGTTGCCGAGGAGGAGCGCCGGCGTCGTCATCGCGAGCGCCGCGTGGGGCCCGACGCGCCACGACAGCACGAGCAGCAGGAACAGGCCGCCTCCCTGTCCCGAGAGGGTCGTGAGGAGCCCCGCGACGAGCCCGAAGAGGAGGTACCAGGCGAGCGGGGACATGCCCGCAATCTGCGCCGGGGCGATGCATCGGTCCAATTGATTGTTTTGAGTGAAACCATAAGTAATACTGATGGTCGTGCTCGACCGCCTGCGCCACTTCGTCCTGGTCGCCGATCTCGGGACACTCACGGCCGCCGCGCGCGAGGCGCACGTCACGCAGCCGGCGCTGACGGCCTCCATCCAGCGGCTCGAGGCCGAGATGGGCGCCCGCCTCCTCGCCCGTGGACACAGGCGGACCGAGCTCACGGCCGCGGGCACGGCGCTCCTCCCGCGCGCGCGGGCCGCGATGGCGGCGGTCGAGGCGGGGCGGCGGGCGGTGACGGAGGTGATGGGGCTCGAGCGCGGGTCGGTGAGGCTCGGCGCCGGCGCGACCGTGTGCACGTACTACCTTCCACCCCTCCTCGCCCTGTTCCGCCAGCGCTTCCCGCGCGTGCAGATCTTCGTGCGCGAGACGGTCACCGACGCGATCGTGTCCGCCCTCGAGCGGGGCGAGCTCGACCTCGGCGTCATCACCCGCCCGGGGGGAGAGCCGTGGCTCGACGACGAGCTCGTCCTCGTGACGAGCCCCACGGGGCCCTACCGGCCGGCGGCGGTCGAGGCCGAGACGGCACCGTTCGTGTCGTTCCCGCCAGGCTCGACGACCCGCGACATGCTCGACCGGCACTTCCCTCGTGCCCAGATCGTGATGGAGCTCGCGGGCATCGCCGCCGTGAAGGGGAACGTGCGGGCCGGGGTGGGCATCGCGCTCGTCAGCCGCCGCGCCGTGGAGCGCGATCTCCGCGCCAAGGTGCTCGCCCTGATCCGCCACCCGGTGACGCCCATCGTGCGACCGTTCTCGATCATCCACCGCGGGGAGGAGCGGATGCCGCCGGCCGCGGCGGCGCTGTACCAGATGCTCCTCGATCCGGCTGTGCGAGAGATCAGCGCACCTCGTAGCGGATCTCGTGGCTCCGGCCGTCGCGCACGATCGCGAGGGTGAGCGCGGACGCGTCGCGGAGGCGCGCGTAGGCCAGGAGCCCCGACTCGACGCTCGTGAGGTCGAACCCGTTGATCGCGGTCAGGCGATCGCCGGCGCGCAGGCCGAGCGCCTCGAGGACCGAACCCGGCTTCAGCCGGACGATCCTCATGTCCGCGACGCGGCCGTCTACCTTGTCGGCCACGATCTGCGCCGTGCCGAGGAGCTCGCCCTGCGCCTCGAGGATGCGATCGCGCGCACCGCGGTCGACGCGATACTCGAGCTCGCTGACGCGCTCCACGCCGGCGAGCGTGGCCCGGGGAAGGGCCGGGGACCGCCCGGCGGCGCCGTCGCCGGGTGGCACACCCGCTTCGACACGGTGGAGGACGGCCAGGCAGCGCACGCCGTCGCGCTCGAGGAGCACCCCTGTCATGCCGACGAACGCGACGCGCCGGCCCCCGATCTCGCCGCCCACGCGCCGGAGCACGGGCTTCTGTCCGCGTACCGCCAGCGAGGTGAAGGACCAGTCCGGATCCGCCGCGATCACGGCGTGGACCTCGACGTCCTCGCAGGATGCAGTCTCCGCGCCTCGACGATCCGGCGTGTCGTCGAGGCGCACGCGGGTGCTGTCGAAGGGATTGTGCGCGAGGATCGCCGCCGCGCTCTTCTCGCGTGGCGCCGCGGGCGGAGGTCGCCCCGCATCGTCGTTGCGGGCCAGGGGCGGGCCCGAGCAGGCCGCGAGCCAGGCGGCCGCGGCGATCGTGGAGGAGCGAACCGGCATGGACGCCCGAGATTCACGCATCGTGCCATGTGGCCGCCGGGCACCCGGGGCCGAGAGCGGCGTGCGCGTGCCCCGGGATTCCCCCCGAAGTTGCCGTGACGTCAGCTCGGCGTGTCTTGGGCGGACAACCTGTCAGTTGTCGTCGTCGTCGTCCGCGACCTTCTCCTCGACGGACTTGAACGTCACGCCCTTGGTCTGCACCGCCGTGAGCTTCAGATGATCGAGGAACCACGTCGTCCGGCTGCTCCGACCGATCTTCTTCGTCTCGTACGTGTACGCGAACTCCACGTCCCCCTCGCACGTGCTCGGTAGGCCCTTTCCGGGCCACGGCGAGCCCTTCACGTGAGCGATTCCCGAGTTCTTCTCTCCCCGCTTGGTGACCGTGATCGTCGACGACGCGAGCCCGCGCGTCGTCGCGCCGCACATGGCGGACGCCGTCGCCGGCGCGTGGCGGAGCGACGACGTGAGGGATTTCTGCACGATGTCGGTCGGCACCTGCTTCTTGCAACCGGGCAGGGCGAGCAGACTCACGGACGACAGGATGGCGACGGCGATCCACTTGTTCATGTTGGCTCCTACGGGGGGAAAGGTGGAGACTAACCGCCCGTCGGGGTCGCGTCGAGACGCGCGACGTCCAGACCGGGAGGCGACGCCTTCGCCCGGCCGCCGTGGTAGGACTCCGGCGGTGGTGCGCCCCTTCGTGTCCGTCCACTTCGCGCAGACGCTCGACGGGCGCATCGCCTGGACCAAGGCGCGCGCGCACCTCAGCCTCGCCGAGGGCGTGCTGCGCGCCCACCGCGCACGGGCGACCGCGGACGCGGTGCTCGTGGGGGCCGAGACGGTGCGGATCGACCGACCGCGGCTCACGGTGCGAGCGGTCCCGGCCCCGAGGCAGCCTCTCCGCGTGGTGCTGTCGACGGGCCTGAGCCTCCCGCTCGGGGCCCCCCTGTTCACCGACGGCGGCGGCACGCTCGTGTTCGGGACCCACGAGGGCGCCGATCCGGCGATGCGCGAGGCGCTCACGGCGCGGGGCGTCGACGTCGAACTGGTCCGTTCGGACGCGGATCGGATGGCGTCGCTCCCCGCGGTGATGGAGGCTCTCGTGTCTCGCGGCGTGTCGCGCCTCCTCGTCGAGGGTGGCGCCAAGGTGCTCGCGGCGTTCGTGCGAGCCCGGCTCGTGGACGAGGTCGAGGTCGAGATCTGCCCGATGATCCTCGGCGGCGCGGGCCTCTCGTGGAGCGGCGTGCTCGACGAGCCGCCGCGCCTCTCGGACGTGCTCACGTCGGTCGTCGACGGGCACGCGTTCATGCGGGCGCGGCTTGTCTACTGAGCGCCTGGCCCTGTGGTTCGTGGGGCCCTCGGAGCTCGAGCTCCGGCCGGATCCGCCGCGCGCGCTCGTCGCCGGCGAGGTGCGGGCGCGTGGCCGCGTGTCGGGGATCAGCCGCGGGACGGAGCTCCTCCTCTACCGGGGGGAAGGCCCCGAGCCCTTCGATCCGTCGATCGAGCCGGCCGGCGATACCGGAGCGCCCACGTACCCGCGGCGCTACGGGTACGCATGGATCGGCGAGGTCGCGGCGAGCGCATCGCCGCGCCTCTCGGTGGGCGACCGCGTGCTCGGCCTCCTGCCGCACGGCCACGCACACGAGGTCGCGGCCGGCCGGCTCCGGCGCCTCCCCGACGCCATCCCCGACGCGCGCGCGGCGCTGGCACCTCTCGTGGAGACGGCGATCAACTGCGTGTGGGATGCACGCATCGCGCTGGGCGAGCGGGTCGCCATCCTCGGCGGCGGCGCGCTCGGCCTCCTCGTGGCCCACCTCGCGCGCCTCGCCGGGGCCGAGGTGCGGCTCGTCGAGCGGGTACCCTCGAGGCGCGCGATCGCCCATGGCCTCGGGATCGGGGACGTGCGCTCGTCCGGCGAGGACGCGACCGCCGACCACGACGTCGTCGTCGAGGCCACGGGGTACCCCGTCGCGCTCGACCTCGCGATCCGGCACGCGGCGCTCGAGGCGCGCGTCGTGATCGCGTCGTTCTACGGGCGGCGGCGCAGCGACGTTGCGCTCGGCGACGCCTTCCACCGGCGCCGCCTGTCGCTGGTCTCGAGCCAGGTGTCGAGGATCCCGGCGCACATGTCCGCGCGCTGGGACGCGGATCGGAGGTGGGCCCTCGTGTTCGACATCCTGGCGGATCCCCGCCTCGACGCCCTCGTCACCCGGGAGGTGCCCTTCGGCGAAGCTCGCGAGCACTACGCGCACCTCGCCGCGTTCCCCGAGGAGGGGCTGTTCTCGGTTCTGGTGTACAAGTAGCCGCATGTTCGCCCTCGGCGTCTCCGATCACGTGATGATCGCGCACAGCTTCCGCGATCCCTTCTTCGGCCCCGCGCAGCGCCTCCACGGCGCGACCTACGCCGTCGAGGCGGTCGTCGAGGCGGCGTCCCTCGGCCCGCACGCCGTGGTCATGGACATCGGCGCGCTCAGGGACCTCCTCCGGGAGGTGCTCGTCGCGCTCGATTACACCAACCTGGACGATCACCCGGCGTTCCCGGGCCGCACGTCGACCACCGAGCGGGTGGCCGAGCACGTCGCCACCGAGCTCGCGGGCAAGATCGTCACGATGCGCGCCGACGCCGCGCCGCCCCTTCCCGCCAAGCTCCGGGTCATCCTGCGCGAGTCGCCGGTCGCCTGGGCGTCGTTCGAGCTGGTGCTCGCGTCGCCCTGAGCGCATGCGCGTCGCCTGGCTCGCCCCCGGTCCGCTCGATCAGCCGACGGGCGGATATGTGTATGATGCACGTATGGTCCGCGCGCTCGAGCGGGCGGGGGACACCGTCACGATCCTCGATCCGTCTCGTGAGGCGCTCGCCCCGTCCTCGTTCGACGTGGTCGTGGGGGACGAGCTCGCCCACCGCGAGGTGGGGCGCGTGTTCGCCCGCCTCGCGCTCCCTCGGGTCCTGGTGGTGCACCACCTCGCGGCGTGGGAGCACGGCGCGTGGCTCCGCAGGGCGGCTCTCCTGGCAGCGGAGCTCGCGTGCCTTCACCGCGCCGACCGTGTCGTCACGCCGAGCCCGTTCGTCGCTCGCCGGCTCGCGCGCCTCGGGATCCGGGCCGAGACCGTGCTCCCGGGCGCGGATCGACTGCCGCTGCGTCCTCGCGCGGACCCGGGCAGCGGCGTGCGGCTCCTCGCGGTGGGTTCGCTCGTCCCGCGCAAGCGGCTCGGTCTCGTGCTGGACGCGCTCGACAGGCTCGGCGATCCCGCGGTCCTCCTCGACGTCGTGGGCGAGGCGCGCGCCCCCGCGTACGCGGGCGCGATCCGTGCGCGGGTCGCGCGCTCGTCGCACCTCGCGAGGACCGTGCGCCTTCTCGGAGCGGTGGGAGAGGGGACGCTCGCGGACGCGTATGCCGCGGCGTCCGCGCTCGTGCTGGCGTCGTCGCTCGAGGGCTACGGGATGGTCCTCACGGAAGCCCTCCACGCGGGCCTGCCCGTGCTCGCCGCGCGAACGTCCGCGATCCCCGAGGTCGTGACCGACGGGAGGGAGGCGCTCCTCTTCGACGCCGGCAGCCTCGACGCCGTGCTGCGTGCCTTCGCGACCACGCCCGAGATCCGGGTCGCGATGTCGACCGCCGCGGCGGCGCGACGCGCTTCGCTCCCGACGTGGGCCGCGAGCGAGGCGCGCTTCATCGATCTCGTCCGGCATACACGGCGGTCCTGATCCGCGCGGCGAGGTCGACGTCGTCTCCGGAGCCCTCCTCGACGGGTGGTCCGAGCACGACGCGGATCCGCACGTCGGCGAAGAGGCGGACGGCGACCGACAGGAGCGGAGCGAGCGTGGTCACCCCCCGCGCCTCGAGCCGCCGGACGACGCGGAGGCGCTTCGCGCGGCGGGAGTGGACGCCGAGGACTGTGACCGGCACGACGATCCCTCCCCTGCGCCACGTGGCGCGCGCGAGGAGGCCCGTCCCGGGATGGAAGGCGACGCGATCGTCGGGGGCGTCGAAGGCGAGATCGGGCTCGAGGCGGCCCGCGCCGAAGTGGAGCAGCGCGCCGCCGCGATCGAGCGCCCCGAGCGCAGCCCGGAGGCCCGCCGCGCGTCCGCCGATCTCGCCGGGCGCCTCCGGGACGTACACCAGCGTCGGCTGCATGGCGGGGAGGGCCTGGAGGAAGGTGCGCCGGTTGGCCAGGATCGTCACGTCGTCCCTGCCGATCGCCGCGAGGACGGCGATGGCGTCGTAGGCGCCCGGGTGGTTCGCCACGAACAGGGCAGCCCCGCTCGTCGCGGCGCGCCCCGTGACCGCGAGCGTCGCGCGCTTGCGGTCGAGGAGCTCCTTCGCCGCGCGCGAGATCCCCCGTTCACGCGTCGCGGCGTCGAACCTCGCGAGCATCTCGCCGAGCGGATGCGACATGCGGCGGAGGACCGGCGCGAGCAGCTTCCGGGCGAGGCGCCGGTCGGCCAGGGGCCCGAGGGCCGCGATCATCTCGTCGGCGGAGAGCGCGGCCAGGGCCTGGGCCAGATGGGATCCAGGGTTCGGAGGCGGCATTCCGGTTGCACGATGGTACGCTCACCCGAGGACGGAGGAGGAAGCGATGCGACGCCTGGTGTGGATCGGAGTCATGCTGTCGGCGTGCGGCTGGCTCGCTTGCTCGAGCAACCTCCGCGACTCGTCGTTCTCGAGCGGCAGCTCGGACTCCGGGACGGGCGGCCTCTTCGGCGGCAGCGACGCCGGCGGCTTCGGCTCGAGCTCGGGGGGTGGCGGCGCGGGCTGCTCCGAGGCCGCGAAGCTCGTGTACGTCGTGTCCGACGGCGCGGAGCTCTACAGCTTCGAGCCCGCGTCGCTCAAGTTCACGCTCAAGGGAACGCTGAAGTGTCCCGGCATCGCGACGCCGAACTCGATGGCGATCGATCGCAGCGGCACCGCGTGGGTGAACTACAGCGACGGCTCGCTGTTCAAGGTGAGCACGAAGGACGCCTCGTGCTCGGCGACGCCGTTCGCGCCGGGCCAGAGCGGGTTCAAGCGCGTGGGGATGGCGTTCGCCAGCGACACCGCGGGCTCTCAGAGCGAGACCCTGTACGTCGTGGGGATCGACGATCTCGCGGGCAGGGGCAGGGGCCTTGCGAAGATCGACCTGACGACGTTCAAGCTCACCACGATCGGCGACTTCTCGGGCTCGCTGCGCGGCCTCGGCGCGGAGCTGACGGGCACCGGCGACGCGAAGCTCTACGGGTTCTTCACGACGTCGCCGTCGGCGACGCTCGCGCAGATCGACAAGAGCGGGGCGCAGACCTCCGGCGACAAGTCGCTCACCGGCGTGAACACCGGGCTCGCGTGGGCGTTCTCCTTCTGGGGGGGGGACTTCTGGTTCTACACGTCGGATGGCCTCACGCCGTCGAAGGTGTCGCGCCTCAAGACGTCGTCGGACGGGTCGATCTCGACCGCCGTCGCGAACGTCGGCGGCTTCCGCATCGTGGGCGCGGGCGTGTCGACCTGCGCCCCCCTCACGCCGCCGAAGTGAGCTCGGGGGGGTGGATCAATGGACCCCCATGGGTGGCTGACGCCCCCATGGTTTCACATAGTTACCCGGGGACGACCCCTCCAGCGCCATGGACTGTTCCATACAGTCCTTTCGCGCAGGACTCGTCATGCCCTTCGCAAGACCCATCGAACGCGCGCCCGCGCTCGTCCTCACGACCAGTGAGTTCGAGGCCATGGGCCAGCCTGCGCGGTTCGAGCGGAGCCGGCACACGCCCATGCCGAGCCGCCAGCCCATCTTCGCCCGTGGTGGCGCGGACGTGCAGCCGACGCACGCCTTCTCGCGGATCCCACCCGCGCCGGTGTCGACCATCGCCCCCGTGTCCGCGGACCGGAGCGGCCCGCAGTTCGTCACGGCGGGCACCCGCGTCGCGCGCGAGCGATCGGCGTTCCTCCGCGCGCTGGTGCTCATGGCGTCGGGCGCGTCGGTAGGCGTCCTCCTCGCGATGATCGCGCAGCCGCGGCTCGACGCGCCAGCGCCGCGCGCCGCGGCGCAGCCGCAGGACACGGGAGTCGCACGGATCGTCGCCCCGGTGTCACCTCCCGCCGCGGCCACCGCGCCGCCGCGCGTGTCGCGCGGCATGGTCCCGCCGCGGCGCACGGTGGACCCGGCGCCCTCGCCCACGACGCCGTACGGAACGACGATCACCACCACGGTGACGAAACGCGACGCGAACGGCGGCGTGATCGTGGAGGCGCCCGTCACGGTCGCGCCGCCCCCGCCTCCGCCGAAGGCGACGGGCAAGGCGAGGGGCGGGATCGCGCCTCGTGGCAAGCAGCCGCCCGTCACGAAGTCCACGCTGACCCCCCGGGCCAAGCTGGGCGAGAAGGACGAGGATCTCCTGCAGAGGGCGAAGGACACCGAGACGCTCTAGCCCGCGCTAGTACAGCGCGCCCCAAGTTCGTGAGGGGATCATGCGGAGGTGCCCACCCCCGTCGCGCGTCGCGCGACGGGCCCTCCCCAATCGCCGGCGGCGCCAGCTCAAGAGCTGTCCAACGTGCCCCGGGCGG
>SXGS01167316.1_pt1 | contig 19621 bp, 18 predicted proteins | sample 3174681 | NCBI WGS metagenome assembly SXGS01 (sample SAMN11356861, study PRJNA531348) | freshwater metagenome | isolation source: freshwater sample F1-80 | place: China: Fuxian Lake, Yuxi | collected 2017-12-25 | reverse complement strand
TCGGATCTCGACCTCGCCCGCGTGGAATTGGCTGATGAGATTCGGGCAATGATTCGCGAAGTCATCTCGACGGAGGCGACTCCGGAGGAGGTTCGTCGCATCCGAGATCAACTTCGTGCGTCGGTGGAGGTGTTGGCGGCTCGTGCCCACGGTGTGGCAGAAGGTGTCGGCGAAGCCGCGCTCGCCGAACGCAGCAGGAACTTCCTCGCCCGCAGTCCGGTACTCGGCACGATCAACCCCATCGCCGTTCCGCTGGTCATCACGGTGCTGCAGGATGGTGCCAATGCGACCGTCGAGGGACGGATCAACTTCACCTCGCCCTACGAGGGAGCCCCGGGGTGCGTGCACGGCGGATTCATCGCCAGTGCGTTCGATGAGGTGCTCGGAGTTGCCCAATCGGCTTCCGGTCAGCCAGGAATGACGGCCAACCTCACGGTGGATTACCGCTCACCGACCCCGTTGCAACGGGATCTGGTGTTTCGTGGATGGTGTGAAAAGGTGGAGGGCCGAAAGATCTTCACCCGCGGAACGCTGCACCACGGTGACACCCTGTGTGCCGAATCGACGGGACTCTTCGTCTCGATGCGACCCGAGCTATTCGCTCGACTGCTCGCCCTGCGCGACGCCAACCGCTAACACACCGTCGGCCGTTCCCGACTCGCGGAGGTGGCGGTACTTGGCGCTGCGCAAACCGACCGGCGCGGCGATGGTGAATCCGGCGAGATGACGTTCCTCCTCGCTCTCGCCACCCCACAATCCATACTCATGGTTGACTCGTGCGAAGTCCTTGCAGGTCGCGCTGACGATGCAGTCGTTGCACAAGGAGCGCGCCTTTGCTTCGCGACGTGCACGGGCTTGAGGTCGTTCGGCCTTGGGAGCAAAGAAGAGGTGGGTCTTGCCCTTGCAGTTGGCGAACTGTGTCCAGTCGATGTCGCCGATCGGACCACGGACGTCGAAGTCGTCGGGCAGGTTGGAGCGGTTGGATGGGCTCGTGCGCTCCAGCCGGGTTGCCGGGGTGGAGGTGTCGATGCGTGTGTCGAAGGTAGTCATATGTTCCTTGCTCGAGTTGGATTCGCACCGTCTGTTCGCTTCCCACGCTGGAAGCAAGACCCTCGTCCGACCGTATGGGAGGGGGCTGGTCGGACGAGGGGAGACGGTGCTCAGTATTTAACACTAAATGGGGTGGTCAGGGCTGTCAAGTGAAAATGCCCCTTCGGGTTGTGACGTTTGACAACGAAATCGGTATCGGAATTCGAGTGCGACTTCGCCGAGTTACAACAATTCGGCGGCCAGGCTGGCGACCTCGGAGCGCTCGCACGCCGCGAGGGTCACGTGACCGAAAAGGGACTGCCCGGCAAACGCATTGATCAGGACTGCGAGAGCGTTGTTGCTCTCTCCCATGTACGGAGCGTCGATCTGGCTGGTGTCGCCGGTGAAGACGACCTTGGTGCCCTCGCCAATTCGGGTGAGGATGGTCTTGAGCGTCGTCGGTTCGAGGTTTTGCGCCTCGTCGACGACGACGAACTGTCCCTGCAACGAACGACCGCGCAGGAACGTGACGGATTCCAGCGTCAACTGCCCGCGGTCGGAGAGATCTTCGATCAGACTCCGCGCGTCCCGACTCGAGCGTTCTTCGGTGAGGGCGATGATGGCGTCGTGGATCGCCGACATCCATGGATCGAGTTTTTCTTCCAGGCCGCCAGGTAGGAATCCCACGTCGGCGCGACCAACCGGAACCAGTGGTCGGTACACCGACAAGCGCTCGAAGCGGCGATGTTCGACGACCTGTTCGAGGCCGGCGGCGATTGCCATGACGGTCTTGCCCGTTCCGGCGCGACCGTCGAGCGCAATCACCGAGATCTCCGGATCGAGGAGCAGTTCCAAGGCGAACCGTTGCTCCTTGTTGCGCGGACGCAGACCCCACGCCTCCGGGGTGTTGGTGTCCATGAGGCGCATTTCGCCGTCGCGGACTCGGGCGAGGGCACTCTGCGACCCGTTTCGCAGGACGGCAAAGTTGTTGTTGTAGAGGTGTTCGGCACCCGACACCGAATCCAGTTGCACGACACCGTTGGAATACAAGCTGTCCACGGCGTGTGATTCGGCCTCGAGGGTGACCCAACCCATCGCGCGATCGGTGATCGAGCGGGCAATGGGATGGTGCTCGTTGGCGGTGAGCCCGAGATGTGCAGCCTTGATGCGCAGTGCCGCGTCGTTCGACACCATGCACGTGGGGGCGATCTTGGACTGTCCGAGGGCAGCGGCGATGATGCGGTTGTCCGGCACGGCGGGGTCGAGCCCGTGGTGTTCGAGACGTTCGTGATCGACGTTGTTCACCTCGATGTGCAGGGTTCCTGCATCGGGACCGTCCGACAGCGGGGTGGGCTCGGCAAGCGAGCCACCGGCTTGCCGGCGAAGTTCCTCGATGTTGCGCAGGGCAGTTCGCGCCGAACGACCGACGTCGTCCATGCGGGTTTTCAGACTGTCGAGTTCCTCGACGACGGTAAGCGGAATGACCACCGCACAGCCAGGGAAGGCGTGCATCGAAGTCGGATCGGCGATGAGCACCGACGTGTCGAGCACGATTCGTTGCGGCACCAACGAGAGCGCGACGGCTTGTCGGTCGGTCGCTGGTGTCGCGTGCGACATCGGCAGTTTGCGAAGTGGTTCAGCGGACAACGATTCCCAGCATGGTCGTTGCACCAACTCGAGTGGTGGATTGTTGAGCGATTTCTCGGTGAATTTTTTCGATGTTCCGGAAATTTTTTTGGATCGGACCTGCAACGCTCGCGAGATCTTCGTCAAGCGACGGTCCGACGACCGCTCCAAATGTCACCGTGATGCCCGACGTCGCCCGACGAAATAGGAATCATCAATTTGAGCGAGAAACTGCGCCCATATCCCACGAAGCATTTTCGCATCGAATCGTCAGTGTTTATGGGGTCTTTTGTTCACAAGAGGTTGGGTCCCCGTGCATCATGCTCCGGGAATCGGGCTGTGGATATCTGAAAAATCCGACGAAATCCCAATTTCCACCGATTCGACGGCATGTTTCACCATGGTTCCGTGATCCGTCGAACATGCGCCACGGGTTGTGTCCCATGCGTGCGCCGATACTTGCAATTTCGCGCGGTATCCGCTCAGATTGATGGTCACGGAACTCCGATTCCGAGAAAGCAAGGAAATAGCAATGACCAAAGCAGAGCTCCTCGCAGCAATAGCGGCGAAGGCCAACGTTCCGTCAGCGGAAGCTGATCGCGTCGTTCAGGCGTTCGTTGATCTCGTCGTGGAGTCTGCAAAGAAGGGCGAGAAAGTGTCGTGGCCGGGCTTCGGTTCGTTCGCGACATCGAAGCGCCAGGCGCGTACGGGCCGTAATCCTCGAACATGGGAACCGGTTCAGATCGCCGCTTCTACAGCGATGAAGTTCAGCCCCAGCTCAACGCTGAAGGCCGAACTGAATCCAAACAGGTAATACCAACCAAGCAATACCCAACCAATAAAAGGAGCCAATCATGGCAAAGAAGCGCAAGGCCGCCAAGAAGGCGACGAAGAAGAAGGCAACCAAGAAGGCTGCCCCAAAGCGTCGTAAGAAGGCCGCCAAGAAGAAGAAATAACTCACTCTCACCTTTCGGTGAAGTGAATCGGTTCGGAGTACGTAACGACCGGGAGGCGAAAGCCTCCCGGTTCGTTCTTTTTATGGGCGAAGGTTGGTGAAGCCGCCGACGCGCAAGTCATCGAGCGTGTCGAGATCGAGCGCCAGGTCGGGTCGTGCGACCACCTGGCAGGTGAGCCCCAATCGGGTTGCCTCTGCGGCGTGTGCGGTCGAGGATCCGGGTCCGTACTGGAAGTTGAACGCACCTTCGCTGGGCAGGAGCAGTGCGTTGGTGCCGTCGCCATGGCGATCCGGAACCACCACCACCGCTGCGGGACTGTCACCCAGCGACGCCAATGTTTGGGCGTTCGGCAGGTCGCTGTGCACCACGAGAACTCGACCATGGCCAGCCCGCTCGGCTGCCGTGCGACCTGCCGCGACGGCGGCATTGAGGCCGGGTTCAGGCGGCACGACGATGGTGGCACCGTGGGCTGTGGCCCATTCGGCCACCTCAACGTCGTCGCAGACGACATAGACGGGGAGGGGTCGCGCCGCTGCCAATACGGCCTCTGCGCACCGGATCGCCAACTGTCGGCGCTCCGGTGGGGTGAGCACGTCGGTGAGCCGGGCCTTGGCCGAACCAAATGACTTGATCGGCACCACGACGGCCATCACCGCGGGTGCCTTCATCGGCTTGAGCCTACGATTTGGGCGTGGGATTCCCGTTTGCCCGCGTCGCCGTGATTGGTGCAGGTTCGTGGGGAACGACCGTTGCATCGCATCTCGCCCACAACGCACCGACCGTATTGTGGGCGCGACGGAGGGAACTCGCCGACGAACTACGTACGTCCCGAACGAATTCCCGCTACTTGCCGGAACATCGAGTGCATGCCGAACTGCAAATCACCAACGACATCGTTGACGCAGTGACCGACGCATCTCTCGTGGTGGTGGCGGTGCCATCGTCGGGTTTTCGCGACGTCGTACGTTCACTCGCGTTGCATCTCGAGCCCCGTGCGGTGTTGATGAGCCTGACGAAGGGTCTGGAACGCGGCACCGGTCGACGAATGAGCGAAGTGCTCGTCGACCTGGCCCCCGACCACTCGGTCTCGGTGCTGTCCGGACCGAATCTGGCGGGTGAGATCGCCGCGGGCCAACCTGCTGCCAGCGTCGTGGCGTGCCCGGATGCGGCCGTGGCGAACCGACTGCAGGAGGTGTTCACGCGACCGCTCTTTCGGGTGTACACCCACGACGACGTCATCGGCTGTGAAATCGGCGGCGTGGTGAAGAACGTGATTGCCATCGCCGCGGGAATGGCGCACGGCATGGGCTTCGGCGACAATTCCCGCGCCACCCTCATCACCCGGGGCCTCGTCGAAATGGGGCGGCTGGGTGCCAAACTCGGGGCGAATCCCGGCACGTTTTCCGGCCTTGCAGGAATGGGTGACGTGATCGCGACGTGCTCGTCGATGAAGAGTCGAAATACCACGGTGGGCGTTCGCCTCGGTAAGGGTGAGACGATCTCCGACATCAATGCGTCGATGAATCACATGGTTGCCGAAGGGGTGAAGAGTGCCGGGACGGTCGTGGCGTTGGCTCGCAAGGTTGGTGTCGAGATGCCGATCACCGAGGCGGTCGCCGAAGTGTGCGAAGGTCGACTCGGTGCAGCCGATGGCATGATGCGACTGATGACGCGCTCGAAGAAGTCCGAGCGCGAGTAACGCGTTCGATCGTCGATGTCCGGTCTCGTGGAAACCCGCATCGGTTTGCACGGTGCCGGCTGTGCGTCGGTCGACGGATTCGGCGTCGCGCAACCCGACGGCTGGCGCGGCAAGCGTTGCGGCTGGTGGATTGCGGCGAGCGATCGTTGGCACGACCCGCGAACCTCGGTGAGCATTCGACAACAGCGCATCGGGGGAACCCCGGTCGTGCAAACCAAGCTGGGTGTGCCGGGTGGCGACGTCGTGCAACGCGTGTTCGTGGTGGCAGACCATGGCGGGCGACTCGTGATGCAGGTGGAGAACGCCTCGCCCGAACCGGTGGTGGTGGCGGTTCCGTCCGGTCACATGTCCACGACGGCGGCAACCGGGGGCATGAGACCACACGGCATCGAGACACCGAGCGATGTCCTTGCATTTCCGCTGTCCCACCGCAGCACCGTGACCTTTGCCTGGGCGTTGACGACTCCGCGACTCCGTAGATCGGCGCCAATCGATGCCGGCTCGTTGCCCACGCACGACCACGTCTCGCGAGGCTGGACGTTGGCCAGCGATCGTGCCAGTCGATTGCAGCCCGATGCGACCGCGATGGTGGCGGCGCGAAGTGATGTGGCCCTCATGACCGTGCGTGATCTCGAATCGCTCGCCCAGCACGATGCGGCACTCGGTGTGCTGGCACTGAGCGAGCGGGTACGTATGGGCGACCCCGTGACTGAATGGGTGACGTTCATCGCCGACGGCGTTCGTCGTGTGGCCAGATATCCCGAGCGGTCACGTTGGTCGCAACGTGCGCTGATGCTCGCGGCACGAACGCTGCACGCAGCAGGGGAATCAACCGCCGTCGACGACGTGGTGGATCTGTGGCAGAACGTACGCCACTTGGCAACCGGACTCGATGCTGCACCCGTGGTCGGTGATGCACCTACCGCAACCGACTTCGCCGACGCGGTGGAACGAATCGCCAAGTTGGAGAGCCGCTACCTCCGCTTGCTCACCCGTAACGCTGCAGAGGTGCTTCCGTTCGGCATTCCCGACGAGTGGCGCGGAGTCAACGTGGAGGCGCACGGGTTGGTCGCCACACCCGAACACCGTGTGTCGATGGCGCTGCGTTGGCACGGCCCCAACCTTGCGCTGTTGTGGGAAGTGGATGGCCCAGCGGGACTGCAACTCACGGCTCCCGCCGTCGACCAGCACTTCCTCGGAACCGCCGGTCAGGGCGAGGCACTGTTACGGATGACCCAATGACCGGTCGGTCGGTTGCAGCCGCTCGGTCGCGGACTCGTCCGACTCCGACGTTGGACCTCGAGCGTTCCCTCTCGGGCGTGGTGTGCGGTGTCGACGAGGTGGGGAAGGGATCGTGGGCAGGTCCACTCGTCGTGTGCGTGGCGGTGTTGTCGGGCGATGTCGTCGAATCCGAGTTCGTGGCTCGCGACTCCAAATCGATCAGTGAGAAGCGACGCGAGGAAATGTTCGAGGTGGTAGCACGACAGTGCAGTTCGTGGGCGCTGGGGTGTGCCACCAATGTGGAGTGCGACGAACTCGGCATGAGTGAGGCTCAACGCGTCGCGACCACGCGTGCATTCGAGGATCTGGCCGCACGCGGCGTGCGACCCGACGGTGCCATCGTGGATGGCCGCTGGAATTTCGTGTCGCCGAACGTGCGGCACGTACTCACCCGCGTGAAAGCCGACGCCGAGTCGCTCTCGGTGGCGGCGGCCAGTGTGTTGGCAAAGGTGTCACGCGACCGGTGGATGCGAGAGGCGGCGATCCAACATCCACATTGGTCGTTGGCCACCAACAAGGGGTACCCGTGTCCCAAGCATCGAGCCGGCCTCCGCGAGCACGGTGTCTCGCCCTTGCACCGCACGAGCTGGGCGTTCATGGAGAACCTGGGCCTGCGCCGATAGCGCCGGCGTGCCGGGTTTCAGTTCTTCTGCGTGCCGACCTTCAGGTCGCGGAACGCCGATGTCGAGTCGATACCCGCGTCCTTTGGCAGACCGAGTACCCGCTCACCAACGATGTTGCGCATGACTTCGTCGGAGCCACCGGCGATACGCAAACCGGGTGCACCGAGCACGAGTTGGCTCCACGCGTAGGTGCCCCATTCGCCGGTGTCGGCTTGCAGTCGGGCCCCGAGAACGTGGCAAAGGAAGTCGTTGAGCAGTTTTTGGTTGTTGACGAGCGCCATCTTCGACGTCGACATTTCCGGTCCAGGTGTCTGACCGGCCTTCATCTTGTCCGTGGCGCGTTTGTTGGTGAAGTTCGCGACGCGGTAGTTGATGTAGAGGTTGGCGATCATGTCGCGGACCAGGGCGTCGTTCTCCAAACCGAAGTGTCGCACCATGGCGGTGATGCGGGTCATCATCGACACCTCGCCGCCACCAGAGCCCGTGCCGATGGCGGCACGCTCGTTCATGAGGGTGGTGAGTGCGACGCCCCAACCCGAATTCACATCACCGAGGCGATACCAGTCGGGCACGCGAACCTCGTTGAAGAACACCTCGTTGAAACTCGCTCCACCCGTCATCTGCCGCAGGGGACGAATCTCGACGCCCGGCGCCTGCATATCGACGAGGAAACCGGTGAGCCCCTTGTGCTTGGGGAGCGAGGGATCGGTACGACAGATGATTTCGCCGACGTCGCAGTAGTGCGCACCGGAGGTCCACACCTTCTGTCCGGTGATGACCCACTCATCGCCGTCTCGTTCGGCTTTGGTTTGCAGCGACGCGAGGTCGCTGCCCGCGCCGGGTTCGCTGAACAATTGACATCCGACGATGTCGGCGCGATACATCGCGCGAAGGAACTTCTCCTTGGCGGCATCGGTGCCGTGAGCGAGGATCGTCGGCGCGACCATGCCGAGTCCGATCGTGAAGGTGCCCTGACCGGGTGCCTTGAACCCGGACTCTGCGGCTTGGTACGCGCGTTCGTGGGCGGCGGTCAGTCCCGCGCCACCGAAACTCGTGGGTCCGGTGATCCAGCCGAAACCGGCATCGAATTTCTTCCGGCGCCACGCCTTTTCGGCGGCAACCATCTCCTGCTCGGCCTCGCGCGACTTCTCCTCGAACATCGACATGTTGTCGGAACCTTCGCCCCAGACGAAAGCCTTCGCCGCTTCCTTTCGGGGGAGCGAGTCGGCGAGAAAGTCGTTGGCGCGTTTCGTGAATTCGTTCAGTTCCACACCCGCCACCGTAGTTGCGCGACCGCACGAGGCAACGAGCCGAGCCACCAGCGCGGTCACGCGGATCGTGGGGCCGAGCCGCAGGGCGCACCGTGCGAATGGGAGCGGGCAACTAGCGTGGCGCCGCATGGGTCAGCCGGTTGCCGTCACCGTGAAGCGATCGACGGAACCCGGTCGGGTGCGATTCGAACTCAATCGGTCGCTTACCGGTCAGGGTCACGAAACCTACGACCGCGGTCCCGAGCGCGCGGACACCTTCGGGGCGGTCCTTGCCCAGCGATTGTTCGCCACGGGTGCGGTTCGGGCGGTGCACGTGTATTCCAGCGTGGTGACGGTGGATCTGGTGCCCGGAAGTGATGCTGCGACGCTGAGCCCGATCATCGAGAACTTGTATCAGTACTGGAAGCCGGGTATGGAGCCGTCGCTCCCGTCGGCATAGCGCCGTCGCTCCCGTCGGCATAGCGCTCGGTGCTGTTCGGCCTCATCCTCGTCTCATAGCGTCGGACCGTGCCCGCCACCCCCGACTCGACGGTGTCGATCACCCAAGCCGCCGAGCGTCTCGGCGTGCATTACATGACGGTGTACCGCTACGTCCGCCTCGGCCACTTGCGGGCCGAACGTCGCGATGGTGAGTGGCACGTGCAGGTGCGCGACCTGCAGGAATTCAACCGACAGCGCAAGCAGCGACCGGAACGCGGTAAGCGTCCCACGGTGGACTGGTCGGCGCGGTTGGAGCAATGTCTCCTCGCCGGCGACGAAACGGCGGCTGGCAAACTGCTCGACGACGCAATGGCCAGCGGTCACGACTTGTTCGAGTTGTACCTCGATGTGGTGTCACCCGCGATGGTTGCCATCGGCGAACGCTGGGCACGCGGAAAGTTGCACATCCATGAGGAGCATCGCGCCAGCCTGATCGTTGGCCGCCTGTTGGCGCGGGTCAGTGCGCGATTCGCACACCGTGGTCCGACCCGGGGCACGGTCGTGATCGGTGGTCCCAGCGGCGAGCATCACGGGTTGTCGATCACGATGGTTGCCGACTTGTTGCGCAGCAAGGGCTGGAACGTCTCGGACATCGGTACCGACGTACCCGCCGAATCGTTCGCTGTTGCGGTTCGGGGAGTCGACCAATTGCGCGCCGTGTGCGTTGGAGTAACGCTGCGCGAGTCACTTCCCGCGGCGCGCGACGTGGTGGGTCGGGTTCGGGCGGTGGTGGCGAAATCGGTTCCGATCTATCTCGGCGGCGCCGCGGTCGACTCCGCCGATACCGCACGCGAACACGGGGCCGATGATTGGGCCCGCGACCCACGGTCGCTCGTTGCTTTATTGTCGGCGTGATGTGGTCGCCGGACGATGGCTCGAACCCCGACGGCCGCTGAGTAGCGTCGGTCGCCGTGGCTGCCCCGAAACACACACCAATCGACCCGACGGATCGACCCCGGGCGTATTCGTCGCCCGAATTCGTGCCGGCACCGTGGAACAACGTGCGAAAAGCGTCCATCACCGGACGTCAACCACGCGCCGAACGTCTCGGACATCCCGGACCCGACCAGGGTTACGTGTTGTCGTTGGCCGAGCGAATGCGCCCGCGCATCAAGGTGACTGCCGGGGAGAGCGTCGACGACGCCATCCAGGGCTGCATCGGCATCGCGTTGCGTCGGGCATCGCACTTCGGCCGCGCACCGGTGATTCACGATCTCGACATTGCGCTCACGATGTGGGGCTACTTCATCGAAGCCCCTGCCGCCGACCTCGTTGCCGCTCGTTCGCGGCTCTTTGCGGGTGTCGCCAATGTGGTGCATCACTACGCCGAGGCGCGACGCATCGTGGACATGGTGCCGCAGTCGACCATCATCATGACGCCCGAGACGGTGCGAAAGTCGATGCCGAATTCCTGGCGCGCACTGACGGGAGCCAAGAACTAGCGATTCGGTCGCGCCGGGTCGCCGACTCGTGCGTTGTGGTCGTCAGTCAATCGCGAATTTCTTCAAGTCGTCGAGCCGCACGAATTCCAACGTCAGCGCATGCGTCGACCGCAGGCGGACCTTCGGCGCCTTGCCGGCGACGAACGCCTCCTGCCATCGTCCGGCACAAAGACACCATTGGTCTCCGGCCTTCAAACCCGGGAAGCCGTACTGGGGCATTGGAGTAGAAAGATCGTTGCCGGCTGCCTTGGAGAACTCGAGGAAGTCGTCGGTCATGATCGCGCACACCGTGTGCACTCCGGAGTCGTCGCCACCCGTTTCGCAGCAACCGTTGCGGTACCAGCCCGTCAAGGGATCGAGACTGCACGGCTCGAGTGGTTCACCGAGCACGTTCGGCTGCGACGACACCGAACCGCTCATGCCACGTTGACGCCGACGACGGTACCGATCGCGTAGGTGACGCCCACTGCGATCAACAGGATTGCCACTTGCCGGATACTCCCCGTCACGATTGGCCGTTCGGATTGTCTCGCAATGGCACCACCGGTGATCGCTGCGCTCACCACACCGATGGCAATCGATGCGATGCGGGCTCCGTTGCCGCCACTCACGATCCAGGGCACCACTGGCAAGAGTGCACCAATGAGGAAACTCACCAAAGAAACGACGGCAACGTTCAGCGGATTGGGCAGGTGTGCGGGGTCGAGGCCGAACTCTTCGCGGGCATGCACCATGACGGCGCGTTCCGGATTGCGCATCACTTCGGCTGCCGACGCTGTGGCCTGTGCCGACGACATGCCGTGCGAGCGGTAGATACCCGCGAGTTCCGAGGTTTCCGCAGAAGTGTTGAGTTTCAGTTCTCGCAGTTCGAGCGCCATCTCGCGTTGTACGAGTTCGTTCTGTGCCTTGATCGAGACCCACTCGCCGGCGGCCATGCTCACTGCACCAGCGACGGCCGAGGCGATGCCTGCGAGTCGTACCACGTCGTTGCCGATGCCGCTCGCGGCAAAGCCGATGATGAGCGACACGTTGGTGACGAGTCCGTCGCTCAGTCCGAACACCCCTGCTCGCGCGGTGCCACCCGCGAGTGCACGGTGGTCCGGGTGGTCGTCGTGTTCGGCTCGCGCTTTCGTGGTCACGCCTCCAACCTACTTGTGGCAGTTAGCGTCAATTGCGGTGTCAGTGACTCATCGCTATCGGTTTGCTCCGTCACCGACCGGGTTCTTCCACGTCGGTGGAGCGCGAACCGCGCTGTACAACTGGATTCTCGCCCTGCAAAACGACGGGGTGTTCGTACTACGAATCGAGGACACCGACGAGTCCCGCAACGAGCCCCACTGGACACAGGGCATCATCGACGCACTCGGTTGGATCGGCATCGACGGCAACGATCGGCATTTCGAGGGCCCGTACTTCCAATCGGCCAATCAGGCGGCGCACGTGGCCGCGGCAACGTCACTCTTCGAGTCGGGTCGCGCCTATTACTGCGATCTCAGCTCCGAACAGATTCAGGAACGTTCCAAGGCATCCGGGAAGCCGGGCTACGACGGGTTCTCTCGTGAACGCAATCTCAGACCCGGACCCGGTCGAGTGCTGCGATTCAGGGTTCCGGCAGGCACCACCGTGGTGAACGACCAGGTGCGGGGTCGCGTCGAATTCGACAATGCAACGATCGAGGATTTCGTACTGCTGCGGGGCAACGGCTCGCCGATCTTCAACCTCGCCAACGTGGTGGATGACCTCGCGATGAACATCACCCACGTGGTGAGGGCCGAGGAGCACCTCCCGAACACTCCGAAGCAACAGATGTTGTGGGAGGCGCTCGCCTCGCGGGTTCCCATGTGGGCGCACGTACCGGTGTTGGTCAACGAACAACGCAAGAAGCTGAGCAAGCGTCGGGACAAGGTGGCCCTCGAGCAGTATCGCGACGAGGGAATCCTCCCTGCGGCGATGGTGAATTACCTGATGACGCTCGGTTGGGCTCCTTCGGGCGACACCGAGATCGTCGACTTCGACACGATCGTGCGCGAATTCGATATCGGTTCGGTGAATCACTCATCGGCGTTCTTCGACGTGAAGAAACTCAATGCCTTCAACGGTGAGTACGTTCGAAAATTGTCGACCGAGGAATTCGTCACCGCATGCGAGCCGTGGCTTACCGGGGGACCAACTTCGACCGGAAGACCCGTGCCGTGGCCCGCCGAAAGATTCGACCGTTCGCTGTTCCTGCGCATTGCACCACACGTGCAGACGCGCGTATCGCTGCTTGCAGAAGTACCCGCAATGGTGGACTTCCTGTTTCTCGCGGACGCGCCGGTCGATGAGGCCGCCTTCGACAAGGCGTTTCTCGCCGAGTGGGCGAGGCCGACGCTTCGTCTCATTCGTGATGGATTGGCGACGGTGGAGTGGGTGGCAGAACAGATCAAATCCGTGGTCGAGGCAGTGGGTGCGCAACACGACCTGAAGCTCGGCAAGTTGCAGGCACCGGTGCGTGTGGCAACCACCGGTCGCACCGTGGGTCCCCCATTGTTCGAGTCGCTCGAGATCCTCGGGCGCGACGAAACGTTGCGCCGAATCGATGCGGCGCTCGTTCGCGCCGGCTGACTTATGGGGCGAGTCCGAGTGGCCATGTTGGCCATGTCGGTGGCTATCATTTCGTACTTCTGCGTGTCGTTGGTGCAGGTATGGAATGCGGGTCACGATGAAGCGTTCGAACGGTCGAGCGAGGTCGTTGACGCCATCGTGGTGCTCGGCGCAGCCCAATACGACGGTCGCCCTTCACCGCAGCTTCGTTCGCGCCTCGATCATGTGATGGTGCTCTGGAATCGCGGTGCGGCGCCACTGGTGGTGGTGACGGGAGGAAAACAATCGGGGGACCGGTTCACCGAAGCCGGTACGAGCCGTGACTACCTGGTGTCGCAGGGTATTCCACTTGAAGCGATCGTGGTCGAGTCGAGAAGTGCGTCGACGTTCCAAGCGCTCGAGACGGTGTACAACGTGTCGCGCGACGATGGCTGGAACCAGGTCGTCTTGGTGAGCGATCCATATCACGTGAAACGTGCGCAGCTGGTGGCACGTGAACTCGGCCTTCGCGCGGAGATATCTGCAACTCGAACCAGCGTGATGACTGGCTCATTGGCGTTGCGTCGCAACGTTCGCGAGGCAGTCGGAATCATGTTCGGGCGAGTCGTCGGATTTCGACGACTCGAGGCGTGGCTACAATGAATGACGCAACACTCTGGGGAGTGGTGTAACTGGCAACACAGCAGATTCTGGATCTGTTATTCAGGGTTCGATTCCTTGCTCCCCAACGCCACAATGCTGCGCATTGTTCTGCTTCGCGCCGCGACGCTTTGCTTGATTACTTGGTTGTTCGGTTGCGTCGCAGTTTTTTGGTCGGCTTGGGTTCGTCAATACCCAACAGTCTGCAAACGGCACGCCTGGCAATGACATCCCAGTCATCGCTGTCGGCGTGGGTGCCATCAAGGTCAATTAAAACTCTTCCGTTAATTGTGCCAACCAACCACGAATAAAACATCTGTGGATTAAAGTCGTCATCAATCCATTTTTTTGCTTGGGCAAATCGAAGAGGTTCAGCAGAGACTTTATTGATGCTGTCGTGCCTGCCTGCGCTTTCTCTGGCTAAAAGACGGTCTGACTGTGCGTTTCCTAAAACATTGGCTCGCGTAGATCGAATTGTTTTACGCTTTTCAGAGTAAATTACTTCTAAAATTTGGTGCACAAGTTTTGTGAAATCGGCTTTGCTCTTGCACAAATAGACTGCCTCGGCGAAGTCTCGTTGCAAGGTTTGAATTGGCACTTGATAACGGCTTGCCTGTGCCGCTCGAATCAGTCCGAGTCGGTCGCCGAAAAAATAGTAGACCGACGGGGCTGTCGTGTTAGTTGCCTTGCATATATCTCGAATTCTGACCCCCGATTCACCCTCTTTTTCGATGGCTCGTATAGCCGCTTTTATCAAGCGTTCACGGGTGTTTCTGGGGTCTTTCACAGATGCCAATCTAACCGTTATGCCGTCAACAAGAATTCGTACAGTTTGTAACATTGTTAGATACAGTTAGTAATTGACTATTAAATATGTAAAGCCGAGGACAGCAAAATGGACATTTGGATGGCCACAATTTCCTCGATTGCAATTGCAATTTTTGCCTTACTAGCGTTTCAATCAGTGCGCACTCGTAAAAACGAGATCGAGCGTCGTCGCCGAATTTTGAATCGCTATCGCGAATAGCTGCACAGTTTTAGAGGCGCGAGCAACGAGCGCCATTCACTAAATAACTGGGTCAAGTCTCCCGTGTTAATTTGTCGTTTATCTAGCGTGTCTATAGAGTCCTATAACTATGTTAAAGACTCAACTGCGCACCAGGTTCATGTGCTGGTTGCGTGGTGGTGGTTTGAGGCCTGTTGTCGTTGTGGCGCTGTTGGCCGCATTATTTGTCGCATTCCCTGATCGAAATTTTTCACTTGGTGGCGCCGATGCTGCATCGTCATCACCTGCGTGTGCGAGCGGAGTTGGAGTAGGGGGAACAAAAAACGCGGCAATCGCCTCGACGATTGGCGGTCACGGATGTGTAGTAATTAGATATGTTTCAAGCGGGACATTTCAATACGAGACTTTTAACTACACCGGCGCTAATCAGACATGGATAGTTCCGAGTGGCGTTACTTCTGCGACTTTTTTCCTTCTAGGCGCGGGTGGTGGTGGAAGTGATAGCGATTACAACACGACTTATTCAGGCGGCAACGGGGGTGGTGGTGGATTTGCCAGTGGCGATTATTCAGTAACCGCTGGGCAAGCATTTACCGTCATCGTTGGTGGCGCAGGCGGTGGTGCAAACCCGGTGAATCTTGGAACCAGTACTCGAGGTGGTGGATACAGCGATTGGCAAACGCCTGCAACGTACGGCGGTGGTGGTCAGGGTGGATCGATTTCTAGTTGGGCAGGTGGTTATGCCTCTGGTGGTGGACGTTCAGCTATTCGCGTGAGTAGCGCATCAACCGATTTAGCAACTGCTGGCGGCGGCGGTGGTGCGGGTGCGACGAATAATTCGGTAAACGCATTTTCAAACGGCGCTCCCGGTGGTGGAACAAGTGGTGGAAGTGTCGGGTCTGTTCGTGGTGGGCAGGGAGGCACGCAAAGTGCTGGTGGTGCAGGCGGAACCTCCCACTGGGGTGCGGAGTACAACGCGACATCAGGCTCGCAATTCCTAGGCGGCGTGAGCAAGGACGAAGGTGGCGGTGGCGGTGGCGGGTGGTATGGCGGTGGCGGCGCCGGAGATGACGGTGCTGGTGGCCTCGGTGGCGGCGGCGGTTCAAGTTATGTTGCGCTGTTGACGAATGGTTCAACCACTGCGGGCAGTGGCACCAGCCCGGGCGCAACTTTCCCCAGTACGCCATCGACTAGCGGCTTGAGTTGCAGTAATCACAACATTTCACTCACCGTGACAACGACTTCGAACGGTGGAACCCCACTTGTCAATTACGAATATCACATTGCAACAACTGGAAAGCCTGCATCGCAACCAACAACGTGGACAGCCTTTGATCCGGTGCAAACAACGTCTCCCTTGACGTGGGACTTGCGAGCACTGGGCTACACGAGTGGCACTTTTAGATTTTACGTTCGAGCTGTGAATGGCTTGGGGGTTTCCACCGGTAGTTGGTTGTCAAACAGTGACTCCTCGTGTGGAATAACGATTACCGCTTCGGCGCCTGGTGCACCAACTTCACTATCGGCGACGGCGGGTAGTGGTTCGGCGAGCATTTCATTTACTGCTGGTTCGATTAACGGTGGTGCAATTTCAAACTACGAATATTCGTTAGACGGAGTTACGTATTCGGCGCTCAGCCCTGCTGATGCGTCCTCGCCGATCACGATCCCTGGTCTGACTGGTGGCACGTCCTACACCATTTACTTAAAGGCACGAAACTCGGCAGGTCTTTCTGCTGCATCAAGTGCAGTCAGCGTGACCCCGCTGGCGGCAGCGCCAACAGTGTCGGGTGTGTCGGGCAACTCGGGTACGAGTGCTGGTGGAACTGCAATCACGATTACGGGAACAAACTTTTTGTCGGGTGCAACCGTCACAGTAGGCGGTGCTGCATGCACGAGCGTGACTGTGGTGTCTGCAACATCAATCACATGTACGACGCCTGCAGGTACTGCGGGCGCACAAAATATTGTGGTCACTAATACCGATACACAAGTGGCAACCCTGACGGGCGGTTTCACCTACATTGCTGCACCGTCTGCCACGGCAACACCCGCCGTGGCAACGGCGTCCGACAGTGGCTCGTCGAATAGCGACGGTGTCACTTCCGACAACACGCCAACTATTTCGGTCGGTAGTGCAACAAATGGCAACACGGTGACGGTTACCGCCACGAAGGCTGGTTCGGCGAATGTGACTTGCACTTTTACTGCAACGGCGCAGTCGAGTTGCGATTTGGGCACGCTTGCTGATGGCACATGGTCTGTTACCTCAACGCAAACAAATAGTGGTGTCACATCAGCTGCTTCGTCGGCAATGAGCATGACGATAGATACAGTTCGGCCGACGGTTTCGTCATTTTCTTCAACGAAGGCTGATGGAACCTATGGGATTGGTACGACGATCAATATCACAGCAACGATGAGTGAAACGGTGGCTGATGGTGCGTCGATTACGGTCACGCTTGATACGGGTGACACCGTTGTGCTGACAAAAGCGACATCTACGACGTTGACGGGTACATACACAGTTGGTATTGGCGACACGAGCAGTGATTTGAAGGTGTCGTCGTATGTGTTGACGAGTGCGCCGACTGACACTGCGGGCAATGCAATGACATCAACGTCGGTGCCAAGTGGTGCCAACAACATTGCCGGTGCACACGCGATTGCAGTTGATGGGGCCTTACCGACTTTGGTAGGCGCTTCTGCAAATTCAGCTGGTGGGCAAGTGACAATCACGATGAGCGAGGTGTTGCATGCAACAACGGCGGCGGTCGCGGATTTCGCAGTTTCTGTTGGCGGCGTTGCTGTGACTGTTTCTTCGGTGACAGTTTCGGGTTCAACCGTCGTACTTGGGCTGGCATCGAATGTGGCGGTCGGCGCGACGATCAGCGTTGTCTACACCGCACCTTCGTCTAATTCGGCGACATCTAATTCGGCGATACAAGATTCGGTAGGAAATGATGCCGCCGGTTTTACGACAACTGCGGTTGTGCCTGCAGCAACGACAACAACAACTGCGCCAGCATCATCGGGTGGTGGCGGGGGTAGTCCCGAATCGGTGACGACTACGACGACGACAACTACGACGACGACAACTACGACGGTCGTGCCGACAACAACAACTGTGGCGCCAGTTCCGGCGACGACTACAACTACGGTCGCTAAGCGACGCACGACAACTACGACCGCTCCGCTTCGTTCGTCGAGCACGTCGACATCAACGAGCACTTCATCCACAACTTCGACAGTCGTCAGAATAACGACAACAACAATTTTTAGGCCCTTAGCGCCCCTTGCACCTGTCTCGACTTTGCCTAATTCGACGACAACGGTTGCCCCGTTGAAGTTTCCGCCGAAAGATCTCAAAAATGATTTGTTGGTAACTGCTTCGGCTGCCGAGGCAAGACTTGCTGCCGCGCTTCAGAGTCAGGCGGGGTCAATCGAAGAGGTCAAGTCTGCGACTCTTGATGTGGCCAAGACAAAACTTGAGTTACTTGACCCGAAGTCGGCAATTGTCGTTGCGATCAAGAATGCCGAAAATAGGGTGACGACTCTCGAAAAATCTGGCGCGTCAACAGCACAGTTGCAGGCTGCTGAAACCCGCGTCGAAGAACTGTTGTTGGCTCTCGCCGAGATGAAGTCAATTTCAGTCGAGAAGATTCTCGAAGCAAAAGCCAACCTTGATGCGGTGCTCGGCGACTCGCGCGCGACATCGGTCGATGTTGCGGCGGCTAAAGCAGAGTTCACCGATGCGCGAACGCCCTCGTTCGACGAGGCAAAAGAATCCGTTGGTGAAGCCTCTTCTGCCGAACCGTCGCCTGTGATCATCGACGGTGTCGTTGATGCACCGGGTGGCAATCAAGTAGTCGTGTACGACGGCACGCGGCAGTTGAACCTGACGGTGACGCGAGTAAACCAGACAAGCATTCAGATGCAAGGCGACGACGGATTCAAACTTGCAATCGCCGCTGTTGATCGCAATGGTGTGCCGTTTCAACTTAACTCGCGTGGCGCGGTGATTGTTAAGCACGGCAACTTCATTGCGGTTTCAGGCGAGGGTCTGGCACCGAACACGATTGCAACGACTTGGCTATTTTCGTCGCCACGAGTGCTTGGTGACTTGAATGTTGATGGCGAAGGGCGATTCTTTGCCGAATTTAGAGTCGAAGAAGATGTTCGAATTGGCGATCACGTGGCACAAGTCAATGGTGTCAGCAAAGATGGCGCGAAACGATCGGTGAACATCGATGTCGAGATTTTGCCGAACCTCGGACCACCGCCTTATGACCCGTTGAGCGAACCACGAAATGTTGTAGATCTCACCGCGTCGGCATTGGTGTTGCTGGCCGCGATGGGGGCAAATGCTGCACGCCGCCGCGAGCGCGAAGAAGAGCAAAATGAAGATCGCGGCAGTGCCGATGTCGCAGATGTGACGGTTAAATTCGGTTCGTCCAAAGTTGATGTCGGAATTGATCGCATCAAACCACCGCGAATCAAGTTGGTTGATGACTTGTTCTTTAACACGCCGCGGTGGACAACACAAGTGTCGCCGATGCTGGCTCGAGTGATTGCTGACGCAAGCTATTTGCGGTCGCTGTTGGGTGCGCTTTGGTTCATTGCGCCAATTTTCGGAATTGTTGCAGGCGTAGCTGCGGCGATAGATACTTCGTCAGACGTAGTGATGCCGTCGTTGACAATCTGTTTGGTGCTGATGACCATCGGCGTTTTTGATGCGACGGCCGGGTTCGTCGCATTCGGTGCTTTCGCGATCGTCGTCGCATTTGGCGGAGGAGTTAGTTCAAGCGATTCGATTCGTGGGTTGCTTGGTCTTGCCGTGTTCATGTTTGCTGTGCCGCTCGCAGCGTCGGCAATGAGACCGTTTAGACGGCTTGACAAAGATAGTGATGACATCTGGAACCGAGCAGTCGATGTCGTGCTGATCGCGTTGTTCGGTGCCTGGGCGGCGGGCGCGATGTTTTCTGC
>SXGS01104813.1_pt1 | contig 19625 bp, 13 predicted proteins | sample 3174681 | NCBI WGS metagenome assembly SXGS01 (sample SAMN11356861, study PRJNA531348) | freshwater metagenome | isolation source: freshwater sample F1-80 | place: China: Fuxian Lake, Yuxi | collected 2017-12-25 | reverse complement strand
CCCTGGCGCATGCCTTGAGTGGGGTCGTGACTGTCCCAGAAGATCGCCAGCAGCTCGGCGTAGGTTACACACTTCGGGTCGAACAGGACAAGCACTGCTTCAGTGTGGCCGGTGCGGCCGCTGCAAACCTCCGCGTAGGTGGGGTTGGGCGTGTGGCCGGCGGTGTAGCCGGCCGCGGTCGAGTGCACGCCGGGCGTCTGCCAGAAGCGGCGCTCGGCGCCCCAGAAGCAGCCCAGCGCGAAGACCGCGCGCTCGAAGCCGGAGAACTCGCCACGCAGCGGCGTGCCCAGCACGTCGTGGCGCGCGGCGACCGGCATTTCGTTGCCACGCCCCGGTAGCGCGGTCTCGGGCGTCGGCAGATGGGCTTTGTCGCGCCAGTGGGCCATCGGAGCACGACCTCGATATCGCCCGCTAGGCGTCGGCCGGCTGCAGGGCGTCGAGCCGCTCGACGGCCGCGAGGTATTGCTCCTGCAGCCGCAGCATCAAGTCGCGTACCGATTCTGTGCGGTCGATCATGCCCACCACCTGGCCGATCGGGTTGAAGGCGACCGGCTGTGCCTTGTCGGCATAGCGGTGGGTGCGCGCCACGGTGTCCATCGTGACCATGCCCTGGAGCGGCATGCCGAGCGGCTTGGGCGCGTCGGGCTGCTCCCAGGCGTCGGTCCACTCGTTGCGCAACATGCGGCAGGGCTTGCCGGTGAACGAGCGCGAGCGCACCGTGTCCTTGCTGCTGGCGGCGAAGTAGGACTCGCGCTGCGCCTGCGGCGCCTCGGCCTCCTCGACCGCGAGCCAGAGCGAGCCGGCCCACACGCCGGCGCAGCCCAGCGCGAGCGCGGCTGCGATCTGGCGGCCGGTGGCGATGCCGCCCGCCGCCAGCACGGGGATCGGCGCGACCGCGTCCACCACCTGGGGCCAGAGCACGACCGAGCCGATCTCGCCGGTATGGCCGCCGCCCTCGGTGCCCTGCGCGATCACGAAATCGAGTCCAGCTTCCTTGTGCTTGCGAGCCTGCTGCGGGCTGCCGCAGAGAGCCCCGATGAGGCGGCCGCTCTGTTGCACCCGGCCGATGACGTCTTCGGGCGGCGTGCCGAGTGCGTTGGCGATCGCCCGCACCTTGGGGTGCGCGAGCGCCACGTCGATCTGCGGATTGGCGGTCGCCGCGGTCCAACCGATCAGCTCGCGCGCCTTCGAGTCCTCGGGCAGCTCGGGCACGCCGTGGTCACGCAGCAGTTTGGCGGCGAAGTCGCGGTGCTCTTGCGGCACCAGCGCGCGCAGATGTTCTTCGAGCTTGGCCGGGTCGACCTCGCCCATGCCCTCGTATTTTCCGGGGATGACGATGTCGACGCCGTAGGTGTGGTTGCCGACGTGTTCGTCGATCCAGCGGCACTCGACCTCGAGTTGCTCGGGTGTGAAGCCGACGGCTCCGAGCACCCCGAACCCGCCGGCGCGGCTCACGGCGGCGACGCCGTCGCGCCCAGGGCTGAACGCGACGATAGGACCCTCGATGCCGAGGCGGTCACAGATCGGTGTATGCATGGCGTGCTTCTCCCAAGCCCGCGCTTAGCACCGCGGCGCGACCCGGCCACACTGCCCAGCGGCGCCGCATCCGGTGCCTCGGCTGCTCACCCGACGGGCGCCCCCAGCGGATGCTGGAGGCACCCGAGTGGCGCTACGCGCCGGGAGGCTGGGCGCGGCGCGTAGCGAGCCTGTCGATCCGAACGGGCCAGGATCCCGGTCTGCTGGGCGAGAAGTCGTCGCGGGTCGCGGGCTGGGTCGCAGCGGGAGCGCTCGATGGGCCAGGGCAGGACGTCGCGCCACGCGCACTCAGCGTGAGGAGTACGAGCAAGGCAAGCAATGCGATCACCATCGCGACTGCGGCGATCTGCTGGGCGCCAGCGGGTCTGTCGGGTGCGCGACGCATGATCGACACTCCTGGTCGACCGCACCCTGCGGGAGCGGGTCGACCTCGGCTGCCGACGAGCTTAGACCCAACGCCTCCGATCGCGCCTACCCCATATCGGGTATTTTTGTTGAGGTGAATCGATTTCTTTCGACCTCATATCGGCGTCCACCACCCACAGTTTCGCTGCTGGCACTTTGTGTTGGTGGCTTCAGCCGAACCGGGGTGGTGCGGGCAGTGCAATGCCCGGGGTGGCGGTCGCGACGCGCGCGGACAGTCGGGGCCGGGGGAATCGCCATTGACGTGGAGAAGCGGTCAAAATGACACGGGACTCACTCGGCGGAACTCGGGGTGCCGCTGGTCGTGTCCGGCCCGGTGCGCTGGGGCATCCCGGCTGCCCGTGGCTCGCTCGGCGCCGGTCGGGTCATTTCGAAGCGCGCGCGGGCGGCGGCAGTGCGGCTCACTGCCCGAGGAGCGCGCGCAGACCGTCGTGTCGCGGGTGTTTGGCGAGGGCGTCCGCGACCACTCGGCGGCTGTCGGCCGGGCGTCCGATCGAGTCGAGAGCCACCGCGAGCAGCCAGGCGTGGCGCGGTTCGTCCGGCGCCAGCGCGGCCGCGCGCTCGAGTGCGCCCACCGCCTCGTCGCGCCGGCCGAGGCGGACCAACGTGAGGCCGAGGGCTGAGTGCACGTCGGCTGCGTCGGGAATGGCTCGTGCGGCGCGGCGCAGGGTCTCTTCGGCCGCGCCGTCGTCGCCGCGCAGGCGTTGGAGGTCGGCCTGATTCACCCACGCCGGCACGAACCAGGGCGCGAGTTGGATGGCATCCCGGTAGTGACGCTCGGCGGCGGTGAGATCGCCGGTGCGCTGTGCGAGCAGTCCCTCGTTCAGATGCGCGCCGGGATCGTCCGCGTTGTGCCGATGCGCTTCATGCAGCTCGTCGAGCGCGTGCTGGAGCGCTGTGGCGTCAAGCTGGGCGCGCGGCGCATCGACCAGGGCGGTCGCGGCTTCGAGGCGGATGGCGCGCAGCGGATCGGCCAGCAGTGCTGTGCCGAGGCGCAGCCGTTCCGGTGGTGGCAGATTCTCGAGCGCCCGCGCCGCGCCGAGCCGCAGCAGCGGATCGGAGTCGCGCGCAGCCGCTTCGACCGTGCGGGTGGCCTGCGCGCCCGCCTCTGCGGGCAGGAGCGAGAGGGCCGTGGCGCGCGCGATCGCGCTCTCCTCGGGATCGCGCGCCAGAGCAAGCAGCAGAGCCGGGGCATCGGCCGAACCATCGCGCACGGCGGCGAGCACGGCAGGGAAGAGCGGCCGGCGTTCGCCCGGTGGCCCGTGGCGTTCGGCCAGCACGCGCGCGGCCCATGCCGCGTCCCGCCCGGCATGGCAGCCCGTGCAGGGTTCGGGCACGCCGAGTGTCACCGTCAAGTCTGGTCGTGGTACTCGCAGGCCGTGGTCGCGCCGGGCATCGACGCCCATGAAGGTGTGCTCGGGCATATGGCAGTTGACGCAGCGTGCCCCGGGTGAACCGGGCGGGTGGAGATGGTGGGTCGCGACGTCGAAGCGCGCGGGCAGATGGCAGCGCGCGCACAGCGCGTTGCCGTCTGCGCGCAGACGCAGCGAATGCGGTTCATGACAATCCGAGCAAACCACGCCGGCGGCGTGCATGCGGCTCTGCACGAACGATCCCCAGACGTAGACCTCGTCCAGATCCTGTCCGTCAGCCTCGTAGAGCCCTGCTTCGAGGAGAGCCGGGCGGTGCGCGTCGAGGAAGGGGGCCGTGGCAGGATCGGCTACGCCGAAGTTCGCGCGGCGCGAGTGGCACGGGGCGCAGGTCTCGAGCTCGGAGCGGCTCCCCGGAGCCGGTGGCACGTCGAGTCGAGCGATGCCGCGGCCCTCGTCCATCACCCAGCGGCGCACGGCGGCACCGTGTCCGTCGCGGCCCCCGGCATCAGGGGTGGCGCCCGGGATCGCGGTCACGGCCTCGGATCCAGCTCTTGCCGCATTCGCGTGTCGCGGAACGGACTGCCGCGCGTGGGCCGTGGCCGCGGCGCCCGGAGCCGGTGGTGCGGTGGCGGAGGGACTCCCGGTGGAGATCTGCGCTTTGCCATCCCGCCGGTTGCCGGCAGTGACGCGGCCCTCATCGGCAGGCGGCGGCACGTTCGTCGGCGACGCGGGCACACCGTCGGCAGTGGCGAGGCTCTCCTCCGTGGGCGCTGGAGCGTTCGTCGGCGACACCCGCCCGCTGCCGCCAGTGGCGTTGCTCTCGTGCGGGGCATGGCAGGCGCGGCAACCGACATCGATTTCGTCGAAGCGGGTCCGATAGACGTTGCGCACCGGATCGAAGCCGCGCACCAGTCCGGTCGAGTGGCAATCGGCACACATCGAATTCCAGCGGAAGGCGGGGCCCCGCCAGTGCATCGGGTCGCCCGGCGGCGGTTCGGGCCCGCCCGCGTGCAGCGAGTACCAGCGCTGGCCGCCCGCGCTGCGCGGCCGTGCGTCCCAGGCGATGGTGAGCGCTTGCACCCGGCCCCCGTCGATTTTCACCAGAACCTGCTGCAGCGGGAAGACGCCGAAGGTCCACGCGATGGCGAAGGTCTCGGGCGGAGAACCTCTCTCGGTGATCTCGACCCACCAGCCGCCATCACGCCGGAAGAAGCGGGCCCGGAGACCGTCGCGCTCGAAGACGGCATCATTGAAGTCGCCGAGTACAGCGCCGGGTTCGCTCACCGCCATCATCGCGCGATCGTGGTGCGAACCCCGCCACAGTTCATATTCTTTTGCGTGACAGGTGCCACAGGCGGCCGAATCCATCTGCCGGCCCGCGGCCCTGGCGAGCGATGTGACAAGCCGTGGTTTCGCCGGGGCGATCACTCCGGTCGTGGCGACGGGCGGCTCGGGGCCGAGGCCCGTCCCGGGCACGTCCGCGGCAGCACGGCCGCTCGCGAGGGCGATGGCCAGAAGCGACAGGATCACGCCGCGGCGAGTGGCGCTCGCCAGGCGGTCGTGCCGAGAACCGGTCAAGCGGCGGGGACCGCACACGCGCGGCGGCCCCTGGCGGGTCTCGGTCGGTGCGCGCCCTGATCGAGGCGGGCCGTCGGGGCGCTTTGCCGGAGAGTCGGTCATTCGCGACCGTCAATCCTTTAGATCAAAACGGTAGAGGTTGGTGGTCCGGGGCTGGAAGCCAACCCTGTGGTAGAGGCGATTGGCGGCTTCTCGGGTCGCGCGGGAGGTGAGATCGACGTGCCTGGCCCCCCGAGTGCGCGCGATCTCGAGTGCGTGACGGATGAGCTGCTCGCCGAGACCGAGGCCGCGCGCGTCCGCGTCCACCACCACGTCCTCTATCCATGCCTTGACGCCGGTCGGGATGCGGTAGAGAGCGAGCGTCAGCGTGCCGGCGATGCGACCCGAAGCGGCTTCGTCCCGGGCCACGAGCACCACGGCGCGTGAGGCCAGCAGATCCCGCACCTCGGCGGGGCCGGGGAGGGCGGCGGGCGAGAGCTGCGGCAGGAGACGCGCGAAGGCCTCGACCAGCTCGTCCACGCTCGCCTGGTCCCGACTTGCAGCGGCCTCGATCAGCATCCCATCCCTCTCCCGAACCGAGCGCTCCGGAGCCATTGTGCAGGCCAGGGCAGCGGTCGCAAGGCAACTCGCAAAGGGGACAGGCCTCACGGCCGGCCGCGTCACGGGCTCTTGTCGGCTCTCGCCCGGTCGTGATAGCGGCTGGACCCTCGGGGAATGCTCGTTTGATTGCAGGCCAATCCGGTGGCGAGGCCGGGCCGACGCTCGGGCTCGCGCAGATCTTTCCGACGCCATCGCCGCGCCCAGGCGAGGCGCGTGCGTGCCAGGGCCGGATGCCGAACCTACCCTTGACGCATGGCGGAGTGCTCGTGAGCCTCCTTCTCTGCACCGCGCTGGCGCTTCCCGGACTTGCCGCTGCCCAGTCGCTCGCTCGGGCCGGGAGCGGACGGCCCTTGCGGCTCGCCGCCGAGCGGCCGGTGGTCGCGCCGGGGCAGTGGGTGGTGCGATTCCGCGCCACTGCGCCGCGCAGTGCGCGTCAATCCCTGCATGCACGAACGGGTGCCCGGATCCTGCGCGACATCCCGCAACTCCGCATCCAGGCGATCGAGCTCCCCGCCGCCGCCTCGCGTGCGCTCTACGCGAAGTCGCCGGCGGTGCAGTGGATCGAACCAAACGGCATGCGCTACCCGCTGGTTGCCGAGCCGAACGATCCGGCCTGGAGCGACATCGACCACGCTCTGCCGCTCCTGGAGGAGGGTGCGACCTGGTACGAATGGGACGCCCGGACGATCGGTCTCCTGGCGGGCTGGAGCATCTGGCCGAATCGCTATTACACGGCCGCGGGCAAGGGGGCGGATCACGTTCGGGTCGCCGTGGTAGATACTGGCATTGACTACGACCACCCGGATTTTCGCAACACCGGCACCAACTCGACCAACTCGGCCCAGGGCGGTCAGCTCGACCGTGCGCTCGACCGGACCTTCACCTCGGGCGAGGTCACGGCCGATGCCTGGGACGCCTTTGGTCACGGCACGCACGTCGCCGGCATCGTCGCCGCCGCAACCAACAACGCAATCGGGGTGACGGGCAATGCGCCAAACGCCACGATCGTCTCGCTTCGGACTCTGGATGAGACGGGCAATGGCACCGAGGTCGACATCGCCGCGGCGATCGTCCACGCGGTCGACGTCGGGGCGATCGTCGTCAACCTCTCGCTCGGGGGATACGACTTCTCGCAAGCCGAGCAGGACGCCGTCGACTATGCGTGGGCGCACGGCACCCTGCTGATCGCAGCCGCCGGCAACGACGCGACCGATCTCAAACCCAACTATCCCGGCGCGCTCGATCGCGTGCTCGCGGTCTCGGCGACCTCACGCGAGGAGATGCTGACGCTCTACTCCAACTGGGGTCCCTACGTCGGCATCACGGCACCCGGCGGGGATTTTGACTTCACCTCGTACTGGTTCCTCGGCGTCTACAGCACGATGCCGAGCTATCACGTCACGCTGAACGATCCGCCCTACGAGGCATCGATGAACTACGCCTACGAGCAGGGCACCTCGATGGCGGCACCTCAGGTCGCCGGCCTCGCGGCCCTGCTCGCGGGCCAGCAGGGCTGGACGCAGGCGACGCCCGGCGTGGCGCTGCGCCTCTTTCAGTCGCTCCAGCGAGGAGCGGCGAGCCTCACCGGCGGCACCGGGTGGAGCCCCGAGTACGGCTACGGTCAGATCGACGTCGCGGCGACGCTTGACCTCGACAGCGATCCCAATCCGCGCGGTGACACGGTTGGCGGCATCACGGGCTTTGTCCGCTATCGCGGCACGCGCGTGCAGAACGCGGATCTGGTCGCGACCCGGGCGGGGAGCAGCACGACCTTCCAGATCTCCACGCGGGACGATGGGGGCTACCGTCTCGTGAATCTGCCCGCCGGCCTCTGGGACGTGAGGGCGAGCTACTTCGGAAACTCGGTCACGATCGAGGAGGTTCTGGTGGTCGCCGGCTGCGACATCCCCGGCGTTAATTTCGACATTGACGACACCCCGGGCCCTCCGGAGGCTCCCTCCGCTCTCGTCGCGACGTCCGAGTCGGCCGCTCAGATCGGACTCGACTGGATCGACAACAGTGACGACGAGGCCGCTTTTGCTGTCGAGCGCAAGACGAGCGAGGGGGCTTTCGTTCCGGTCGTAACGCTTGACGCCGATGCCACGAGCTTCTCGGGTACGGGGCTCGCGCCGCGCACCACGTACACCTTTCGGGTGATCGCACGGAATGGGGTTGGCGATTCCGCACCATCGAATGAAGCCAGTGCGACCACGCTGCCTCTGCCACCGGTTGCCCCGAGCGGGCTCGTCGCGACCCCGGTCTCGGCCTCGCGCATCGATCTCGCCTGGGCGGACGAGAGCAGCGATGAGACCGGGTTCCAGATCGACCGCCGCACGGCAACGGGCACCTTCACTCCGGTCGCCAACCTCGGCCCAGATTCAGCGAGCTACACGAACACCGGCCTCGCGCAGAGCACGACCTACGTCTACCGGCTGCGGGCGCTCAACGAGGGAGGCAGCTCGCCGCCGACGGCCGAGGCCATGGCCACCACGCTCCCGGATCCTCCACCCGCGCCCGAGCGTTTCCGGGCGCGACCGCGCGGGCGTGGCGGCGCGGCCCTGACGTGGCTCGACCGCAGCGCCCACGAGACCGCATTTTTGGTCGAACGCCAGGATCCCGACGGTTCTTTCCGCGAGGTTGCGACGCTGCCCGCCAATACCAAGAAGTGGATTGACGCAGGGCTCGCGGCGGGACAGAGCTATCTCTACCGCGTTCGCGCCAGCAACGCGGCCGGGTACTCGCCCTACACCCCTCCACTCACCGTTCGCGTCCGATGAGCCGGCGTTGCGGCCGGCAGTTCCCGCAAGGTGTGGGCAAGAGCCGGGGGCAGCCTCGGCCCATACTGAGCCCGCGTTGCGCGCGCCCGGAGAGGGGTCGGGGGGTTGAGGGCGACGGGCGTTGTCCCCGTCTCTTGATTGCTCTGCGTTGCGCGCGCCCGGAAGGGGGTCGAGCGCTCGAGCCAGGGCAGGTTCGTCGCGGAGCAGGGCGGGGGGCGCGGCAGCGAGCCGCCGCCACCGATACGGCCCGAAGCGCTGCCGCACGGTCGACTATCCTGCGTCGGTTGCCATGGTGAACCACCGCCACCGACACAGAGGCGGGACGACAATGAGGATCGGGATCATCACGCCCATCGTGTTGCTGCTGCCGCGCTCGCACAACGCCTGGGAGATCGAGGCGAGCGCCTCGGATCTGGTTGCCGTCGCGCGCGCCGCCGACCGGCTCGGGTACCATCACTTGACCGCGAGTGAGCACGTCGCCGTACCGCAGGACGTCGAAGCCCGGCGCGGCAGGCGCTACTGGGATCTGCTTGCGACGCTCTCGTATCTCGCCGCGTGCACCGAGCGAATCCGGCTCGCGACAAACATCGTCGTGCTCTCCTACCATCACCCGCTCGAAGTGGTAAAGCGCTACGGCACACTCGACCTCCTGAGCGGCGGACGCCTCGTGCTCGGGGTGGGCATCGGATCGCTGCGCGAGGAGTTCGAGCTGCTCGGCCGGAACTTCGAGGACCGCGGTCCGCGCGGCGACGACGCGATTCGCGCCATCCGCGCGGCCTGGGGCCAACGCACGCCGGAGTACACGGGCAGTCACTACCAGTTTCGCGATTTCGTCATCGACCCGGCCGCACCCCGACACACGCTGCCGATCTGGGTCGGCGGCCGCACTCGCCGCTCGCTCAGGCGCGCGGTCGAGCTTGGCGATGCCTGGATGCCCTTCCTGCTCGGCCCCGACGAGGTCCGCGCCATGCTGGCCTGGGCACGCACGCTCCCGGCGTGGCAGGCGCGCACGACGCCGCTCGATATCGTGCTCTGGCCCGAGCCGGCGGTCGATCCGCTGGGGGACGGCGACTCCATCCGCCGCCAGGCAGACGAGTTCGTCGCGCTCGGTGCCACTGTTCTCAACTACCGCTTCCGCAGCGATTCGCTGGTCCACCATCTCGAGCAGATGGAGGCGCTGACACACCTGCTGGAGTTCGCCTGAGCGGAACAGGTCTGGCCCCGAGGGATCGCGCCTCGGCCTCGGCGTGCCAGCGGGATCTTCCGCGACCGTCGCAGGATGCGATCGCGTGTGACCAACGGGACGTTGTGGACGACGCTCGTGGCGCCGATCAGCTCGTCGGCCGGGTCGCTCGAGAGATCGAGCTGGGTGCTCACCTGGGCGATCTCTCGGGTGATGGGCCAGAGATGGATGCGAGAGAGCGTGCGCACCACCTCGGCATCGGCGAGATCGACCTCGATCCGGCCAAGCGGAGCGAGGTTGGCAATCGCCCACAGGACGATGGCCGAGATGCTCCAGCGGTCGCTCTATAGAAGACGTGGATTGACCGACGAGAGCTGCCTTTTCACCACGTTCAGGACGATGGGACTGTCACAGGCAAGGATTCCAGCGGGCGTTCGTGGAGAGGATATTGCCTTTGATCGTAATCTTGCCGCGCAAGGAGCCGATCAAGTCTCTGGAATCGGCTCGGAGCGGAATCAGCTTGGCGGCAGGCTTGCCGTGTCTCGTGATGACGATGCCGTCGGGATCGACCTGCTCGAGGAGGGCCAGGCATTGTTCCCTGAACTTGGTCGCCGCGATTACCTTCATGGCGACCTGGGATCACCAATCATCTGGCCTGCCCATGGGGGCAGGAGGATGGAGGGTGCCCTGTCGCTGCTATTGCCGGGCCGAGGGGCCGACCTCAGTGCGAAGTTCTGTCGCGTGGACGCCTCTCCTTGGCGTCGGCTGGGGGAGCGGGCCACTCCGGACGGCTGCGTGGCGTGTGGACGTGAGCGAAAAATGTCGGGTGGTCGCCTTCGCTGAGTGTCCAGTAGGCCTGGCCGTCGGGGGCGAGGGCGACGGCTTCACCTTGCCGCTCCTCGGGCCAGCCTGGCATCGGCACCGGGCAGGGCGGGCGGCGGAGCGTCTCGGCCAGAAGCTCGCCATCGCGTCGTTCCCAGAGGCCACCACGCTGGTATGTCCGGACCAGAATCCAGCGGCCATCGGCACTGATGTCGGCCGCGGTGGCAAGCCGGCCGAAGCGCGGCGCGTCGGGCGCGACCTCGAAGCGCCCCTCGGCGTGCAAAGCCACGCGCGCACCCGCTGCCATAGCGGCCAATCCTGGTACACGCAGGATCCAGCCCCGGCCGCAGCCCGGACCGGGCACGGGCTCGCAGTCCCAGTCCTCCTTGGTCAGCAGCAGCAGATCGCCCGAGCGCGGATCGACCAACATCGCCTCGGAGTCCTGCGGGCCCCGGGGATGTTCCAGCACGAAAGTGTCGACCGCGCCGACGAAATGCGCCGCGCCAGAGGCCCCTGCGGCGGGCCCGCGGGGATCCGCTGCCGAACCGGACGGCGGGTTCTCTCGAGCCTTGCCACCGGCCGCCACGGGAGCGAGCGGCTTTGGCTCGGCAATACGGTGCACGACGACACTCCCACGCCTGAGCGAGTTGTCGCCGATGTCGCCCAGGTAGAGGTAGTCGCGACCCGGCTCGGGGCCGGGGCCGAGGGCGATGGCCTCCCAGTCGATGGCGTCGGCATCGCTCAGCTCGAAGACGCCGCGCGACGCGCCGGTCTGGTCGAGCGCAAAGATTCGCGGCCCGTCCCCGGAATCGTTGTGGGTCCAGAAGATGCCGGGGTGCCGTCGGCTCGCGACCAGCCCCGAGGCCTCGTCGATCTCCGCTGATTCGACGCGGGAGCCCACGAGCGGACCGGCGAAGGCCGGGCACTCGGCTCCCGCCTCGGCCGCCTGCAGGCCGGATGCAAGTCCGCCACCCGCGAGCAAAGCGAACATTCCGGCCAGACGCAGTCGCTGCATGGCCATCGAGTGTTGCAGAGCGCGCGCCCGGTGGCGACGGGGTAGCCTCACCCGGCTGCCGCAGATGGTCACGAGACGGAGCGATCCGCGCCGACCCGTACCGACGGGGCCTGCGGTGACGAAAGGCGCATGGCGTGAAGGGATCGGCTCGAGATTCCGCACCGGTCGCATCCTGGCGCCTTGCGCGAATGAATCCGCTCGAGATTCCGCCCGCGCATGGTGCGCTCGGCCTGGCCGGCTTGCCGACCGGTCGGTGCACAGGCGGATTCTCCGGGCGCGGTCGGGCGGTCGCACGGGGACTCGCCTGCGAAGGCGGAGGCGTGCCCTCCGTCATGTTATTAGACTTGACGTTGGGCGGCTGTGCCTTGGCTGGTGGCGGGCGAAGCTGGAGAAACGGGGCTTTCACAGCCGAGGAATGTCACGCTGGACCGTTGCGCCCGGGCGGGCTCGTCTGGCCATGTCCGGGATTCGCTCGCGCCCCGCGTCACTCCGGGTAGAGGGCCGGGAGGGGCGAGGCCGGACGGGTGCGGGTGCGCCTGGTTCGGTGGCCGATGGTGCGCACGACCTGCCAGAGTTCGTGGCCTGACCAGACGATGGTCCGGGTAGCTTCCCCGCTGCCCGTGCCGGGGGCGAACAGGGCCGCATCGAGTTTGCGGATCTCGCGGAGGAGATCGTCGTCGAGTTGCCGATCGACACCGATACGGCGCGCGACGGTTTCGGGGGCAGGGGTCTCGCGTGCCCAGGCGACCAGAGCCATACGCGCCGCCGGGGCGTCGTTGCGGGCGCAGGCGTTGCGCAACGCCTCGAACGCGCCGGGGCGAGTGGCTTTACCCGGGCGGACTCCGAGGTCCGGCCCGCCGATGGTCTCCGACGCGCGAGCCGCGGCGGCTCCCCCGCCGGCCGACGCCGTTTCCCGGCGACGGCGCAGAAGGAACATGCCCGCTGTGGCCAGCAGCGCAGCAAGAATCGTCGCGCCGCCGGCGAGTCGGAGGTTGAAGCGCTCGGCGAGTCGAGACAGGCCGGACCAGAAGATAGTCAAGCGATGAGTGACCTCATTCGCGGCCGCGCCGCCCTTCGTCTGCTTGCTGGCCGCGGGGGCTGCGTCACCCGCCCCGGAGGCGAGCGCGGCAGTGCCGGGCGCGGCCGCCACCGCGAAGCTCCGCCCCGAGAGCGTCGCGGTGCGGGATTTTTTGTTCGCGACGTCGAACCAGGGCACCTCGATCGGCGGGATCGTCAGCGTGCCCGCGGCATCCGGCACCAGCGTCACGCGACGTTCCATGATTGCTTCGCTGCCCCCTGGTGCCGGCTTGTCGTTGCTGGCGGCACCGGTCTCCTGCTGGCGTGCGCCCCTGGGTTCCGGGATCGCGAAGTTCGGGAGCTGCGCGGCGGAGGCCCCCTTGGCGCGCAGGCGCACGATGCGCGTGACCGCGCGCCCGGCTTCGAGCGTCTGGGTCTCGGGGATCCACTGTTCTTCGAGCACGACCGACTCGGCGGGCAGGAACCAGCCTGGGCCGGCGCCGGCGGGTTTGGCCTGTACATCGAGTTCGACCGGATTCGAGTGCACGCGCACCAGGCGGCTGCGCCCTGCGAACGGATCCATGTCGCCGAACGGGTCACCGCCAAAGAATTGCTCCATCAACGAGCCGCGCGATCCGGCCTGGGGGCGGCGGGCCGGATCCTGGCTCCGGACGCGAGCCTCGAGCATCACCGGCGCTACGGTGTGTGATCCGGCGCTCTCCGGCGCGATCCGGAACTGCCGCTCGTGCACGGTGTAGCGCCGCTCGCCGATATCCTCTGCGAAGGTGCGGGTCTCGCCGGCTGCCGTGATGCGCAGGCTCTCGCCCTGGGGCGGGGTGAGCGTGCCCTGAAGGATGCCGAGCGCGTCGTAGATCCGGAGGGTGTAGAAGACTTCGCCATTGACGTAGGAGGTGTCGCGATCCAGCGTGGCGCGCAGGAAGAGATCGGCGACGCCGTTGTCGGCCTGTGTGTCGCCCGAGTTCGGGTTCGCGCTCTCCCCGGCGGCCGCGCCCTGGTCGGCACCTGCGCCCGGCGCCGCGTCGGCTGCTCCCGCCACTACGACTTCCAGCGCGAGCGTGCGGCTTGCGTCCGTGCCCGCGCGCAGCACCGGGATGACCAGGCGGCCCGTGCGTTTGGGCATCAGGGTGATCTGCCAGGTCCGGCTCTGCTGCACCGTGCCGTTGGTGATGGTGAAGCTCTGGCTCTGGCCCGTACCGAGGATCTCGAAGTCCTGGACGAGAGGGGCGAGGTCGGGGGCCGTGTTCGAGGTGCTGCCCTCGAGGGCCAACTCGAGCACGATGGCCTCGCCCTCGGCAATCCGCGAGCGTTCGAGCCGGGCTTCGAGGGCGGCTGCAGCACTCGTGGCGAACAGCGCTACTGCACCCACGAAGGCAATTGCGAGCGCGTGGCGGAACGATCGCTGCGGGCCGACGGCACGCCCGAAGTCGGTCGCGTCCCTCGCGGCACCAGCGAGCGCGCCGCGGAACGACTGCGGCGAGCCGCCGGTACGCGCGAGGCCTGTCGCGTCCCTGCCGACACCAGCGGGCGCGCGATCGAACGGCCGCTGCGGCGTGTGGCCCCCCGCCGACAAGGAAAGAGTTCCGCGTGGGTCGCAGAGCACGCGCCCGGCCGGTTGTCCTGCTCCGCGCTTGCTCGTTGCTTGTCCAGGCCTCCCGGCGACGTCAGGTTCCCGAGCCACTGCGCGCCAGGCACTCCGGCCTGTGTTTCGTGGCAGATCTTCGCCGTCGCGACGGTTCATCGTGCAAAACCTCCGGAGAGCATCGCCTGGCGCTCGGCGTAGTGGCGATGGATGCGCGCCCGCAGCAGGCCGGAGGGGTCGGTCGGGATCTGACGCAGCCGCTGCTCGCGGCGCTGGCCCGCCTCGTCGATCGGCGCTGGCGTCTGGGCCTGCGGCAGGGCCTTTCCTTCCGACTTCTCGCCATGACGTAGTGATTCGTCGATTGCGTCGCCGAGGGCGTGGTCCTTCTGCGCTGCCGCCTGCTCCTCGGCGGTCCTGGCATCGTGCTCGCTGGCACGACGCGCGCGCTCCTCGGCACTCTCCTCGGGTGCACCGGTGTCATTGCGCGCGAGCGAATCCCCATCTTGTTTCTCGTCAGCGTCGCCAGCCTTGTCGGCGGCGGTCTGCTCTGGTGCCTGGTCCGCGGGCTGATCCTCTCGGGGGGCGCCCTCGCCCGGCGAACTCTTGTCGTCCTCGGCCTCCTCGGCCGCACCGGCTCCCGTGTCTTTCGCGTTGGCCTTCGCCTGCTCGGACCCGTCGGACTCCGGCTTCGCGTTCGGATCGGCACCGTCCTGCGACGTCGGATCGGAACCCGCCGCCTGAGCGTCGTCCGGCGACGGGCCGTCCTTGTCCTTGGACCCCGGCTCGCCGCCCTTGCCATCCTTCGCCTGCGGCGAGTCCTGCGACTCGCCGTCGCCACCCTGCTCTTGTTTTTTCTGCTGGTCGAGCAGCTTCTGCACCAGGTCACGGTTGAATCGGGCGTCGGCGTGGGTCGGGTTCTTCTCGATCACGTCGCCCCAGGCCGCGATCGCTTCCTCGAGCTTGCCGCCGCGGGCCAGTGCGTTGCCGCGGTTGTAGCGCGAGTCCTCGTCGCCACGCTCCTGCCACCCCTGTGCGGCTTTCTCGTAGTCGCCACTCTGATAGCGGGCGGTGGCCTGCCAGTCGGGGTTCTCGAAGAGTTCCGCTGCGTCGCCGGCCTTGCCCGCAGACAACGCGCGCGCACCTTGCTGGTCGCGGGTCTGCCAGAGATCGCTCCAGAAGGTCGGTTCGGCAGCAGCCGGATCCGCCCCACTTGTAGTGACCAAAAAGACTAGACCGGCGAGCCAGCCACGGCGGAAGCAGAGCGGTGCGAGCAGCAACGGTACCCACAAAAGCCAGATCCCGGCATCGCGCCAGGCGTCGCCGACATCGGTCGTGTCGAGGCCCTTGAGGTCGTCTGCGCCGCCGGCCGTGGTTGCCGACGTGTCGAGGGAGGCGGCTTCCGGATTCATCTCGTGCAGCACCGAGGCCAGTGCTGTGGGTCTGCCCGCGTCCGCGAAGCGACCACCGCCGGCAGCTGCGACCGCAGCGAGGAGATCGGCATCGAGCGGGACGTCCGAGCTCGTGGCCGTTCCGAGCCCGACGACCGAGACGCGGTGGCCACGCTGGCGAGCGCGCTCGGCGGCATCGAGCGCAGCGCTGCGGTCGTCGGCACCATCGGCGAGCACGACGATGCGGCCCGGGGCGCCACCAGCGCCCTCGATCAGGCTCGTGGCCTCGTCGATCGCGCGCTCGAGGTGGCGGCCCGGAGCCGGCATCAGATCGGTGCGGAGCAGGGGAATCAATTCTTCGACGACGCGGGCATCGTCGGTGAGGGGTACCGCGACGAAAGGGACATCGGTGTAGACGATGAGCCCGAGCTGGCCGCCGCGGGAGCGCTCGGCGATGCCGGCGAGTTCGAAGCGCGCGCGTTCCAGTCGCGAGGGCGTGACGTCGCCGAGATCCATCGACCGGGCGAGCGAGAGCACGACCACCGCCGGCGTGTGACTGTGGCCCACCGCCTGAGGGAGGCGCTCCCAAGCGGGCCCGGCGAGCGCGAATGTGGTCGCCACCCACCCCAGGGCCAACGCGCCGAGCGGCCAGCGGCGCGCGCGACCCGGCTCGTCGTCCACCAGATGCCGCAGCAGATGGGCGTCGACCAGTCGCTTCCAGGCGTTGGCACCACGGTCGGCCCGTAGGGCCAGCGCGACGAGAAGCGCCACCGGCCCGAGTGCGAAGAGCCACACGGGTCGCAGGAAATGGAAACCCTCGGGGATCACGCGGACACCTCCGGTCGGTCGAGCGGGGCGCTGGCGCGCGGCCGGGGCAGGACTTCGGCGGCACCGATACCGAGGCTCGTCAGGAAGGCGAGCGCGAGCGGCCAGGCAAAGAGTTCGCGGCGCGGCTGCACGTAGCGCGGCTCGGCGTCGGTCGGTTCGAGCTGGTCGATCTGGCGGTAGATTTCGGCGAGACCCTCCGCGTTCCGGGCGCGGAAGAACGAGCCGCCGGTCGCCTCTGCGATCCTTGCCAGCGTCTCCTCGTCGAGATCGGCGGCCGGATTGACGATCCGCTGTCCAAAGAAGTCCTGCACAGCCATGGCATCGGCGCCGACGCCGATGGTGTGGATGCGGACCCCTTCGTCGGCGGCGATCTTCGCGGCTTCGAGCGGCTCGAGCGCGCCGGCATTGCTGGAGCCATCGGTCAGCAGGACCAGCACGCGGCTCTCGGCCGGGCGCTCGCGCAGGCGCCGCACGCCCGTTCCGATGGCGTCACCGATCGCGGTCTCCTCACCCGTGAGTCCGATCGCGGCTTCGTCGAGCAGTGAAGCGACCGTCCCGCGGTCGTAACTCAGTGGCGACTGCAGGTACGCCCGCGTGCCGAAGAAGACGAGACCGACCCGGTCGCCCTCGCGCCGCTCGACGAAATCATGCGCGACCTGCTTGACGACCGTCAATCGATCGGTGGACTCGCCGCCCAGCGTGAAGTCGCGTTGCGCCATGCTGCCCGAGAGATCGATCGCCATCATCAGGTCGCGTCCGCGCGCCGGCAGTTCGGTGGGTGTGCCGAGCAGGCTGGGCCGCGCGGCGGCCAGTGTCAGCGCGCCCCAGGCGAGGGCGAGCACGCCGAGCATGAGCACGCGCCGCAGGCGCTTTCCCCGACCGCCGTCTGTGGCCAGCGGAAAAGCGCCGAGCAGCGGAACGCGGAGCGCGCCCGTGCGTCGCTCCGGCGCCACCGGCAGGAGGGCCCGCAGCAGGAAGGGCACAGGCAGCAAGGCCAGCGCCCACGGCCATTCAAATTCGATCATACGATTCCCCGGATCCAGGTGCGGGCGGCGTCGACGAGGGCGCTGCGCTCGAGTCCGATCGCGTCGCGGAAGCGGGACGCGGGTGCGTAGGGCGCGGCGGCCAGAGCGTGGGCAAAATCCGGGTCGTTACCTGCGGCGCGCCGTCGCGTGCGGTGGTGTTCCTCGATGAAGGATTGCCAGCTCGAACCGTGCAGTGGCGCGACTCGGCGCGCGCCGAAGCGTGCCAGCGCGACCCGGCGCAAGAGTTCACCGATGTCGGTGGCGAGCGCCTGCAGATCGTGGTCGCCGGTGCGGCGCAGCACGAGGCCGTCGAGCTCGCGCAACGCGTGCACGCGCAGCGAGCGGCGCCGGTGCCGAAACCAGAGCACGCTGCCTACAGCGAGTCCGACGACGAGTGCCGCCATGAGCCACCAGCCGGGTGCGGGTGGCCAGGCGCCGATCCCTGCGGGCAGATGCAGGTCGCGCAGGCCCGCGAGCGGATCGGTGCCGGGGTTTGCTGCCGCAGGGTTCATGCCGCGCCCTCCCTGGGGCTCGTGGAGGGCTTGCGCGTGCGGGCCCGTGTGAAGCGGTCGGCACGCAGGGCGCGAGCGAGGTCATCGTCGGTGCGGAGTTCGAGCAGAATCCCGCGCGTGCGGGCACAAACGCGATGGAGGCGCTCGCGGCGTGTCTGGAAGCCCTCGGCGTAGTGGCGGCGCCAGGCGGCGTCGTCGGTCGGCAGCACGCGTAGTTCGCGGCCGTCGGTGACCCGCAAGCGGCCCGCACCGGGTAGAGCCCGCTCGATCGGGTCGTAGATCAGGATGCAGCAGACCTCCGCGGCGCGGCCGAGTCGGGTCAGCGCGGTGGCCGTCGCTTCGTCAAGATCATGAAAATCGCTGATCACGAAGACGAGTGTTCCGGGCCGGGCGACGCGCGTCAGGCGTTCGAGTTCGTCGCGCAGCGAGGGCACGGCCGGGCGGGTTGGCGGTGCGGCTGCGCCGGGGCGGGCACTGCTCGGTGCCTCGGTCGCGTCGGGGCGCGCCGCCTTCGCATCGAGCGCGCCGCTGGTCGGTACCCCGGTTGCGCTGGTGCCCGCACCCTTCGCATCGAGCGCGCCGTCTCGGTGGGCCGATCCCCGTTCGGCACCGCCGCCCCCGGCGGAGGCGGAGAGCATCACGTCGCCCCCTCCCGGCGTTCCCCGCCCGCGCCGTTCGGCTCCGCCGTAAGCGGGCGAAATCGCCGTCTGGGTGGCACGCGCGATCCGACCGAGGAGGGCGAGCAGCGCGTGCTGGGTGCGCTGGGGCGGCAACTCCTCGCGCCCCTCCATCCCAAAAACCGCGGCGCCGACCCGGTCGCCGCCGTCGCGCGCCGCCCAGGCCAGGGCCGCCGCCGCGCGTGCCGCGGCAACGGATTTGAACGCGCTGCGGGTTCCGAAGCGCATCGCCGCACGTTGGTCAAGCAGCAAGAGAACGGGCCGTTCGCGTTCCTCGTGGAAGAGCTTGGTGTGCACGCGACCGGTGCGCGCGGTGACGCGCCAGTCGATCGTGCGGACGTCGTCGCCGGCTTGGTAGATGCGCGTCTCGTCGAACTCGATGCCGCGGCCCCGAAATGCCGAGCGCCAGGGTCCGCTCTGCAGCGACCGCACTCGTCCGAGTGGGCCCGCCGAGAGCGGTGCCAGCGCCCCGCGCAGGGCCACCAGTTCGAGTGCGGAGACCTCGATGCCATGCCGCGCGGCTGTGGGTTCCGAGGTGGCGAGTGCCGGCGCCCCGCGCCGCGCCGCAGGCAGGGCCGTGGCTGCCACGGCGCTCTTCTTTTGTTTGCGAAAGGGGATCATGTCGCCCTACCTCTGTTCCCGTCGGTCAAGCTGCCGGGGCGCCTCGCCGAGGCACGGCAGCCCGGTCGCGAGCAAGGTCGCGGCTTCCTCAGGCTCGGTCGAATGCCGCAGACTTCTCACGCGCTTCCCTCAGGCGACGGGCACGCGCTCGATCAGGGTGTCGATCAGAGCATCCGTAGTGAGCCCACTGGCCTCGGCCTCGAAGGCGAGCAGGATGCGATGGCGCAGGACGTCGTGTGCCACGGCCTGGACGTGCTCGGGGGTCACGAAGTCCGCTCCTTCGAGCCAGGCCCGCGCCCGCGATGCGCGATCGAGTCCCAGCGTACCGCGTGGGCTTGCGCCGCAGCGCACCGCACCGATCAGCTCGGCGCCGTAACGACCCGGATCACGTGTGCCGCACACCAGTTGCACCATGTACTCGTCGAGCGCCGGAGAGACGTAGAGGTCCAGCGCCTCGCGCCGGGCGGCGAAGATCGTCGCCTGCGAGAGAGTGGGCGCGGGCTGCGCGATCCGGCTGCCACGCCCGCTCGCGTCGAGCGCTGCATCCGCGTCGGTCCGCGCCTCGGCGCGCACCAGCTCGAGGATCTTCCGCTCGGCATCACGTCCAGGATAGCCAATCCGGAGATAGAGGAGGAAGCGGTCGAGCTGTG
>SXGS01162959.1_pt1 | contig 19641 bp, 18 predicted proteins | sample 3174681 | NCBI WGS metagenome assembly SXGS01 (sample SAMN11356861, study PRJNA531348) | freshwater metagenome | isolation source: freshwater sample F1-80 | place: China: Fuxian Lake, Yuxi | collected 2017-12-25 | reverse complement strand
CTTTTGCATTTCACGAAAGGGGCTATCGCCCCTCTCGTGTGCTCACCCCGCATTTGGTGTCGCTCCAGTCTGGCGGAGCCAGACTTCGCGACGCCCTTTTTCTTAAGCAAAGCATGTCTCGGATGTTTTTCTTGAGAACACTTTCTCAGTAGATTCATTTTTCGATTATTTCTTCGCCGGCTGGTACTGCTTCATCAGCTGATCGAACATCCCCGAGCCTTGGTCTTTCGTGTATGCCGCTGCGGAAGAGGCTGCCTGGTCTGCGATCATTTTCATGATATCTGCTCCGTTTTGGAGGAAGTACCACGCACTTCCGAGGAGGAAGAGGATGGGAATCAAGTTGATGAGAAATTTGAAGAATCCTCCGACTGTTCTCCATTTGTCCCGTTTATCGAGGCTCTCGAGATGCAGCAGAATCTTGTCGAGCTTGGATTCTATCGTTTCCGGATCAGGAGTGGATTTTGCAGGAGGCATAGAGCGATTGTAGTGGTTTAGAATCCTCTCCGCCACTTCCGCACTCTCTCGAACGCATACGTCAGCCAGTACGTTTTGGTTACGGGTGTGTCTTTGCAGTGGACGAGGTTCAGGACCTTGCCTCCAAATCCGGTTTTGAAGAGGGTAACGCCTGAGAAGGGATGAGGGATAGGGTGAGGGGTTTGGGGAGCAATGCCCCAGAAGTTGTAGATGCGGTCGCCCCGTTTCAGCGCATCACAGATAGCAGTCCACTGCAGAAGATAACTGGCGGGGATTTTGCTATGAGCACTGTCACTTGCGCCGTGGTGATAACTCGTCTCTCCGAAGCAATGCATGTGGATGGACGCCGAGATGACTTTTCCTTGGTACTCCGCCAGATACAGCGTGCATTCTTTTCTCTTGCCGAAGCGTTCCACCTGAGACGTGAAGAATGCATCGGAGTACGGTGTGAAGCCGTGTCTTTTGCGTGTTTCTTCATGCAGCACAAGGAAATGCTTCAGATCTTTTGTCGCATTCTTCGATGCTCGAACGGTCACGCCGTCACGCTCGGCTCTGCGAATGAGGTTGCGTGTGGTCTTTCGCATCTCCATGAGAATTTCTTCTTCTGTTCGACTTTTCTCCCCCTTCTCACGTAGTGGCAGATACCAGACATGTTCTGCAAGAAGGTGGAGAGGAGACTCCATTCTTCCAAGCGCTTCCTCCGCGTCATGGTGTCTTCCCTGAGCCCAGAACGGGCTGACGCGGATGAACGAGCAGCCGAGTTTCTTCGCCTCTTTCTTCAGAGCGGCGATGAAGCCCTGCGTGATCAGCGTCGCATCATGTTCATTCACCGATTCATCGATGATGGGACCGTACGGAATCGCCAAATGTTTTCCTCTGCGAGCAGGAACGAGATGCCCGAAGCAGATTCCATGGACCGTGCCATGCAGTTCTGCAATGAGTCTGATCGGCCTCTGATGAATATCGTGGTACACCTCACCCATCGTCCAGCTCTGGAGAAACGGGCTCCATGGTTGCGATGCAAGGAACGTATCCCAGACATGCTGGTCGGTGGCGTGAGTGATGTGCATTGGCGTTGATTGTAGCAGGTAGAGACGTGCGAATCGCACGTCTCTACAAGATCGTATCAATGTATTCCACCAACACTCGCGCCTGCCTCATCGTCATCGTCGGATGCGTCGGAAGCGACAATATTGCCTTACACGCCTTCTCTGCATTCGGATCCGATCCTGATTCGTATCCTGTTTGATCGATGGCAACCGTATCGGGGCACACGACGCAGCCGGTCCAGCCGTCGTCGAGATGAATATTGTGTTTTTTGAGTGATGAACGCTTCTCTTTCGCGCCTGAAACAAAGAGCGGGAATTTCTGCAGGGGCAGATGGGGATGAATGTCGGAAAGCATCGTCCCCACTTCGCCAAGGCTACGAGGGGTAGACCAGCCTCTTCTTTTGCCTTCGGCAAGATAGAACGCCGTGAGCATGCGCCGGTGATCATTGATCTTCCGTAGCTTTGCGAGCGAGTGAAGTGCCAGAAATGCGCAGGCATTCGGCAGCTTTCGGAGGAGGGGAGACATATGGCCATCGCGCTCATGTTCGGTGAGAATCGGCGAGAAGAGGCCGATGCTATTCAGGAGGGCAAGAATCGGTTTCTGCAGCCCGTACCACGAGAGAGGCCTGACGATCGTGCGCATTCTGGTTCCGTACTCGAGAAGTTTCATCACTTCCCGCCATGGAAGATCGAGTGCGCTCGATTCAAGTGATCGTATTGCACTGCTGAGCTCAAGTTTTTTTGTGATGACCGCTCCACCTGCAATTCCTGAGATCGCTTTATCGCGTCCAAAGCTCAGAATGACGGCGTCTCCGAGTGCGCCGATTTCCGTAGGTCCCGAGTCGTCCGGGATGACGTGAGCACAGTCTTCGATCAGAAGAATTTTGTGCCGATCACAGAGAGCACGCAGTCCTTTTGTATCGCTCGGGATTCCAAATGTATGCTGGCAGATGATCGCTCGTGTACGGGGTGTGATGCAGGCTGCGACACTTTCAGGCGTCAGATTCAGTGTTTCTTCGGAGAGATCTGCATAGACAGGAACGCCGCCGGCTGCATGGATTGCATTCGGCACAACGACGCACGTGTATCCCTGAAGGATAATTTCTTCTCCGGCTTTCAGATTCATGGCTTTCAGAAGTGCGAGAAGCGACTCGCGTCCGGAAGAGAAGAGCGAAGTGCTCGCGTTGAATTTTCGGGACAATGCTTCGCGCAATGCTTCGATGCTTCTTCCGTGAACGTATCGATGAGGCGCGTAGGACATCGCAAGAATCCTGCGCATGTACAGAGCATCGATATGCGGTCCGAAGGTGTGGTGGATAGGAGAGAGCAAAGGTATGGAAGGTAGGTGAGGTTCGGTAGGTGCGGAAGGTTGGTGTAGAGACGTGCGAATCGCGCGTCTCTACGTCGGCAATAATTCATCAATCGCAGTTCTCGGTATGCGGCCAATGCAGACGAGAAGGCTGCCGGCCTGAAGACGGCTTGGCTTTATGGAGAGCAGAACAGCACGATCACCGAAGCCGTTTTTTCTGAAATACTCCAGGAAACGTGCGTTGCCAATACAGACTTTGCTGAATACGTTTGCCGCTTCTTTCGCCAGTTCACGGTGAACGGACTCTTCTTCGGATCCGAGTTCGATAATGCCGTCGGTCAGCAATACTTTTTCCTGATGCGGTTGGTTTTTTGCCCAGAAAATCGCCGCACGGAAGCTGTCGGGACTCGCGTTATAGGTATCGTCGAGCACGGTGATGTCACGAATGTGTTTCACCTCGAAGGTCCGCTGGAGCGGCTTGAAATTCGCAAGTTCTTTTGCGATCGACGCAAGATCCATGCCGAGTTTCTCTGCGACCCCGATCGCAAAGAGAATGCTCGTGACGGTGTGCGTGCCGGCAATCGGAACGACGAATTGCTGATTCCGCACCGTGAAGCGAATGCCTTCCCCCGTTTCTTCGATATCGAAAGCGGATATGGTTGCTCTCCCGTCTGTTCCGACGGTCGTTATTGGACATAAACAGCGATCTCGAAGTTTCTCACTGGCGGCATTGTCATGATTCATGAATGCATGACCGCCTTTCGGCAGTGCCGCAAACAGTTCTCCTTTGGCATCCATGATGGCCTCCAGACTGCCGAACAGAGACAGGTGTTGCAGGCCGATAAAGGTGATGATTCCGATCTGCGGTTTCGCAATCTCCGCAAGCAGCTTGATCTCACCTTTTCTATATGCGCCCATTTCTACGATCAGAATTCCGGGCCAGTCTGCGGGCTTGTCTGCAAGGATCTTCAGGAGCCATCCGGCAACACCCATCTCGGTATTCACGTGTGCGGGAGTCGCAACGGCTCCTCGTTTTTTCAGAATGTGTGCGAGCAGTTCCTTCGTTGTCGTTTTTCCCACGCTTCCCGTAATGCCGATGACGGTGATCTTCGGATGTGCGAGGCGCAGATTCATTGCCTTCCGGAGCGTCCGTGTTTTTAAGACCGTATCGATGGGTTTTGTGAGAATCCAACTCAGAATGATCCAGAGCGGACAGAGGAAGGGGATAGCAATGAGTAACAGAGGTGGCAAAAGCGCGAGAAGGGACAGAGGGATTGTTGCTGCCGTCATACTCAGAATCAGCATCAGCATCGCTTTCAAAGTCCATACAGGTGTCGGTTGTTTCCTGAGAAGTATTTGGATGCAGGAAAGTACTGCGAGGATGGACAGCAGTCCGAGGACCGCGATCGTTTCGACGAACACAGGATCAAGGATCGTCATGCCGACGATTGTCAGGAGCAGCGATACCGCAAGAATGTTCGGTCGCAGCGATCCGTAGAGTTGCCTTATGAAACCTTCACGTTTCAGATGTTCGATCAGTCGATCGAACCGCCACTCTTTCACCTGCCACAGTGAAAGGAGAGTGAGAGTTGGCGAGAGACATGCCAGGAAGACGAGGATGACGAAGATTGCGTTCATGACTGGCTTATTCTAGCGTGAATGACTGTTGCGATCTCGGCTGCTTTCTCTCTGTGCACGGAGTGGCGTATGCCGTCGTACACATGGAGCATGCTGCCGCGGATGTCCCGTTTCATGATGTGGGCATCGGACAGAGGCGTCATACGATCATCCGTTCCCCAAAAGATGTCTGCTCCGATGCGGATGTCCTTGAGAATCGGCCGAAGATCTTCCGAGCTCACATTGATGAGTGTCTGACGCATGGTCGGACTTGCAACTTCGTAGTCATGGACGCGAACGAGCTTGTAGAGGAATTTCTTTCCGAGAGGTGCGAGTGTTTTTAGGAGTGGAAGCTTTAAGAAAAACTTTCCCGATTTCGCAAGCGTGAGGCCGACGATCCTTTTGATGTGCCTTGGGTGACGTATGCCTGCTGCGGCGCAGAGGTAGAGGTGAGTGATGAGGGTTGGGGGCTGAGGGTTTGGGTTGGGGATTCGGGAAGCTTGGCGATAGGCGAGCTTGAGAGCGATACGACCACCATGCGAATGCCCCAAGAGATGAATGCCATTTTCCATTTTCCATTTTCCTTGCCCGTCCGGCAGGCGGGCATTTTCCATTTGTTTTTTGATCCATTCTTCCACCCAGTCGGCATAGTCATCGACAGTCCACGGCTTCCTCGGTTCCGGCTCTTTGCCGAAACCCGGCAGGTCGGGCGTGAGGATCTGAATCGGTTCTTCTTTCAGCGCGTTCCGAAGTTCCGTAAATGACTCTTTGGAGCCTCCCCATCCATGCAGACAGACGAGAATCGGTCGATCGTTATTCGTGTTCATGCATGCAGTATAGCCGCATCAGGGTATTGTATAATGTATAAAAATAATGTATAATGTCAGTAGGTTTATTCTTACACACATATACATATGGATACGAATCCTCTTCAGAAGAAGCAGAACAACATGGTTGTTTGGTTATTCCTCGCATTTATTCTGCTTGCCACGGTGTTTGTGTTCCTCAAGGCGTCGTATGCGGATGAGGAGATCATCATGCCGGATACCGAGGTCATTACTTCCTCGGATTCAAGTTTCTCCTTGCCGGATACCGATACCTCCAGTGCCGCTTCTTCCGATTCCAGTTTTTCGATTCCGGACACCGATACTTCGAGCACTGCTTCTTCCGACTCCAGCTTCACGATGCCCGAGACCGAGGTGACCACTTCCTCAGATTCCAGCTTCACGATGCCCGAGACCATCGTGACAAGTCCTTCATCGGAACCGACGGCTTCTGATATGCCGACGACCCCGACCATGCCCGGCGGCATGTAGGCACTTCGTAGATCTCTAGAAAGGCGGGCATTCGCTCGCCTTTTTTGTGCAAGAAACGAGCAAAAACATTGACAATATTGGCAAAAAATGTAGATTACTCATTGATGATCGATCAGTCATCATCTGAGGTCGGTTCGGAAGACGGTCCGCTTGCAAGCCGACTGTCTCCAACTGCCGTATTCGAGCGTCCGAATGATGATTCATCGCCGTCCCTTTTAATGCAGAGGAGACTGGAAGCGCTCTTTCGTTTGGGTGACGGCGATCCGAGAAGGGACCGCATACAGCAAGTGCTGACAGGCTTTTCCAATGCAGATTTCAGCATGAATCGTTCCCAGATTCTCGAGGCAGCCGTGAGCGGTATTTACGCAGTCCCTCCGGCACCTGCGCTCGTAGCATCTCGTATCGACAGCGATCCGGCGACTGAATTTCTTCTGGAATCGACGGACGGTCGCCAGTTTTTCATCATCGATTCACTTGCGACAGGCGGTTTCGGAGTGGTGTACCTTGCTGAGGATTCATCTTTTCCACCGGAGGATGCAAGGCATACGCAGGCCATCAAGCAGCTTAGGAAGATTTCAGTTCAGGAAGAGTTGCGCGGAGAGAAATGGGTTCCTTCGACTCCAGATCCCGAATCGGCCGTAGCGCGCTTTACGAGGGAGGCAAGATTTGCAAAAGAGCTTTCCGGCAGAGGGCTTTCCTACATCGTTCCGCAATTTCTCGGTCGCGGTATCCGAAAAATAATCGGAGAGAACGGGGAGATCCAGAGGTTGCCGTTCATCCAGTACGAATTTGCGCGAAGCATGTCCATCAAGCAGTTGCGAGATGGCATCGGAGATGAGGTATTACCGCTATCCGCGTTCTATGATTACGGAGTGCAGATGAGCACGAGTTTGTACGGCCTCCATCGGGCGGGCTTCGTTCATCGGGACATGAAGCCCGGAAATATCCTTCTTCGATCGGACGGCAGGGGTGCGCCCATTATCGATTACGGTTTCATGAAGAGGATGGGGGAGAGCGACGGTGGCATGGAGGCTGAAACGGAGCTGACCCAGCCGGGAACATGCATGGGGACCCCTTATTACATGCCTCCCGAACAATGGGTGGATGCGGAGAGTGTAGGACCAAGTGCCGACGTGTACGCGTTTGCCATCACGATGTATCAGATGTTCACGGGGCGTTCGCTCTTTACCGGATCGAAGGCGGAGCTTTGTATGGCACACCAGCAGACGATTCCGACTGCCGCGTTCGTTCATCTCCGGTCACTCAAGGTTCCGGAAGACCTCGTCATTCTCTTCGAGCGGGCTCTTTCGAAGGATCCTTTGGAGCGACCGACTGCCAAAGATTTCGTTGCAGGCTTCCTGAAGAATTCGAGTTTCGATCGATCCATGAAGCCGGAAGAAGTTCTGGATCGAACGAAGAAAGGGGACATGCGAGTGAAGCTTCCCGATGAACTCTTGGAAAAAGTGAGCAAGTCGGACGCTCCTTTTCCGTCGGGGTATGTGCCGAACCCAAGCAATAGGGACGATTGCGGAGCTCGAAGCATGTTCGAGACTCTGCGTGAGCATTATCCGGAGGCGGTACAGACGAGAGCACGAAGCAAGCTTCGTCGATTGCTCTGGCCGACCGTTGCCCTTGGACTTGGTGCTGCAGCCGTCGGATACGGTTCCATTACGCATCGGGATGAACCGGAAGCGAAGGTGGAGGTGCCGCCCGTTGTGCGACCGGACGTCATACCCGAGAAACAGAAGTCGCAGGATCCGACTCCCCCGGAAAGTCCTGTCGTCGTTGAAACCGTTCGCCCGTTTACTTCCGCTGATCTGTTTCATGGGGAATTCGACGAGAGCGGTTCTCTGAAAAATTTTTCCCTCTTTGCAGGCAAGACCTTCGAGTGCACATTCCCAGAGGGAAAGTTTCAGACACATACGAAAGACGGTGTTCTCTATGCGCTTACGTTTGCGATACCGAAGGAGCAATTCATCGACATGGTTGGTGCACTTCCTGATACCTTGAAAGATAGGAACGATTTCTCGTCGGGCCTCTACTTCGACACTTCAGGCAAGCGTGCGCTTCTGTCTTTGCCCCAGTCCATGCTCATCACGACTGAACATGACGAGGCGCGCGTCTATTCCGAATTTTCGGGACAAGCGTTACAGGATAGTTTTGGCAAGGGTACGGGATCCTTTCCTCGGGGGAAGTTTGCTTACGATGGAGGTATTCACAGCGTAGCCAGAGCGATTCCGACCGATTTTGATCCGCTGCCGGAAGGAGCGGACGAATTGCAGGTCAAGAGTCGGAGTGCGGTTGTGAAATTCATCGCAGATATGCGAAAAATCGCGGATCAGGTTGAGGCGTCGGCAAAAGAAAAGAGCACAGCCCAGAAGGGGCAATGACGTGTGCGAAGACATTCTATCGTCTCTGTCTGTGTCCGAAGGACCTCGATCCTCTTTGATGCTGCCCATGCGACGGTCTCGGTCGATAGGCAGGCCTTGGTGCATCGGCAACGTGCTTCATGCCCGCAACGGATGGCATTTCAGTGACGGCGATCGAGGTACGAATCAGGCGTTCGATGGTGCGGATCTCCCCGCGCTGGTCGTGGTTCACAAACGAGATGGCCTGTCCTGCTTTCCCTGCTCTCCCCGTTCGTCCGATTCGATGTACGTAATCCTCCGAGTTATCCGGAAGATCGAAGTTCACGACGAGTTCCAGGTCCACGACGTCGATGCCGCGTGCCGCAATATCGGTCGCCACCAGCACTCGGTGTCTTCCCGTCTTGAACCCTGCAAGCGCCTCCCTTCGTTGAGGGAGTGAGCGATTGCTATGAATTTCCGCGGTCTTATGACCGAGAGCCATGAGGGCACTCGCAAGTTTCTTGGCTCCGTGTTTGGTCCTGACGAAGACGAGCACGGTCCCCGTCGAATCTTTCAGCAGCTTGTCGAGGAGTCCCACTTTCTCTTCTTTCTTCAGAATGATCATGTGCTGTTCGACTCGCTCTGCGGCCGTTCCTGCAGGAGCCACTTCAATTCTGACGGGTATGCGCATGTGTTTCGCGGCGATCTGTGCGATCGCAAGCGGCATCGTGGCGGAGAAGAGGAGTGTCTGACGCTCAGGCGGAACCACCTTCAGAATTTTCTGAATTTGAGGTGCGAACCCCATGTCGAGCATGCGGTCTGCTTCGTCGAGGACGAGGACGGATACTTCGCGCAGTGTGATCGTACGCTGTTCAAGATGGTCAATCAGGCGGCCGGGAGTGGCGATAAGGATGCGCGGATTCCTTCTGATCATCTGGCGTTGGAGCGACATCGACGCGCCGCCGATGAAGACGGCGATGCCGATATTCAGTTTGAAGGCGATCTTCCGAAGCGATTCCTCGACCTGCTGCGCAAGTTCGCGGGTGGGAACGATGATGAGCGCTCTGCCCTTTCCCTGATGCAGACGCTGGAGGAGAGGCAGACCGAATGCGAGGGTTTTGCCCGTTCCCGTCTGCGCGATGCCGATCATGTCTTTGCCTTCAAGTCCCGTGGGAATTGCTTGATGTTGGATAGGCGTTGGCGTCACGATTTTCATCTCTGCGAGCACTCCGAGGATATTCGGAGCGATCCCGAGCGAGTCGAATGTGACGATTGGTGCGTGTTCTTGTGTCATATACCGCTAGCATTACACATTTCGGTGGTTTTTCATAGAGAATTCCCTCTGAAAATGATTGTGCGTCACGTCTGAATTCGGCGTCGATATCCGCTATGCTCGTCTCATGATCAGCGATCGCACAAGGGGAGAGTTTTCCGCATACAGTACGGCAGTTCTCTGGAGCCTCTTTCCGGTCGTCACCGTCCTTACCGTTTCGTCTCTGTCTCCTCTTTTCACGGCGTCGATCGCCACCGGACTTTCGGCGCTCTTCTTCGCCTGCATGATCTCTTTTCGTCGCCGATGGCACCAGCTCGGCCTGAGGCATGCATGGAAAGACATGATCCTTGCGACATTCTTCATCGGCATCGTTTTCTACGCGCTGGTGTTCGTTGGATTTCGGTACACGAGTGCGGGAAACGGCGCGGTGGTCGGCCTCATGGAGATTTTCTTCACGTTTCTCATCGTCAATGTTCTCCTGAAGCACGAGCGGTTCGATCCTCTGCACGGACTTGGGGCACTCCTCATGGTGGTCGGGGCCCTCTGCGTGCTTCTGCCGAATCGAACGGAATCGTGGAATAGTGGAGATCTTCTCATTTTCCTTTCCACGATGGCCCCGCCGCTCGGTAATTTGTATGCCAAGCGTGCAAGGAAAGCGGTCAGCGCAGAGACGTTGATGTTCGTGCGCAGTGGAGTGAGCGCGCCGTTCCTGTTGCTTTTGGCATTCCTGTTCGAGTCGACTCCTTCGTTTTCGGCACTGCAGTCTTCCTTTCCCTATCTTGTTTTCAGCGGCGTCGTGCTGCTTGGGCTTTCGAAGATTCTCTGGATCGAAGCCATTCACCGACTGCCGATCGGGAAGACGGTGGCACTGACCGAAGTCGGCGTCTTTCTGACGCTGTTTTTTGCATACCTTTTTCTCGATCAACCGGCGACCATGAAGCAGGTGGTCGGGGCCGTGCCGATGATGATCGGCCTCTTCTTGCTGACGAAGAGGCCGGAGGATATGGGAGAGATCTAGAATGCTTTCCGGCGGTCTGCAGAGGTGTATTTTTCTCTTGTTGGCAAATAATGATTATAGTATATTTTATTGCTGTGTCGAATCACTTACCCTCTCGATCGGAATCGTATGTGAAGGACTTGCTGAAGGAAGCGGATGTCGCGGTCGGTGGCGGCCGTCCGCAGGATATCGAGGTGTTCGATGATGCGTTCTATGCACGCGTACTTTCGGAGGGTTCACTCGGTCTCGGGAAGGCGTACATTGATCGTCAGTGGACTGCGAATCAGCTCGATGAATTTTTTCACAGGGTGATTCGTGCAAAACTCGAGAGGCATGTCCAGTGGAATCGGCATACGATTCTTGCTCTTCTTCAGGCGAAGTTCACCAACATGCAGACGAAGGCGAGAGCGAAGCATGTGGCCGAAAAACACTACGACGAGTCTGGCGTTCTCCCCGATGCTTTTCTCGATCCGAATAACCAGTACACGTGCGCATACTTCAGAGACGGCGGTGAAACACTGGATGAGGCTCAGGAGAAAAAGCTCCATCTGATGTGTAGCAAGTTGCAGCTGCGGGAAGGGGATCGTGTACTCGACATCGGTTGCGGTTGGGGCGGTTTTGCGAAATTTGCGGCGGAGAAGTACGGATGCAGTGTCACCGGCATCAGCATCTCGGACGAGCAGATCAAGTACGCGAGGAATTTCTGCGAGGGTCTGCCCGTGGACATCCGACACTGCGACTACCGAGATTTGGAGGGGACATTCGACAAGGTCCTCACCTGCGGCATGATCGAACATGTCGGCAGTAAGAATTACCGTAAGCTTTTCGAGACGGTTCACGATCACCTGAGTGACGAGGGTCTGTATCTTCTCCACACCATTGGGAGCAATACGTCCACATCGGTCGTGGATCCGTTCATTCACAAGTATATTTTTCCGAACGGAATGCTTCCGTCACAGGAGCAGCTCAGCAAGGCTGCAAACGGACTCTTCATTCTTCAGGATTCACAAAATCTTGGTAAGCACTACGACCCCACACTCATGGCCTGGAATGAAAATTTCCAGGCGAACTGGGATGCGATCAAGCATCGGTATGACGAGAGATTTAGGCGGATGTTCGAATACTATTTGTTGTCATCGGCAGGAGCATTCCGTGCAGGATCGATGCAGCTCTGGCAGATGGTGTTCTCCAAAAACGGCGGAGAGGTGATGGATTATCGGGGGGTGCGGTAGATTTCGGAAATCCCTTCGGAATTTTCAGTTTTTGCTGCATAATCCAAGTGCCAACACGTGTCACGGTAGCTCAGTTGGTAGAGCACGGGACTCATAAGCCCGGGGTCGTCGGTTCAATCCCGACCCGTGACACCATTGCATTTATTTGACATAAATTAAGAAATAATTTATAAATATACCAATGGCTTTGTTCACTCCAACTGCTTCCGAAGTGTCTTCCTTCGCCGAGGGCATGTGCGATATGTACGACTTCGCCCGTTCGACGGAGCCGGATGTCGCGGTGTTTCCCCTGCGCGGAGCCTATCCTTTCAGCAGGGCGTATTCCACAATTGCGAGTCTGAGCAATGAAAAAGTGCCGGACATGCTTTTGTTGCCGCTCGGGACCAACCGCGCAGCCGATACGGGGCTGGAGTCCGGCATTACGAAGCCTCAGAAGAAGAGAATCATCGAAGAGGAGCTTGGAGGGTATCTGGACGGGCATCCGGATGCGAGGAGGATTTTTCTGGTCGATGAAGTGCAGAAAGGAGGGACCATTCTGACCCACTCCTCCATGATCCGGCACATGCTGCATCAGCGTTTCTCACATCGTGACATCGCACTTGAGGTCTGTGCCATTGAAGGGAAAAAGTTATTCAGTCCGTCACCTCGGTATCCGGGTGCGGCTGCACGGCACCATTTTCACCGTGTGCAGATCGAGAATCTTTTCACCATGGATCGTGAGCAGTTTTTGCCGTCCATCGAGAGACGCGACGGAGATGAATTCCATGTGGATATCAACAATGGCGCAGCGTTCCTCGGTGTACTGGATGAAATACAAAGTCTTCGGGGGGAGATACCGTGAAACGCTGGCATCGTAGTTCGATTTCCTGATCATCGGTGTTCGGTGGGGAGCGGACTCATGCCTCTGTTTTTGCTGTTGATGATTTCCTGCTTAGTATCGCCGCACATCCGATGAGCATAAGGATGGTCATCGACCCCAAAGTACTCGTCAGAAATTCCTGCTGTGAGAAGCCCCGTTTCGTCGCACTGAAGATCACGGCGGATAAGGGCTTCCACTTCGGACCCGCTGCGAAGTTGGTGATGAAGACGTTGTCGATGGTGAGCCACAGATTCACGATGAAGGTGAGTGCGAAGAAGCGTCGCCACTCTTTCAGTGCGAGCGGAAGTGTTGCAAAGAATCTTCCGCGCATCGATGCCGCGATCAGCCACAGCTTCCGTTTTTCCGTTTCGTCCCACAGACTCTCCCACAGGAAGAAGCTCATGGGGGTTGTAAACGATGTCATGAGCAGGAAAAGCCAGAATCCGCTGCCCTTCAGGATCCCAAGGCCGGTTACCGAAAGACTGAAGAGGACATACGCCGCCTCCGGAACGAGTGCGAGAAAATAGAGGGAAGGCAGCCACCACTTCGTGCGGTCCGGCCGTTCCTGCATCCATGCGGAGAATGCAAAGGACAGAACGGTGGATACGATGGCGACTCCCGCCGAGAGCACGAGTGTCAGGCCGATTGCACGGAGACCTCCGTTCATGAGGTAGGGGGTCGGGACGGCCCAATTCGTTTTGATGAGTTCCAGTATTGTGAACAGTGCGGGCCACGCAAGGAAGAGCAGGAGGATGGCTGTAAGAACATCGGTCATTCGTCCTCCGGATGGAAGGTGGAGCTTCGAGACGGTCAGCGGTCGCAGGCCGCGCCATAGTCTTCGTGCGATGCCGCAGAGGAGGAGCATGCCTGCGTAGGCTATGGCGGTCAGAAGCAGACCGATCACGATCAGCATGCCGGCCTGTCCGATATCCCGCGCGACGAATGCTTTCTGCTCGAACATCTGAGACCAGTACAGCGCTTTGCCTCCACTGATGACTTGAATGACCCAGTAGTCGAAGAACGTCAGGAGGAAGAACAGAGCGAAGGCGATGGGCAGTCCTCGGAGGAATGAGGGAATAGTGACGAAGGCAATGTTGAGGATGCCGCTCAAACTATGCGTAACATGCTGCTTTCTGATGACGAAGAGAAATCTGAGCAGATAGATCGGCAGGTAGTGAATGCCGAGGATGAGTGCGGGGAGAACGATCATCTGCCCCGCCCATTCTCCAAGCATGCTGTTCAGCATTGTTTGTGCAGGCGTACGCAGTACGAAGAGATCTGCGTAGGAGAGTGCTCGAACAACGGGGTTCACGGAGTAGGAGAAAACGACAGTGAGTGAGACGAGGATGGTCCACTTTTCGAGCATGGTCGTCAGCAGCGATCCGCAGAGGATGGCAAAGAGGGATGCGATGACCGACAGTGCCACCGAATTCCGAATCGCTTCGAGCATCACGGGGTCCCACGATGCCGCGAGATTCTGCAGGCTGAGCTCAGGCGTGACATCGAAGTTCCGATCGATCGTGAGGAGCGGTAGCAGCGTCATCGTGAGTGCGACGAGCGTTGCGAGCATCAGCAGCAGCACATTCAAGCTGTGCATGGTGATATCAGAGCCTGAGGGAGCGGGGGATCGCACCATGAGATCGGTGTCACCGAGTATCCTTGCGAAGCTTGGGGACGGGGTTATCATACGTCCATCTTCTCCTTCTCTCCATGAAGCTTTTCCTCCGCGCTTTCCTTGTCGTCATCGTTATTGTCATTGGGGTTCTCCTTGTTCGCAGGACTCCCGGAAATACAGAATTAAATTTGCTGATTTGGGACAATTACCTCGCACCCGATACGATTGCCAATTTCGAGAAAGAAACCGGTTCCAAGGTGATTGTGGATCTCTTCAAGAGCAACGAGGAGGCGCTTGCGAAGATCAAGGCGAACCCGGGCGTCTATGACATCGCCGTGCCAAGTGACTACATGGTTGCCATTCTGAAGGAGGAAGGTTTGCTGACGTCGATCGATACGTCGATGATCCCCGGAACCGCTTCCATTGCTCCGACTGCACGGGGAAATTATTTCGACCCGGAGCTCAAAGTCAGCATTCCGTACGCGTACGGATCTGCCGGATTCGCGGTCAATACGAAGTTCGTGACAGACCCTTCTCTTTCGTGGGAGATTCTCGCCGAACCCCGATTCAAGGGACACATCGTGCTCATGGATGACATGCGCTACGTTCTTGGTTCCGTACTCCTCGAGCTCGGTCTTGATCCGAATACCAGAGAGCAGGCGGATATCGACAAGGCAGTCGACCTTCTGAAGAAGGTCTTGAAGAATGTGCAGAAGATCACCCCCGATACGCCGGTGGATCTGATGGTGGAAGAGGGCGCATGGGTGGCGTACGGCTACAGCGGCGACAGTTACCAGATGCACGATGGCAATCCGGATATCACGTACATGCTTCCCGAGTCCGGTGGCATGCAATTCTTCGACAATCTCGTGATTCCGAGGGATCCTCCGCACATGATGCTTGCATTGGAGTTCATCGATTACATTCTGCGCCCCGAGGTTTCGGCCGCCATTACCAACGCGACAAAGTTCGGCAATCCGAATGCTTCGGCAATCCCGCTCATTGATGAAGAGGTTCGTACGAATCCAAGCGTCTTCCCCTCGGCAGAATCTCTTTCGAAGATGCACTTCGTCAAAGATCTTGGCGATGACATCGCTCTCTATGATATGGCCTGGCAAGAAATTAAGCGCTAAGAAGCCACATATTATTTATTCCTAGCCGAATCGTGTCTGCATGTGAATCCACTGATCCTTTTCCGGTCAGCGTCACTGCCTCCCGTCCATTTCTTGCTTTCAACGTGACCATGCTCGTGAGTGTTCCGTGACGGAGCGAGGATCTGACGGAAGCAATATCCGCGCGCTTCACCGTGACCGTTGCGCGATTCCCTTCCGTCCCCCACATCGCTTCCGAGTCCCAGAAGCCGAGAGACTGACCTTCTTTCGGGCTCTGCAGATTCGGGGCGTGCAGCGAACGGACATCGTCTGCAGTCAGAATGTTCTCTACGCCGAGCGTCCATGCCGTGCGGAGGTCTGTTGGTCTCCAGTGCGGGTCCCGACTTGGAACGAATCCGATGACGCCGAGATCGTCGACCAGAAGAATCCGCTTGCTGAAGGTGCAGAGCAGGTCGAAGTCGTGACTGACGATGATCGTTCCTCCCGAAGTCTCTGCACTGCGTGACAGGATCTCGCGTGTGCAGACGGCTTCGAACAGATGTCCGATGCCGAGGAAGGGCTCGTCGAGGAGGAGCAGAGGCGGGTTCATGATCAGTGCAGTCACGATCTCCGCGCGTTTGCGTTGGCCTCCGCTCATCTGACGCGGATAGCGACCGAGGTGTCTGTCCACTTCGAAGTCTCGAAGGAGCGCCGCATGCGTGCGTTCCCAATCCTTGATATGCATGTCAGATCCTCTCATCGACGTCAGTCCGAGTTCGATGTACTGCCGTATCGTGATCTCCTCAAGGAGGCCGTCGAATTGCGACAGGTAATGCACGTGTGACGGATGGAAGAGTTCCCGAATGCGCTTCAAGTAGCTTGTTTTTCCCGCGCCTGATTTTCCGAAGATACCGACGATCTCGCCCGGTTCGAGTGTCATCTCGGGGATCGTGAGAGAGAAATTTCGATGCGCGATCTTCACGGTGGGGATGATCTGATTCTCCATGACTACAGCAGGAACCAAACGGAAATCGACATGAAGAGTAGCCCGATGTCGCGTGCACCGACGTCATTCCAGCCGACTTGGGTGAGAATGCCGATCAGATGCAGTGCCATGAGGATGCTTGCGGTTTGCCGCAGCATTTTCACCGGTGTAAGCAGTGCAAGGCCGAGCACGATCTCGATGCTGCCGATGACCGAGAGCCACGCTGATGAGGAGAAGCCGAGGAAACCGTCCATCCATGTGGGAATCCATCCGATCCAAAGAAGCGCGTTCGCGAATTTATCGATGCCAAAATAGAGGAAGACGAACGAGAGTCCGAGGATGAGAATCGTGCGTGCGGTGTTCGTGCGTGACATACCGCCATTCTATCATTACTCTCCGTATACTATATGGAGTCTCGTGTTTCGCTGCTTTTGGCAATCGCTTCGGTCTGTGTCCTAGGTGCCTGCAACCGCACACCGGTACAGAACCCCGATCCGAATCATACCCATGCCGATTTTGCAGTGTGGATCGACGGAGTGCAGATGGACTTCAGTGGTGAAGAGTTCATGTCCACGCCTCCAAAGGAGGCGACTGAGTCATCGTTCATTCCTTCTGCAAGAGCGCATGGGGATGAAGAGGACGAGCATGTTGTGCCCGGCAGAGAGTATCTTCATCTCCACAGCGGCAACGGTCACGTGATTCATCGGCACAAGCCGGGACTCACTCTTGCTGATTTCTTCACGTCGCTCAGTCTTGGGTTCACGGAGAAATGTTTCAGTTCCGGTATTCCAGGACAGGATGGCGAGGAATGTTTCGAGCACCCCTTCCGTTTTTTTGTGAACGGCACAGAGCGTTCGTTTGACGGTCTTCGATACGTGTTTGAGGACGGAGATCAACTTCTGATCACGAATGCAGTCGATCAGGCTGAAATAGCGAAAGAGTTGAAGCTTCTTACTGACGACGCTTGCAGGTACTCCAAGACGTGTCCATGGAGAGGGGAGCCGCCGACGGAGAGCTGCATTGCGGATCCGGAGGTCCCGTGCGTACAGTGACGGAAGAGGACCGGGCTAATCTGTCTGAGCATTGATTTTCCGTACTTGTTCCGTGAGGAATTCTTTGGCCTGCTCCGGCGTTGCGAATGTTTGCGGTTCTTCCTTACCGTCGACGATTTCATTGCCATTGGTATCTTGGAATACGTGAATCGGTTCTTGAAAATCGCCGAACACAATGAACGGCGGTTCTTTTACAGAAGCACTTTTCAGTATTGCATGCGGGAAGTGCGCACCATCAGGACGATTGGTTTTGTACTCATGCGTTGCTCCGAGGGACGGGTCGAGTTTGCAAGCTGACGTAATTGTGCTTTTTGTTATTCTATTATCTATGTATTCACAACCCTTATTCGCGCCCCAGAGTACTCCGGCGATTGTAATAAGAGCATACGTTCCGAGGTAGTCCCCAGCTGCTGGAACAATCCTTTTTCTTGTTTCTTCTCGTACCTTAGCGACTGTTCTTTTCTGAGGTTCCTTTATGGCTTCTGACTTTCGAAGCCATGCACCATCGAGTCCGCTATCTCCTTCGCCGAAGGCATCTTTAGGAATTCTAATCATGGGAGGCACATGATATCACATCATTGTTTCGCGTCTACGATCGTACCCGCACATCCGCACGAAACATCCCCATCGAGCACATGAAGGCGAAGTCTTTCTTGGGTTTGATGGGACCCAGCCAGTTCTCGCCTTTGTGAAGCTGCGTGGAGACATTGAATGCGGGAATCGTCATGCTCGAGATGCAGCCTGAGAGCCCGCTCTTTGCCGTGGCGTAGATCCACGTGGGGACGTCCGGATTGATGACGAAGGAATCATTGCTGTAGCCGCTGTTCTGGACTTCCACGCTGATCACCTGCTGACCGTTCTTATCGATGGTCACATTCGGATCTTCCGTTTCTTGGTTCGCGCTCACGGCGGCTGTCGGCATCCATCGGATCGGCTGCAGTCCGGTTAGGGCGAATCCGCTCTGGATGTTCACGATGCCGAGGAAGACGGAGAGCGAGCCTGCAAATGTGAAGAACAGCCGTCCGATCCTTCCGTTTGCAGCCGTGCTTGCGGCACTGATGCCGAGGAGGGCGGGGAGCGTGCCGAGGGCGAACACGGTCATGATCGCCGCTCCGGCCCAGAAGCTTCCGGAGCCGAGAGCGAGGAGCTGCATGGATTGCGTGAAGCCGCAGGGAACGAAGAATGTCAGAGCGCCAAGGATCGTTGGAGCAAAGACGCTTTCGGAGTGCTGCAATTGTCGGATGCGATTCCACAGCGCTTTCGGAAGCGGAATCGTACATGCGATCTTCGGTGTGATTTTCAGGATTTTCAGTCCGAGCAGGACCATGACGAGCGCAAGGATCATCTTCACGTAGCCCGTCGCCTGCACCGAGAGAATGAGCGATTTGCCGAGAAGTCCGGTGAGTCCTCCGAGGACGAAGTAACCCACGATGCGACCGAGATTGAACTGCAGGAGAGGCGCAAACTTCTTGCGGAGACCCATGTGAGGGTGAGCTTCGCTCCAATTCGCCGAGATCGAGAGGAGAAGTCCTCCGACCATCGCAAGACAGCTGCTTGCGGAGGCGACCAGACCGATCGTGAAGACCGTACCGAGACCGACAGCGCTCTCGGTATCCAGTGACCACGTAAAGAGCTCGGTGCGGGTCAGCAGCGTGTACGAGACGGCGATGAGGATGAGCATGCCTCCGATTTCTATCAGCCGTGTTCCGGAAAGGGAGCCCTCATGAGCTCCGGAACAGTCGCAGGAAGCGGACTCTTTCTTCGGCCTCTGTATGTTCTTCTGGTTTTTTTTCACGGACCTATTATACATTTTTTATGGAGGCTGAACCAGTGCGTGTATCAGTTCACCTGTTTCAAGATGATGATGTGCTATCCTCGCTTCGTGCGACACATCCCCGTCACCATGGCGACGCAGCACCCCGACAATGCGTGCGCTCCGTGGTGGAAGGAGGATGCGTTCGTCGCAACACAGGATGAGATCGAGGAGGTGATGATTCTCTTCAAGGATCTTCCCATTGACGAGTACATGTGGGACTGGGAGGGGAAGTACGTCGATGAGGCAGTCGGCGAGAAACTTTTCTCGAGGGGGCAGAAGCTGTTTTCAAAGCATCCTCTCGGGACAGATCTCCATCTGACATACCGCATTCCTGCATTCGACGGAGAGAAGATGCATAGGATGGCGAGGGCGTTCATGAATGTGCTTGCACTTGCCGATCTGAGTAAAGACATCGGCATCAAACGGCCGCCGGTCACGGAAATGTTTCTGCCTTTGACGACGAGTGCTCTGCAGCCGATAAGGGTGCGAGAGACGTTTCGAGAAATTACTGGCTATCATCGTTCGGTGTTTCACCGCGGCAAGCATGCCGCCCCCGACCTGCTGAAGATGTTCGACGTCACACCACTCGTGGAAGATGTATCGTCACT
>SXGS01285891.1_pt1 | contig 19652 bp, 19 predicted proteins | sample 3174681 | NCBI WGS metagenome assembly SXGS01 (sample SAMN11356861, study PRJNA531348) | freshwater metagenome | isolation source: freshwater sample F1-80 | place: China: Fuxian Lake, Yuxi | collected 2017-12-25 | reverse complement strand
GAGACTTCCAAGGGCGACCTGCCCCTGGCCCTCGGCCTGGGCCTGATATTGTTGCTGGTGGTGCTGCTGCTCAATTTGAGTATTGGCCTGCTCAAGCGCTGGCGGGAAAGTTCAGAAGGCCTCGCCGGAGCCCGACAACAAGCCTTGGGTTGACACCTTGAAAGCCCTGCTCCAACTTGCCCAAGTGTCGGTTTTCTTTGGTCACCGCTTGGCTGGTGTGCGAGCCCTGCACCAGGTCAGCCTGGCGCTGTTGCCGGGGGAGCGGGTGGCCCTGGTGGGCGCCAACGGCTGCGGAAAAAGTACGCTGCTGCGGGTCTTGCACGGCCTGGTACCACCAAGCGAGGGGGCTTTGCTGGGCAGCCCTGAGTTACGCCAGGCCATGCTGTTTCAGCGCGCGCACCTGTTTCGCCTGCCGGTACAGGCCAATGTTGCCCTGGGGCTCTGGTTGGCTGGGCACAGCTTGAAACAGGCCCGCAGCCTGGCCTTGCAAGCGCTGCAGCGCCTGGGCCTGGCCGATCTGGCCGGCCGGCCGGCCCGCCCGCTCTCCGGTGGGCAGCAGCAACGCGTGGCCCTGGCGCGCGCCTGGGCGCTGTCGCCCCAGTTGCTTTTGCTCGATGAGCCCACCGCCAGCCTGGATCCGCATGCCAAGCGGGAACTCGAGGCCATGATTGCCGGCCTGGCAGCTCAGTCGCCGGAGGTCACCCTGGTGTTTGCCAGCCATAACCTCGGCCAGGTCAAGCGCCTTGCCACACGGGTGATTTACCTCGAGCGGGGCTGTGTCTTGGCAGACCTGCCCGTGGCAGATTTTTTTTCTGGCCACCTGCTTGCCGAGAAATACCCCGAAGCTTTGTTGTTCGCCAAAGGAGGGTTGGTATGAGTTTGGGTTCCACCCGAGCCCGGCGCGTGTTTACCCGCTGTCTGGCAGTTTTTTTCTGCGTAGCGCCGCTGCTGGCACAGGCTCAGAGCATCGTCATGGCCTCCACCACGTCGACCGAGCAGTCCGGTCTGTTTGGCCACTTGCTGCCTGAATTCAAAAAAATCAGTGGCTTGGATGTGAAGGTGGTGGCAGTGGGCACTGGTCAGGCGCTGGACATGGGGCGCCGCGGTGATGCCGATGTGTTGTTTGTGCATGACCAGGAAGCTGAAGAAAAAATAGTGGCTGAAGGCTTTGCGGTCAAACGCTATGCCGTGATGTACAACGACTTCGTGTTGATCGGCCCGGCCGCTGACCCGGCGCGGGTGCGTGGCAGTGACATCGTGCTGGCCCTGCAAAAAATTTCGAGGGTCAAGAGCGGCTTTGTTTCCCGGGGAGACAAAAGTGGCACCCATGCAGCGGAGCTGCGCTTCTGGAAAATGGCTGGCCTGGCACCCGCGCCGGGCAGCGGCTACCGGGCCTGCGGTTGTGGCATGGGCCCGGCCCTCAACATTGCCGCTGGCAGTGGCGCCTACCTGCTGGCCGACCGCGGCACCTGGCTAAGTTTCAAGAACCGCGGTGATCTGGCTGTGCTGGTGCAGGGCGACAGCCGCCTGTTCAACCAGTACGGTGTGTTGCTGGTCAACCCGGCCAAACACCCCCAGGTGAAGGCCGCGGACGGACAAAAATTTGTTGATTGGGTGCTCTCAGCAGCCGGCCAGGCGGCGCTGGCGAGCTTTAAGCTTGGGGGCGAGCAGTTGTTCTTCCCGAATGCGACGCGGTAAGCGCAGACCGAGGCCCCAGATCGGCTGACAGGAAGTAAATTTTCTTTACAAATCAGTGTTTGGGCCCGGTAGACAATTTGGTCGTATGAAACAGCCCCTTGGTTTCCAAGAGCGGCCGAGTTGATGCAACTGATTGAATAAAAGTACATGACGCCTTTGGCACCGTGGGTAAAGATCAATACCCGGGCCCTGCTGATGCAGACTGCCGCAATCCCGCTGCTGGCATTGGCCAGTCTGTACGGCCTGGCGGCGCTTGGCGTGGCAGCGCTGGAAAAGGGTTCAATCGAAACCGGTGCAGGCCCGGTGGTGGCGCTGGTGTCCATGTTGGGGGCCGTATCTCTGTCGGCGATGGCCGGCTGGGCCTACCTGCTGCGCCTGCTGCTACGCCTGGAAATCGCTGAGACAGCCCTCAACAGCGGCAGGGATGGCTACTGGATTCTGGACCGCAATGGCCGCTTTATCGAGGTTAACCAAAACTATTGCCGCATGGTGGGCTACACCCAGGCTGAAATCTTGGCCAAGAACATCGCTGACTTCGAGGCGGTGGCAACTGCCGAGCAGGTTCGAGCCCAGATCAAACGCATTTTGGCCAGCGGCACTGAAAGTCTTGAAACCAGACACCAGCACCGGGATGGCGACTGGATTGACCTGGAGGTCACCGCCACCCGCGTCGCGGAGCGCTACCTGGTGGTCTTTTTGCGAAATGTCTCGGGCCGCAAGCTGACCGAAGCCCGGGCCCATCACCTGGCTTTTTTTGACGACCTGACCGCCCTGCCAAACCGCCGGCTGATGCAAGACCGCATCGAGCAAGCCCTGCTGAGCAGTTTGCGTACCGGCAAACAGGGGCCTTGGTTTTTCTTGACCTGGACAATTTCAAGTTGATCAACGACAGCCTGGGCCATGCAGGGGGTGATGATTTGCTGGTGCAGTCGGCGCAGGCACTGCGGGCCTGCGTCCGGCTTGGCGACACCGTGGCAAGGCAGGGCGGCGACGAGTTGGTGCTGGTGCTCGAGCGGCTGAGCCAGGACCCTGGCCTTGCCGCGCAGCAGGCCGGGGCCATCGCAGAGAAATGTCGTTTGGCCCTGGCCAAGGCTTTTCTTGTAGCGGGCACCGAGGTTTTTGTGACCGCCAGCTTTGGCGTGGCTTTGTTTTGCGGCGAGAGTGTTGCGGTTGACACCCTGCTGCAGCGAGCCGACTCGGCCATGTACCAAGCTAAGTCACTGGGCCGAAACCGGGTGGTCTTTTTCTCAGCCGATGTTGAGCAGCGCATGGCAGGTCGGGCCCTGTTTGAAGCCGAACTCGGCCGGGCACTGAATGCAGGCCAATTGCGTTTGCACCTTCTGCCGCTGGTTGATCTGTCCGGCCAATTGCTGGGTGCGGAGATGCTGCTGCGCCAGCAGGAACCAAACCCCTGTTGCAAACCCGCGTGAATGCTTGCTGAAGTTGTGGGATGGGCAATTTGTGCCCCCTAATGTGCCCCCAAGGCATGGAAATCCCACATGAAACTCACCCACACGAAGCTGCGCAGCTTAGACACGCCCGGAAAGTACTTCGACGGCGCTGGCCTGTACCTCGAACTCACACAGGCCGGTGGCAAGTACTGGCGCATGAAGTACCGCGTTGGCGGCAAGGAGAAGCGCCTTGCCTTCGGCGTGTACCCGGCAGTGACGCTGGCCGAGGCGCGCGACAAGGCTGGCGAAGCGCGCAAGGTGATGCGGGCGGGTGTCGACCCGGGTGCCCTGCGCAAGTCGGAGAAGGCGAAGGCCGCGCATGATGCCGCCAATACGCTCGAGGCGGTGGCACGTGCCTGGTTATCACACCAGTCGGGTCGCTGGGAGCCGATCACCCTGTATCGCATCACGGCCTCCCTGGAAACCTACATCTTCAAGCTGCTGGGCGATCGTCCGGTGGCATCGGTCAAGCCTGGTGAAATCATGGCGGCGGTGAAACGGATCGAGGCAGCGGGTGCAGGTGACCAGGCCGGCCGGGTGTTGCAGCGCGTCAAGGCCATCTATCGGTGGGCAGTGACGCACGAAGTCATCGACGCCAATCCCATGGTCGATCTGGTGCCGTCCGAGATCTTGCGGCCCCGTGACGTGACCCACAGGCCCGCCATGTCGGACGCCGAATTGCCCGAATTCCTGGTCAAGCTGGATGGCTACCAAGGCGATACGCATACGGTGCGGGCCTTGCGGCTGTTGATGCTCACTGCGACCCGTCCTGGAGAAGTGCGCGGCGCCATGTGGTCGGAGTTCAATCTCGATGCTGCTTTGTGGATCATCCCTGCCGAGCGCATGAAGATGAAGATGGAACACCGGGTCCCGTTGTCGCGCCAGGCCGTCGACGTGGTGCAAAGCATGCGGGCATTGAGTGGTGATCGCGTGCTCGTCTTTCCGAGCCCGTTCTATCCGGTGAAGTCGCTCAGCGAGAATACCTTCAACTCGGCGTTGGCCCGCCTGGGCTACAAGGGCAGCGCGACGGCCCACGGTTTCCGGGCCTTGTTTTCGACAGTGGCCAACGAGCGCGGCTGGGATCCTGACGTGATCGAGCGCCAGTTGGCCCACATCGAAGGCAACCGTGTCCGTGCCGCATACCACCGCTCCCAGTATCTGGAAGAGCGCGCCAAACTGATGCAGTGGTGGGCGGACTATCTCGATGGTCGCCGGGGGCAAACGGCCGTGGCCCGCCGGATTTGACGTACGGATGTCGAGGCACGTGGCTGCTGCGAGGGCGGCGATTGTTGAAATCGCACAAATAGTTCCGACACTTTCCCGCTGAATTCCGTAACTGGTGGATGGGACCTTGATTTTCTGCAGCGATGCGGAGTCGGGCCCAAGGATGTTGATTCAACCCCAGGAGAAACGGAACATGCACCAGAAGATCCAGCAAGAGCCGACGATCTTGCGTCGGCGGCACGTCGAGCAGCGCACCGGGCTATCGCGCAGCACGCTTTACCAATACATGAAGGACGGAGCCTTCCCCAAGCCCGTGCAGCTCGGCCTGCGGGCCGTGGGATGGCTCGAATCGGACGTCAGTCAGTGGATAGCGGCCCGGGTAAAGGTTCATCGGCCGTGACGGCCGCTACACACTCGGACGTCCTCGCCCAGTTCCGCGCCGCGCTCATCGCGCGCGACATCGTGCCGCCCGACACGATCGTTGCGGATGGCCGTCTCCACCGCTGCAACGCCGCCGGCGCACGCGGCAGAGGGGATGCAGCCTACTTGCTGCATCTGGACGGTATGCCGGCCGGCGGGATGGAGAACTGGCGGGATGGCCTCGGTTGGCAGTCCTGGCGCTTCGACCTCGGCCGCCCCTTGACTGCCGTAGAGCGCGATGCCTTGCGCGTCCGATCGCGAGCTGCGGACAGCCAGCGCCAGGCAGAGAAAGCGAGGCGGCATGCCTGGGCACGTGAGCGGGCCGAACGCATCTGGTCCAAGGCATTTCCTGCGCCGGCGGACCACCCGTACCTGACTAGCAAGCAGGTCGCGGGGCATGGCGTGCGGGCATACCGTGGTACGTTGGTCGTCCCTGTGCATGACGTCACGGGCGGGTTGCATGGCCTGCAATTCATCGCAGCGGCCGGCGCCAAGCGCTTCCTCAAGGACATCGCGGTGCAGGGCCATTGCTTTCAGATCGGTGACACCGGAGACTCTGGCGCGAGCATCGAGCGGATATGCGTCGTGGAGGGATTCGCGACCGGCGCGAGTGTGCATGCGGCGACCGGTTATCCGGTCGCCGTCGCCTTCCATGCCGGCAACATGGCCGCGGTGGCACGGGCCATTCGAGGTAAGCATCCGCAGGCTGACATCGTGGTCTGTGCCGATGACGATAGCGACACGCCAGGAAACCCGGGTCGCACTCTGGGTCGCCAGGCGGCGTTGGCCGTGGGCGGGCGGCTGGCATTCCCGGACTTCGGTCCGGAGCGACAGGAGGGTGCCTCAGACTTCAACGACCTGCATCGTGCTCGCGGCCTGTCCGCAGTGCTGACAGACGTGCGCTCGGTATCTGTCCCCGTTCCCGAGGGAAGCAAGGCAGAGGAGCCAGCAGGTGAGGTGGAAGGAGAATGGCCCGATCCCGAACCCTTGACCGAGCCACTCGACCCGTTGCCCTACCCCGTGGACGCGTTGCCGCTTCGGTTGCGCAATGCAGTCCTCGAAGCGCAGGCATTCGTGCAGGCGCCGATGGCCCTGGTTGCGTGCTCGGCTCTTGCGGTGTTGTCTGTGGCCGCACAAGGCCTGGTCAACGTGCGTCGTGACCACCACTTGGTGGACCCGGTATCGCTGTACCTGCTTGCTGTGGCCGACTCCGGCGAACGCAAGACGACCTGTGACGGCATCTTCTGTCCGGCCTTGCGACAGTGGGAGAGTGCGCAATTGGCCAAGATCGCGTCCGAACTCGCCTCCCGCGAGGCCGCAATGGCCGCCTTCGAAGCGAAGAAGGCCGGGGTGCTGGATGCGATCAAGACCCGCAGGCGCCGGTCTCAGGACACCACCCAGGAGGAGTCTGATCTCGACGCCCTGGCCCGCGAGGCACCCCAGCCGGTGGTCGTACCGCGACTGCTCTACACCGATGCGACGCCGGAGGCGCTCGCGCATGCCCTGGCCACTGGCTGGCCAAGTGCGGGTGTGCTGTCGGCCGAGGGCGGCACGGTGTTGGGTGGTCACGGCATGGGTCAGGAAACGATCCTGCGGTACCTGGGTCTGCTCAACGTGATGTGGGAGGGGGGTGATTTCCTTGTCGACCGCCGCAGCAAGCCCTCGTTCCACCTGCGGCAAAGGCGGCTGACCTTCGGGTTGATGGTCCAGCCTGACGCCATGCGCGGCTTCATGGACCGCGCCGGCACCCTGCCGAGGGGCACCGGATTCATGGCGCGGTTCCTGATCGCCTGGCCGGCCACCACGCAGGGCATGCGCAGGTTTCGGGCTGCACCGGCCGCAATGCCCGCCGTTGAGGACTATCAGCGGTGCATCACTGCATTGCTGGACACCCCGCTTTCAACAGACGCGCATGGAGGTCTCCTGCCGGCTGTGCTGGACTTCTCTGCGGAGGCGCGCGACGCATGGGTACGTGTGCACGACCGGATCGAACTGGGACTGGCTGCCGGAGGCGGCTTCGAGGCAGTGCGTGATGTTGCCGCGAAGGCTGCCGAGAATGTGGCGCGACTGGCCGCGCTCTTCCACGTGCTGGAGCATGGGCCTGTCGGTGCGATCGGTATCGACCATGTTCTGGGGGCCGAAGAGGTCGTCTGCTGGCACCTGCATGAAGCCCGCCGATTGCTGGCAGCGCTCGACACGCCGCCCGCGCTGGCAGTGGCGATCCGGTTGGACAACTGGCTGCGCAACGAAGCTCGCGTGTCGGGCGAGTCGTGGATTCCGACGACCCGGATCTACCAGTACGGTCCCGCGTGCGTGCGCGACAGCCGCGAACTGAAGGCTGCGCTGGCGACGCTGACGGAACGCGGCAGAGCGCGCCTGGAGACGCGAGGACGGCGGCGGTATGTGGCCGTGAACCCGGCGTTGCTGGGCGGTTGAGGTGGCGCCGTCGGCGTTGCGCTTTCGCAAAGCCAAGGGGCTGCTATTGTTGCTATTCACGCTATTGCTCTGTTTGGCGCGGGTAGCCGCGATTCCACCAATAGCATGAATAGCAGCAATAGCAGGTCGATGAAACCTGTGATCGGGTGACCATGTACCGCACGCCGCGCTCCCACACCCATGGCCACTCCGCCATTCGGTGTCGAAGAAGTTCTTGAATGTGCATTGATAACTCTCCCAAGTTGGGAGATACTGGCGCCAATGAGGGTCATCGCCAAGAGCAGCCTGCAGAAGTTTTGGGAGCGCCCTGGTTGTGGTGATGCGCGGGGGCCTCTTCACAGTTGGTACGACGAGGCGCTCAAGGCAACTTGGCGATCACCACAAGATGTCAAGGATCAGTACGCAAGCGCCAGCATTTGCGGGAACAACAGGGTGGTTTTCAATATGGGTGGCAATAAGTACCGATTGGTTGTCGAGATGCAATACCGCGCGGGCATCGTCTGGGTGAAGTTCGTGGGGACCCATGCACAGTACGACCGCATCGACGTGGAGACCGTCAATGAATATTAGGCCGATCCGCAATGACGAAGACCTTCAAGTGGCTTTCCGCCGCTTGGAGGCGGTCTACCAGGCAGACGAACAGACTCCAGAGGCGGACGAGCGCGATGTGCTGGTGACCTTGGTCGAAGCCTACGAGAACAGGCAGTATGACTTCGGGCCCGCTGACCCGGTGGAAGCCATCAAGTTCCGCATGGAGCAACAGGGCCTGACCGCTCGTGACCTCGAGCCATTCATCGGTCCCAGCGGCCGGGTCTCCGAAGTGCTGAATCGCAAGCGCCGCTTGAGCTTGCGCATGATCAAGAGCCTGCATCAAGGATTGAAGATTCCTTACGAAAGCCTGCTCGCCGAGGTCGATTGACTGTTGCACGATGCCGAATGCCCGTGGCGCCGCATACCGCAATTTTTAAGCCGTGGAGACGCTCGCGACCATGTCCGCTCCTCCTCTTTCCCTCCTGTCGTTGATTGCCTCTGGGTAGCCGTCTGTTGTCGCGGGGGTGTTGAAGTCAGGTAAGTGTTTCTGTCCGTCCCGAACGCCTCGGCGTTGCGGGAACTGCAAGGGACACGGGACACCACTCCCGTCTTGTGCCGAGGTCTGCTGTCTGGCCGCCGCGGCACGCGGCATTGGCTCCGACGTCGCTTGCTGCTGCAAGCCGGTTCGTCGGGTGAGCCCTTGTCCCAGGGCTCGGGGTGCGCCAGACGGCGCCTCGGCTGATGTGACCCGCGGTTAGCGGGTCGGGGCAGATCGCGTTGCACGGTCTGCGTTTGGGGCGCGCGGTGAACGCGTCACTTGGGGCTGTCACTTGCTGCAGCCCGTGAGCCCCCCAAGGAGACTGGGGCAATTTGCGCGTCGTCACTACTGGCTGGCGCCGCGTAGTGACGACGCGGTTGGCGCAGGGTTCGGCTTGGGGCAGGGCGCTGCGAGATTGCAGTCGCTTGACTTCGGCTGTCGCCGCTTCGGTCCGGAAGGCCGGATGGGTGGCGCAGTTGGCCCTCGGGACCGCCTGTGATGCCGGTTGGGGCGGGACGGGCATTTGTCGTGCCCGATGGTTGACAAGCATCTCCAGCCTTTCGGCTGCCGGGTTTCAGGAGATGAGGCCGGCAAGGGCGCCCGCGTGAGCGGGCATGGGCGATGCTGTAACGGGCATCAGCCGGGCTGACTCAGCCAGTGGGGAAATTGGACTGGGCCGATGCTGCACCAACTTCATGTGGATTGCAACAGCAATGTCAGCCACGGGATTTCCGCGATGCCAGACTGGCTGGCCAGCGTCAACCAACTGGCAGTGCGGTTGCGCCGGGGCTGTCAGCACTGCTGACGGTTGACAGCGAGCTCTGCCGTTGTCGAGCCAGGCGGCTTACCCACCGCCGCGCGAGTCTTGCGTAAGAGGCGCCGATCGCGCGGCCGTGGATAAGAGTTTTCGGCTTTCTTGGTCGGTCGCCGGCTTTGCGCGGGCGTGGAAAGTGCCGTACCGGATGGTTGGATAGATCGTGCCAGGGACGCCATCGCGCAGTGGCCGCTACCGCATGACCGGCGGTGGCGCTCCCGGGCAAGGTGCTGCGCCGCTGGCCGGCAATCACCAGTGTCTGAAGCCCTAGTCTTGCCAGAGCCTCTTCCACCGCATCTTCGACGGTTCGCCGTTACACACCCTGAGTCGGAGCCCAGTGAATGCATCGCGCATGCTGGGTGCGGGGGGCGTCCAGCAAGGGGCGTCCCCATCGCGATTGTTGTAAAATAATATATTATTACTTGACAATAAAATATTCTGCGTCAAAATGACATTTCCATTAACCGAGGAGACTTCGAATGCAAATCACGCCCGTTTCGGCCAAGCGCGACTTTCTAAAAGTTGCTGGGGCATCAGTCTTGGTTCTAGCGAATGCAGCCCCGATCGTGTTCGCTCAGACTGGACAGATTCCGCGCGCGGACACCTTCATTGCGACCGGGAATGCTGGTGGACCGACCTTCAGCCAATACAACGACTTCAACCCGTTCCGCCCCGGGCTGGACAAGATGGCCAGCGTCACGCACGTTCTTGAAGGACTTTACTACTACAACGTTCTGAAAGACGAATTGATACCGTGGCTGGCGACGAATCACAGATACAACAGTGACTACACGGCGGTGACAGTTGATCTAAGAGAAGGCGTTACGTGGAGCGACGGCAAGAAGTTCACCGTCGACGATGTCATTTATACGATCTCGTTATTGCGCGACAACGGAAAAGGCAAAGCTGATTTGCAATGGGCCCAAGACATGGCGCGGGACGTCAAGGCACTGGTTCGCTTGAGCGACTACTCGGTCCGCATCGAGCTAAACCAACCAAATCCTCGCTGGTTCTTCACATTCTTCCCCATTCGGTTCGCAAACCAGGGGATCCATATCGTTCCTAAGCACATATACGAGCCGGTTGGCCCTCAAGCTATGGGCAGCTTCACTGCGCTCGATGCAAACAAGGCTGGATGGCCGGTAGGCACCGGCGCCTTCAAGCTGACCGAAATCAAGCCCGAGCGGATTGTGCTCGATCGACGTGATGATTGGTGGGGGGCAAAGACCGGCTTTCGTCCTCTGCCGGCCATGAGGAGAGTCATATTCGTCCCTTTTGCAACTCACGAGCAGGCGGCCCAGCTCCTAGTGAACAACGAGGTCGACACGATCCTCGAGGCGCAAGTGCCCGTCATGAAAAACCTCCTTGCAAGATACCCGAATATCACGACGTTCTCCGGGCGTGATAAGCCGTACGGAAACATCGACTGGTGGCCTACGTCGCTTATGTTCAACCATGACGACCCCCAGTGGAAGGACGTTCGAGTCCGTCGGGCGGTGTCGCTTTTTCTCAATCGACAGCAGATCGTTGATTTCGCTTTTGATGGCGCTGCGGAGGTCACGCCGCTACCCTATCCGGCCTATCCAGCTCTGCAGCCGTACTTCAAGACTATGGAGGCTGAGATCAAGCAGTTTCGTACTGTCGACTTCGATACGAAGGCAGCCGAGGCGCTGATGCTCCAATCAGGTGCGACCAAAGATTCCCAAGGGTTCTGGACCCTCAACGGAAAGCGGATGGGGGGCGATCTCTTCCACAACAATGCGATGGCCACGGTCGCTCCCGTAGTTGCCGAACAACTGCGCCGAGCAGGGTTCGAAGTCGCTCCCAGTCAGCGTCCAGGCTACAGGGACGTCATCTCTCAGGGTAGGGCGGTCTGGTGGGTTACTGGTCATGGTGCCAGCGTCAATGATCCTTTCCACACCTTGAGGCTCTACCATAAGCGCCACTACAGGCCTGTCGGAGGTACCCCCCTCTGGCCCGTGCGCTGGCAAAACGATGAGTTCAGCACTCTTGTCGATCAGATCGAGGCATTGCCACCAACGGATCCGCGGGTTGCAGGCTTCGTCAAAAAGGCGTTGACCATATTTCTTGAAAACCAGGTGACCGCGTCTATCTCGCAGTTTTACCATCGTATTCCAATGAACACGACCTATTGGAAGAACTGGCCATCATCCCAAAATCCTTACGTACCACCAACCTTCTGGGCCGACTCAGGATATTTGATGTTGCTCGGCGTAAGGAAGCAATAGTTCATAGCGCGAGTACCACCTCGGACTTCGCTCGCGCCATTCGTCGCGGCTGAGCGAATCCGAGACCTTCTCGATTTGCGCATTTGCCGACCTCAGAGGACATCAAGGATATGAAAGCTATCGTTAGCAGGGTCGGAATGTTTCTGCTCGTCGTATGGGTGGCTACGACCCTGATCTTCTTCCTGCCTCGTCTTGCGCCCGGCAATCCCATACGAGACAAGCTCCTCGCGCAAATGGAGCAGGGAGGGGCAGTCACAGATATTCGTGCGATGGTGGAGGTCTACAACGTCAAGTTCGGACTCGACAAGCCGCTGTGGCAGCAGTATTTCACCTTTCTTCGGGATACCGCGACCTTCGACCTGGGACAGTCAATCGCCTACTACCCCAGCCGAACGATGGATATGATTAGCGGAGCACTGCCGTGGACAATCGGTCTGCTGACTACCACGACAGTGCTGGGCTTCCTCATTGGCACAGTTCTTGGTGCCCTGACCGTATGGCGCGGATCCTCGGCCTTCTACCGCTACCTCGTTCCCTTCCTGATGATCTTCTCGGCAATCCCGTTCTACTTGATCGGGCTAGTGCTGGTGTACGTGTTTGCTTATCTGCTTGATTGGTTCCCGTTGAGCGGCGGCAAGGGCATACGTACCGATTTTGTTTGGAGCGTGTCTCTCGTCCTGGAGATTCTTCATCACTCCATCCTTCCGGCCGTCTCGATTCTGCTCTCAACAGTGGGAACTTGGGCGTTGTCAATGCGCGGCATGATGGTGACAGTGCAAGGGGAGGACTATATGACCTTTGCGGAGGCATTGGGCCTGACGAACTCGAGGCGGTTCCTGCAATTCGGGCTTCGAAACGCGATGCTTCCGCAGGTCACCCTGCTGGCGCTGTCATTGGGAAATGTCCTATCGGGTTCGATTCTTGTTGAATTGGTTTTCGGCTTTCCCGGCATAGGTACGCAACTGTTCCGCGCTATCCAGCACTTAGATTACTTTGTGATTTATGGAATAGTTTTCATCCTGATCTGCACTGTTTCTTTCGCAATGCTGGTTTTGGATCTGGTGTACCCCCTACTCGATCCTCGCGTTCGCAAATCCGGAGCTAAAGCATGACCAGCCCTCATCCTGTTCAGTCTTACAAGAGAAGCGCATTCGGCAGCGGCCCGCTAAGGGAGGTCTTCCGGTACATCGGACGCAACCCCACAATCGCCATCGGGGCAGGTTTGATCCTGCTCTTGCTCTTGTTCGCGATCGTCGGACGATTTTTCATCGGGTGGGATGATGCGTTCCCCCTCTCAGGACCCCGGTCGTGCGCGCCGTCGCTCGACTACCCATTCGGGACCGATGCGAAAGGTCGCAACCTGCTGGCCGTCATCGTCTACGGCACCGCGCTCACGCTCAAGGTCGGTCTCATGGCGGGCACAATCGGCATCCTGATCGGGACCGTGATCGCATTTGTCGCGGCATACCACGGCGGCTGGGTCGATGCAGTCATCCGTACTGTTACTGACGTCCTGATCACCGTGCCTGCCCTGCTGGTGCTGGTTGTCGTGGCTTCATCGATCAAGTCGAGCATGAGCACGACCGTCATGGCGATCACGATCGCGTTGCTAGCTTGGCGCGAACCGGCCCGAAAGATTCGGTCGCAGGTTCTGGTACTGCGCGACGCCCCGTACGTGAATGTAGCGCGACTTAACGGTGCAAGCGCATTACGCATCATGTTCGTTGAAATGATGCCGAACCTGCTTCCCTACCTTAGCGCCAGTCTAGTCGTCGCGGTTGCACAAGCCATTTTGGCCTCAGTCGGGCTTGAAGCGCTCGGGCTAGGCTCCCCATCCGAGCCAACCTTGGGCATGACAATCTACTGGTTGATGAGCGAGTCGGCGTTCTTGTTGGGCCTGTGGTGGTGGATTCTCGCGCCGACTAGCGTGCTGATCATCCTCTTCGTTGGGCTCTACCTCCTAACCGTCGGAATTGACGAGTTGGCCAACCCCCGTTTGCGTGTGAGGAACTCATGACCAGCGGTCTCAGCGTTCGGCGACTCTTGGTCAACTACCACACTGATGCCGGTGCGGTGGCAGCGGTCGATGAAGTCAGCTTCGACGTGCCGGCCGGCACACGCCTCGGCATCGTTGGGGAATCCGGTTCTGGCAAGACGACAACCGCATTGGCGCTAATCCAGATGCTGCGCCCGCCTGGCCGAGTCGACGGTGGAAAGGCCACGATAGACGGCATCGATTTGGTCGCCATCAGTCCTGATCAGATGCGCACGCACCGACTGCGAACGGTCAGCTACATTCCCCAAGGCGCAATGAATTCGTTGAACCCAGTTCAGACGATTGGCCGGCAATTCAGCAACGTTCTCATTGACCACAAACAGAAACCGTCGGACGGGAGCCACGCACAGGCAATAGCGGCCGCGCTGGCAGGCGTTGATTTGGATCCGCGCGTCGCGACGCTCTATCCACATGAACTCTCGGGCGGCATGAAGCAGCGCGTCTGCATCGCCATGTGTCTCTTGTTGCGCCCTAAGCTCATCATCGCCGATGAGCCGACTAGCGCTCTGGATGTTGTCACGCAGCGTCATGTGATGGAGACGCTCGGCCGGCAACAGCGGGGGGCAGGAGCTGCCCTCATTCTCATTGGGCACGACATGGGTCTTATGGCCCAGTTCGTTGACACCCTCGCTGTGATGTACGCAGGCAAGCTCGTGGAGATCGGGTCGATACGGGAAGTATTGACCCGTCCACGCCACCCATACACACAGGCGCTGGTGAGCAGCGTTCCCCGCCTTCATCAGAACGGCGAACTTGGCGGCATTCCCGGCGTGACGCCGTCGCTGAGGGAACTGCCTGTCGGCTGCGCCTTCGCGCCGCGCTGCCCGCAGGCGATTCAGCTCTGCCGCGAGGCTCGCCCGCCGCTCGACCGCAACCTGGGCCAGCATCGCGCGGCATGTCACATCGCAGGAAACACGCCATGACCGGATCGCCCAATCCACCACTGATCGAGCTGCAGTCCGTCGAAAAGCGGTATGGCGACGTGGCGGCCCTAAAACCGCTCGACTTCACGATAGAGGCTGGATCTTCATCAATCATCGCCATCGCCGGAGAGAGCGGGAGCGGCAAGACAACTCTGGCGTCTCTGTTGCTCGGCTTCACCGAACCCAGTGCTGGGGAAGTCCGCTATTGCGGGACGCCTCTTGGGCACCTGAAAGGAGAACCGCACCGGCAATACAGGCGCGACGTCCAGGCCGTGTTCCAGGATCCGTTTGCGGTCTACAACCCGTTCTACCGTGTAGACCATGCTCTTTCCGAGCCGCTGCGGCTGTTCGGGCTTGCTAAATCGCGTGACGAGGCACAGAGCATGATGCGCACGGCCTGCGAGTGGGTTGGCCTTCATCACGCTGATACGCTTGGGCGGTTCCCACACCAGCTGTCGGGCGGCCAGCGTCAAAGACTTATGGTGGCGCGTGCGCTGTTATTGAAGCCCCGGCTCCTGATCGCCGACGAACCCGTCTCGATGATCGATGCGTCGCTACGCGCGCTGGTGCTGCGCAGCCTGCGGTCTCTCAATCGCGATTACAAAATCCCGATTCTCTATATCACGCACGACTTGGCGACCGCATATCACATCGCTGACACCATCATGGTCTTCTACCGGGGTGAGGTCGTGGAGGCCGGCCCTGCCGCGCAAGTGATCACAACGCCGAAGCATCCCTATACGCGGCTGCTGGTTGGCTCTATTCCCTGGCCTGACCTGGACATGCCATGGGGCCAAGGCCAACCGATCTTGAAAGAGGAACGCGGCACCGGCCGGGCCGGATGCGCCTTTGCCGGACGTTGTCCATCCGTAATGCCTGAGTGTCGCAGCGCCACTCCTCCGCTCTATGCCTCGGGGCAAACGGTCTCCCGCTGCTTTCTCAATCAACATGATGTTGTTCTCGCCAGTTCTCAGCTAAGCAAGTTTGTAAACGCCGCTGTGTGCTCAAAATAACGGAAAGATAGTCAAATGAAGATTACCAAGATCACGCCTCTGGTCGTTGCCGCCCCGCCGAACAGAAACTGGATTTTCGTCAAGGTCGAAACCGATCAACCGGGCCTTTATGGCTGGGGCGAGGCAACTCTGGAATGGAAAACGCGCGGCGTGGTCGGCTGCATTGAAGACTTTGAGCACATTGCCGTGGGTCATGACCCGCGCGACGTGACCCAACTGGTTGAACTGCTCAGCAAGGCCGCATTCTGGCCGCTCGGCGTCTATGGTCTCACCGCCATGAGCGCGATCGAACAGGCTTGCTGGGATATCAAAGGTAAGGACCTGGGCGTGCCCGTCTGGCAATTGCTCGGTGGCAAAGTACGAGATCGCATCCGCGTCTACACGCATCTGGGGACGGGCAGGACTAAGGTGAATCGCGCCACGTTCGATATTGCCGCCTTCGTCGAGAGCGCCGCCGAGTTGAGGGAAGTGGGGTACAACGCGGTCAAAATCACGCCGGTGCCCTATATGGGTTTCGATGCCGAGCCGCGCCATGTCCGGCACACCGAAAAGCTGATTCAGGGCATTCGGGAGGCGCTTGGTCCAGATGTCGATCTTCTGCTCGATTTCCATGGCCGTCCCGCCTCTATTGCCGCAGCCTTGGCCTATATTGACGTAATCAGCCCCTTTAAGCCGATGTTCGTCGAGGAACCCGTTCAGCCCGGTGATCCAGCGGCGATGCAGATAGTCGCCGATCGCGCCGGGTGCCCGATTGCCACTGGCGAGCGCCTGCTGACTCCAAAGGAATTCGAGACCCTGTGCACCATGAAAGCAGTGACCTATATCCAGCCAGACCTGTGCCACTGCGGGGGACTGACCATAGGCCGGCAGATTGCCAATATTGCAGCCGCAAACCATATTGGCGTATGTCCGCACAATCCAACGGGGCCGATTGCGGGCGTCGTCGGCCTGCACTTTGGAGTGGCGACTCCCAATTTCGTCATCTTGGAGGAGTCATCCGGCGCCGTCCCCTGGTATGACGAAGTGGTTTCGACGCCGATCACCCGGGTTGACGGTTACTGGCAGGTGCCAACGAAGCCTGGGCTGGGCGTGGAGATCAACGAGGCCGTCGCCAGGCAGCACCCGTTCGTCCAGGAGGTCATCAGCGCCAAGGAAGCCGTCCTGGCTCGTGACGGGTCCAGGGCCAATTGGTAGCGGCCATGGGGGAGATCGCGACGGCGCAAGACGACGAATCCCTGGCGGGTCGTGGCAAGCCGATCCGCGTCTTGATCACGGGGGCAACCGGCAATATTGGCTCGAAGCTTCGTTCCTATCTCGATGCACGGGAGTGCTACGAACTCACGCTTCTGTGCCTCAACCCCGGGAATGATCCGGACGTCGTAACCGCCGACCTTAGTGTCTTCGATGAGGTTTGGAGCGGGCTGTTTGCCGGAATCGACACCGTCCTGCATGTTGCGGCCGATCCCAGCCCATTCGCATCCTGGGGCAGCATACAACGCTTGAATCTCGATCTTCTGTTCAACGTCATGGCAGCGGCTCAAAAGCATGGCGTACGCCGCATCGTGTTCGCCAGTTCCAACTTTGTTGTTGCGGGATACCGATTTGCCAAGGATCCGCTGACCGTCGACATTGAGCCCAGGCCGATCAACGCTTATGGCGCATCAAAACTGGCAGGCGAACGGCTAGGCAAGATGTTTGCTGAGCAATTCGGCTTGTCCTTCATCGGGTTCCGCATCGGCGTCTGCCAGCGCGGCAACGAAAATCGGCACGGCCCGTGGATCCCCTTTGGCCATTGGGGCCAGGCCATGTGGGTGAGTGACCGCGACCTATGTCGTGCCTTTGAGTGTGCGATCCTGGACCGCACCGTCCGCTTTGGCGTCTATAACCTGGTGTCACGCAATCCGGGTATGCGCTGGGAGATAGGGAGTCTGAAGCGCGATCTCGGCTTTACGCCAGAAGACGGCGAGCGGATGCGTGCCTCGTCCGCGGATCGGCTCAAGGCAAGCTTCGCTTGGTTGCGAGATGTCGGGCTTCCGGCTCTTGGGGCGAAGGTTGCGGGACGGAGATGGTAAACATGAAAATCACATGCCTCGTGGATGCGCAGGCGCGGGTCGGAGAGGGGCCGGTCTGGGACGGGATTGAACAGGTTCTATGGTGGACCGACATTGACGGCCGCGCCCTTCATCGCTTTGATGCCCGTACAGGACACGACCGAGTTTATGACCTCGGCCTGCGCGTTGGCTGCTTCGCCCTTCGTGAGCGCGGTGGGCTGATCCTCGCGGCAGAACATGGGTTCTGGTCGTGGGATCCTGACAGCGGACCTCCAGTCCACCTCCTTGACGTTGAAAGTGATCGGCCAAACAACCGATTGAATGACGGTTGCTGCGACCGGCAGGGCCGGTTTTTCGTCTCTAGCATGAACGTCGAATCGCCACGGCGGCCGACGGGCGCATGCTGGCAGCTTGCAGCCGATCTCTCGGTGAAACTCGTGGCAGATGGGATTTATGTCGGCAACGGCATGGCATTTTCTCCAGGGGGTGAGCGATTCTTCTTGGCGGACACCACGGCAAAGAAAGTTTGGGGGTACGCCTACGCTCCTGGTTCCGGCGACATTGGCGAGCAAGCGATCTTCGCCGACCTCACGGCATTCACCGGCAGCCCCGACGGTGCCACGATCGATGCCAGTGGAGGCTACTGGCTGGCAGCATTTCGAGGTTCACGAATTGATCGGCTCGACCCCAATGGCAAGCCCGACCTCACGATCGAACTTCCGGTCTCGGCCCCAACTCGACCGATGTTTGGTGGCAAAAATCTTGACCGCCTGTTTTTCACGTCGATGCGTGTGCAAGGAGAGCCGCTGTCGGGTGGCCTATTCGTTATTGATGGCATCGACTGCCTGGGCCTTCCTGAGCCCCGCTTCGCTGGCTGACGACCGAGCCTCTGGCAACCAACTACTCCCGAGGCCTTCCCCTCTTCATGCGTTCGATCAAATCCTCGCAGGAGCCGCGGAGGTGGAGTTCCATAAGCTTTGCCATCTTTGCTTCATCTTTGGCACGAACGGCGGCAATCATCGCCCAGTGTTCGCGGTTGGCCGCTGCGGCACGTGCGTTCCCCCGCTGAAATCGGTTAGTCAGCGCCGTCAGCAGGTTCACGTGTTTGTCGCTGATCGTCAAGGCCTCTTTGTTGTAGTGATTGGAGTAACAGGTGGCGTGAAAGGCGAGGTCCAGTTGACGTTGGCTGTGCCAGTCGGCGCGGGCATCGATTGCAGCCTCCAAGTCACGCTGGATGGCCTCCAGCCGCTCAACATCGCCATCGTCATGGTGGCGAACGAAACGGCGGGCCAAAAAGGGCTCTATAAGTGCTCTGACTTCATAGATGTTACTAACGAAGTCGGCATCGATGGTCCGGACACTGGCGCCACGGTTGGGAACGAACGTGACGATCCCTTCTCCCTGCAACTGCTGCAGGGCTTCACGGACTGGAACAGTGCTGGTTGAATACCGGGCCGCCAATTTACTGATCTTCAGCCGGCTGCCTGACTTCAACCGATCCAGAACAATATCTGACCGAATTAGGTCGCGGATTCGTGTGTAGTCAGTTTGGACGGACGTCCCTGGCGCCTCACTGCTCAAATCCATGTTCATAATTAACTACAACCCAATTTCTTCGACGCAAATCGCGCTGGATAGTGATCATAGACTATCTGTACAACTGCTGCGTGCGGGTTGCTGCATGATCGGCCATCTGAACGCACCACAACCAGCAAGCAGTAGGTAGTCATGAAGGCAAGTGCAGTCGAATGCAGGTATCGAGCTGCGCTGAGTTGGTTGGTTCATAGGCCCGGCACGCATGGATGACGGGGCGCAAATTGAGCCGGACTGGGATCTAGCGGCGCGACCAGCATCGGACTATGATGTCGATCAGCGCATCAATTGGTGAATGGTTGAGGCGGCGATTTTGACTTGCCACTGGCTAGGCTTGCGCCCGACGCACCCGACGCACCCGTCGCAACGCGATAGGTTTTGCTTCCGTCGCTTTTTCATGGTGAACCTGCCACACGGGCGTGAATTCCAGGGTTCGCTCGGGGTTCGAAACCTGTCGACGAGCGTCCTCAGCCGGTGACGCCGATGTTCCACGGCACGAACTCGTGGTCGCCCAGCCCGAGCAGCTCGCTCTTGCTGCGATCGCCCGAGCAGGTACGCAGGATCAGCTCGAAGATCTCCTGACCCATCTCCTGCAGCGTGTGCGTGCCGTCGAGGATGCCGCCGCAGTTGATGTCCATGTCTTCGGTGAGCCGGG
>SXGS01420892.1_pt1 | contig 19654 bp, 9 predicted proteins | sample 3174681 | NCBI WGS metagenome assembly SXGS01 (sample SAMN11356861, study PRJNA531348) | freshwater metagenome | isolation source: freshwater sample F1-80 | place: China: Fuxian Lake, Yuxi | collected 2017-12-25 | reverse complement strand
GTTTCGATTTTCCGACGGCCATCGCGTTTGTCCCGAACCCGGGGCCGGACCCGAAAGCGCCGCTCTACTTCGTCACCGAACTGCGCGGCAAGGTGAAGGTCGTCACGCGCGACCGCTCCATCCACACCTTCGCCGAGGATTTCTTTCACCTTCGGCCCGACGTCGAACTGCCCAGCCCCGACGCCGAGATGGGCATGGCCGGCATCGTGTTGGAGCCGCGTCATGGGTATGTCTTCGTCAGCTTCGCGTATCAGGACGCGAACAAGGTTCTCCGCAACAGCCTCGTGCGTTTCGATTCGCAGCCGGGCACGTTCGGGTTGAAGGCCGGGCGCGCGACGTCATTCAGCGGGCTTTTTCGCAACGACATATCCCGCGTAACGCACCAGATCGGCGCGATGGTGATCGATGGGGACGCACTTCGCGTGAGCGTGGGCGACGGCGGGCAACATCTGAAGAGCCACGACATGGCCTCCACGCTCGGAAAGGTGCTGCGCATGGATTTCAACGGCGCGCCGCTGCCGGACAATCCGTTCTACGATCCTGGCGAATCGAATCGCGTGAGCCAGTACGTCTGGGCGCTTGGGCTGCGGAATCCTTTCGGTCTCTGCCTCGTCGACGGCCGGCTCTTCGCCAGCGAGAACGGCTTCGAGATCGATCGCTTCCTTGAGATCCGCCGCGGCCAGAACCACGGCTGGGACGGCACCGACTGGAGCATCGGCATGAACGTTCCGGCGGTGTTCCATCCGACGGTCGCGCCCGTACATCTCATCTGGCTGCCGGCGGACAACACGCTCTTTCCGCCCGAGCATCGCTCGAAGTTCTACATCGCCTTGGCCGGCGGGCGCAGCCTCAAGGCCGGGCTTGCGACGCTCGATCTGGACTTCGCCACCGGTCGCCTGCGCTCGGCACCTGGCCAGTTTCTTCAGCACCTCGCCGAGCGCAAACGCGAACTGGATCCCGTGGCTGTGGCCGTCGGCCCAGATGCGCTCTATGTCGTGAACCTCTACCCGGTGCGAAAGGAGAAGGATGCCCGTGGCGCTGTGCTGCGGATCACGCACGAGCCGGAGAATCTTTTTACGCACCAGCTCGACGCCGATGACCGTGCGCATCTGCTGATGACTCGCAAGGGTTGCTACAGTTGCCACGGGCAGAAGGCGAACGACCTCAACGTCGCGCCGCCGCTGGATCGGGTGACGCTCGTGCCGCGCATCCTCGAACGCCTCGCCAGTCCCGACTATCGGGCGTCTGTCCGTGAACTCGATCGTCTCGACTCGGAATCCTTCCGCAGCCATCGCGCGGTGCGTCAGCAGATCCTCGCCACGCGTGGCATCGCGCAGGCCGAGTTGTGGATGAAGCACCGTATTCTCGAACCGATGTTCGATCGGCAAGCGTCGGCCATGCCGAATCTCGGGCTGACCGAAGCTGAGGCCGCCGAGATCACCGCCTACCTGATTCGGCGCAACGTTGGCGATGTTGGTGTCACAGGTTTCGTGAAAAGCCTGGCGCACCCGATCACCGTCGGCCCGCCCAAGCGCCGGCACCTGGCAGGGGCGCTGGCGCTGGGGTTCGGGCTGGCGATTGGGCTGCTTCTGCCGTGGCGCGCGTATCGTCGTCTGTCCGCGCGCCGTCGCGCGAAGCACTACCACGACACCGAACTCCTGCGGCGCGCCGGGCAATCCGTCAGAGCCAACCGCTCCGAGTCATCGTCGGACTCTTCCGCGACCAAGCTGTAACCGCACGGTGTCGTGCGCAGCGGCGTTTCATGGCCGCGGCGTCACGGACTCGAAGGTTTCTCCCACTCGAATCTCGTCCAGGCTGAACGCACCGCCGGAGTAGATGAAGAGTGCCTCGCCCATGCCGACATTAAGGTCCGATTTCGTGACGCCGGATGCGGGCTCTGCTCCGCCGGTCGGCGGGTTCACGTAGAGAGTGAAGGTATCGTTGCCCGCCCCGAACTCAGCCTTCACTACGAGCAATGCGGTTTCGCCGACGACGGGCGCGACAGTCGAGACGACCTGGCCGGCGCCGCCGATTTCCTCCAGCACATACGGCGCGAGCACGCCGCCGCCCGCGCCGCCGGGCTTGCCGATAAAGAGCGATTGCGCGCCGGGCCCGCCTTGCAGCGCGAGTCCGTGAAACCCGCCGAAGTCTCCGGCGTCCAGCACGCCTTCGGGCCGGATGAGGAAGCTGAAGTAGCGCGTTGTGCCGCTCGCGCCGAAGCCGGCGGCGAGTTGCCGGTTCATCCGCGTGAAGCCGACCGGGCTGGTCATCCGCCCGCCGCTGGCGCAGAAGAAATCGTAGCCGGGCGAACCCGCCGCGATGGTGTAGTTCGCGCCGGCGATGACCGGTGTCCAGGCTCCGGCGAAACCAAGCCCGCCGTTCAGTCCGTCGAGCGCCAGGCCGTCGGGATAGTCAAACGACTCATGAGCCAGCAGCCCGGCCCGGACGCAGTCGCCGGACGGCGTGGAGCAGTCGCCCGAGACGCACAGGCGGAAGAACCGGTGCAGCCCGTCGGCAGGCGTGGTGTAAGGGCTGGTCGCTCCGACGACGTTGAACCACGGCCCGTTCGCGTTGACAGACGCCTGCAACTGCGCCGCGCATTCCCATGTGAGTTTGACCTCGGGCGGCGAGACTAGTGAGAGCGCGATGCGCAGTTCACAGGCGGCATTCGGGTCAAGTACGGTGACGTTGAACGTGCAGGTGTTCGTGTTGCGGCAAAGGTCGGTCGCGAAGCAGGTTACCGGCGTGACGCCGATCGGGAACATGCTGCCGCTGGGCGGCGTGCAGAAGAATGTCCACACATCGGGCGTGACGGGATTGAACTCGACGACTGCATCGACGCCGTTCGCGGAAGTCACTGTGATGTCCGCGCAGTTCAGCGGGGGCGGTGTGAAGTCGTAGTGGAAGATCGCCTGGCGCGTGGCTCTGTTGCCCAGGATGTCGTGGGCTACCACGGTATAGACCATGTTCTCGTAATACTCGGGATGATCCGGCAGGAACCCGTCGAACTCCGGAAAGACCTGGCCGGGCATGCGCATTTCGTTCGTCGTGTTGCCGCCGAGAAGCCAGCGTTCGGAGTAGCCTAGGCGGATGCTCGGATTCGCCAGCGGCCGGATTGTCACCGAGATGTTGGTGAGCGTATTGCCGCAGGTTGAAACGGCGCGGCCCCAGCCGATGAAACCGAAGTTGGTCGTACACATCGGCGGCTCGATGAAGACGCGGATGCATTCCTCGATGCAATACCGCTCCCGCGCCGTCACGGTGACCTCGACAGATGGCAACTGAACATCCGAGGCACCGCCGTCGGCATTCGGCACCGAGATCGCTGGCTTCAAAGTATAAGTGCCTTCGGGCACGAGGAAGGTGATCACCGCTTCGTTCGTCGCCAACTCTGCGCTGTGGGGCGGCGAGTAGGCGTTGAGAATCTGCACGGAATAGGAGCGGAAGTTCCCATCGAAATCCACGCCGGTGAATCCGCCGGTGCTGTAACCGACGCGTGGGCTGAAGAAGTTCGCGGGCGACTTGATGCGCAGGCAGACCTCGGCCATGCCGTAGCGCAGGTGGTTCGTCGCGCGTTCGCCGGGGCCGAGGATTCCTTGCCACGGCGCGTTCTCGGCGATGTAGAGCAGTTGATCGACGTGCTGCCCTGTGCCCGCGTCATCCTGGTAGAGGCGCACGGCAATGCCGTCCTGCTCCCAGACGCCGGGCTGGTTGTCCAACATGCCCAGCGTCGCCTCGTAATCGCCGACAAACGCCGAAACCCCCGCATTGTATCCGCCACCAATGGACATCGTCGCCTGCCCGCCAGCCGTCGTGAACGTCGAGCCGGGCACCAGTTCATCGACGCCGTTCATCACGACGTAGCTGCCGTTCATCGTCGTCGCGCCGATTGCGTCCGGGATGCCGTTCATGTCTGCGTCGAAGTCCGACGCGCGCACCATGCCGCGCAACGGCGAGATGCTGCCGGCGAATTCCGGCGGGCCGACGAGCGTGATGTTGCCGACCAGCGTCGCCGGGGTCATCACGAACGTGTCGCCCACATCCTTCGTCGTGCCTGCGGAGAGAATGATGCCGGGATTGAACGACCCTTCGCCCAAGCCCGGAGAACGGAAGTGCTCGAAGCGATGGCCGGAGCCGAAGTGCATTTCCGTCCACGCATTCCAAGGCTGCGCGGCGGTGGATGGGATGAGTCCTTCGAGCGCGAAGCTCCGGGTGGCGTCCGGGCCGGGTGCCTCGGCGGCGAGCGCGGCGTAGCGCTGGTTGCCCAACGGACCGGTGGCCTTGATGACCGGGCGGCCGAGCAGTTCGAGGTAACCTTCCGTCGGAAGTTCGATGGGCCCGACGAGGTTCGCGTTGCCGGTGATGCGGCCAAGCGATCCGGCGTCGGGGACTGTCACGGTGATGACGGCCTTCTCGTCGCAGGCGTACGTGGCGGTGCGCGTTTCGCGATGAGTGATGGTGTTCAGATACACATCCGTCCCGGTAATTACGTCGATGGTGAAAGCCAACTCCACGCCGCTGGGCACCACGAGGAATTCGCTGCTGACTCCGGCAGTCTGCGCATAGATGCGTCCGCGCATGATGCCCGAGGCGGTTTCCGAAGCCACAACCTGCCCACCGCCGATGAGGAACGGCGCGCCGGCGGAATCCACGTAGCGCACTTCGACCAGCGCGACGCATTCGTCGAAGTCCACGAGTGCGGGCGGCGAATTGCTGGTCAGCGGAGCGGCGGCAATCCGTGGCGTCCAGTACTCCCTTGTGTTCGAGTCCAGCGCGAGCGCGGCGAAGATGGTGTAGGTGAGCGGAATGTCGTTGGCGGCGACAGTCACGGAGTACGGGTTGCTCAACGGATCGAGCGCGGGAAAAAAGCGCGAGGACTGCAACGGCTCCGGCACATCGGTGTAGGCCACGAGCGAAACCCAGGACATGCCTTCGTTCCCCGGAGGGCCGAGTCGCGCGAGGATGTCCCCGTCCGCGTTAGTGAACCGGACGGTGCCGTGGATGAAATTTGTGCCCGCCGGTGGGGGTTCAGCGCCTTGGGCGACGAGGGATTGCGGGAGCAACGCCGCGAGGAACATGATGGAGAACGCGAACAAGGGTTTCATGGGGTTCTGGGGTTCTGGGGTTCTGGGGTTCTGGGGTTCTGGGGTCATCGATTTCATGAGTCTTACCTTTTTGCTTAAGTGTTTGCGACTTTGAATTCCCTAAAAAGATTCAAGGCTGCAAGGGAGGTGTCATCGGGGTTTTAACCGGGTCCGTCACGGCATCGTCAGGCGGAAGGAGCGGAACGCGGGTGCCGTCGGGTTAACAACGAAGCCATAGTCATCCGGGCCGGCGACGGTCGAGCCGAGCGGCGTCCAAGTCACGAAGTCCGTTGAGCTTTTCAGGGTGGTGAGTTCGCCCACCCGGCCGCGGCCGAGCAGGATGAGCGTCGTCGCGTTCACGCGCGTGAACCGCGGTGGCTGACGTGTCAATTCCACGGCGTTACAGTTCACCGGCACGCCAATGAACCGATTCGAGGCGTTGGACCAATTGGCGTTCCTGACCACATCGGTCCACACGCGCGTCGCACCGGCGGCGGCGAAGGGCCGGAGCAAGAGTTGGATCGCGGTAAACACCGGAAGGGGGTGAGGATTGGTGAAGGCGTTTTCATCATGGTTCCTGACGACCTTTCTCTCCTCCATGCAGGTCGACTTCCGGCTTTTCTTGCAGAGTTGAGCGTGGATTGCCAAGGCAGTATTCGTCCATTGCGGGCAGTTCCGGTGCGGCTTGAGTGCGAGTGCAACCGGAGGCGGTGAAGGGAGATGATCGTGCATTTCGATGTGTTCAAAGGACTGGGCGGGCAAAAGGTCACCGAGGATCGATGCTGGATCGTCAGTCCTGCGCCTTGACCCGCGACGGTGTCCCTCTACGCTCTGCCGCATGCGTTGCATCAATCAGATCTGCGCCGGGTTGTTGATTGCCGTCAGCCCGGGATGGCCACTCATTGCCGCCGAGTTTGAGTTGAGCAATGGCATCGCCGCCATTGCCGACGAGACGATCATCACCGTGCAGGACGTGCGCCAGGCTTCCGCCGAGACGGTGGACCTGTATCGCCGGACTTATTTCAACAACCGTGAAGCGTTCGAGCAGAAGCGGATTGCGACGCTGACGGAGGCGCTGGATGCGCTCATCGATCGCCAGCTTGTTCTGCGCGACTTCAAGGATCTTGGCGGTGTGATTCAGGAGAGTTACATCGACGATCTGATCCGGGAGAAGATCCGGGAACAGTTCGGCGACAGGGTCACTTTTGCAAAGACGCTCCAGGCTCAAGGCATCACCAAGGAGGGATACCGCCAGCGCGAGCGCGAGAAGATCATCACCCGGCTCATGGAGCAGAAGAATGTTCGCGAAGCCTTGCTGATCTCTCCAGCGAAGATTGAGCGTCATTACGAGACGAATCAGCACCAGTTCAAACTCGGCGACCAGGTGAAGCTGCGTGTGATTGTCTTCAATCGCCCTCAGTCGGCCGATGCCGATGAGGTCCGCAAGCTCGCACTCTCGGTGAAAGGAAAGATTGATGGCGGCGCTCCGTTTGCCGAGATGGCGTCCACCTACTCTGAAGGCGCTGAACGGCGTCAGGGCGGCGCGTGGGGTTGGAAACAGGATTCGCAACTGCGCAAAGGACTCTGGGAGGCGGCTTCAAATCTTTCCACCGGCCAGTGTAGCCGCGCGATCAGCATGAGTTCCGCTCCCGACGGAACTTATTGGGTCGCCCAATACGGTAATCAGGGTGAATTCCTCTCTGCCCGCAAGTTCAACGAACGGGAACGCGACGTCTTCGTCGAGGAAGTGACGCCCGCGAGCGATGCTGCAGCGAAGGCCAAAGTGCCGAGCCCGCAGGTCTTCTACCTCATGCAGGTCGAGGAGAAGCAGCAGGCGCGGACGAGATCGCTCGGGGAAGTGCGCGATGAGATCGAACGCGAGTTATTGCTTCAGGAACGCGCCCGCTTGCAAAAGAAGTGGGTCGAACGTCTCCGGACGAAATCGTTTGTCCGTTATTTCTGACGCTTCCGAGATCGAGTGTCCCAGTTCGGGACAAGAGTTGAGTTTCTGAGTTGGCACGCTCGCGGTCGGCTTCACAAAAATAGTTGGGAGAATGTGGCCCGAAAATTTGACGCAGGGAGAAGAGGATTTATATTCCATCAAGGCACAATGAACTTAGGTAGCAGCGCTCGTAACATCATGACCGGCGACGGTCCGCTGAGATTCAGCTCTAGGAGCTGAATTGAGCTGAGTGCCTTCCCTCAGCCACCGTCGCGGTCAAGGCGACGGTGATGAATGTCCAAATCCATTCTCTAAGTCCGGAAGTTGAGCGCAGGAGAATTCTTCTGCCCTCCTCCCGTTCTCGCGCTCCGCTTCTGCCGCCCACGAAGCCGGATCGGGTGGTGACTGTCTGTGCCGCCTCGGCCCTTCTCCCGACGGAGTTCCTCTCAGAAACCTTTTCCCACTCACTGCGCGCTGAGACCGGTTCAACGGTCCTGCTTGTTCACCTCGCGGTTCCCGGAGCGCGATATTCTCTGGCGGCCTGGTCTGAAGCCCGGGGGCGCATCAATGGCGAGTTCGGGTTGGAGGATCAAATCGAGACCACGGAGGGCGGAGTTGCCATCCTCCGCCTGCTTCCTCCGACGAACTCTGAGCACGAGGAATCACTCGCTTCTTTGGTCGGCCATTGCGCCGCGCATTTCCAACATCTCGTGCTCCATGCCAGCCATGAGGCGGTTCCTTCGCTTCTGATGAGGTGCCTCGTGGAATCCGATCGGGTGTTCCTCCTGATCCAACCCAGGACCGAGGATCTCTACGCACGTGACCTTCTGCTTCGAGGGCTTCAGGCGCATCCGCGCGGTGAGCGGATAAACGTCCGCACCATCGCCTGCCGGGAGAAGGGCGAGGAACACTTCAACGCCATACTGAAGCAAATGGGGGGCGCGGTTCACGGTTTCATTCACGGCTGCCCGACGCTCGCCGCCGCGAAAGGGCTTCGTCGCTGGCCGGATCGCGATTTCAATTCGGACATCCGCCGTCTAGCGCGCGAAGTCGGTCATCGCCGGGTCGGTCTGGCTCTCTCTTCCGGTGGTGCACGCGGATTGGCTCACATCGGTGTGATTCAAGTGCTCGAAGAGAATGGCATCGAAGTCGATGTCGTCGCGGGTTGCAGCATGGGCTCCTACATCGGAGCCGTCTGGGCGGCAGGCTACGATGGCGTTGCGATGGAACGTCAGGCTCGCGAGCTCGAGCATCGCTGGGGACTCTTCGACCTGATCGACCCGTTCATCCTGCCGCGCCAGGGATTCCTCCGGGGCGAGAAGGTGAAGCAACGGCTGAAACGCGCGATTGGCGACGCGCACTTCTCCGAGCTGGTTCGCCCGCTTCGCATCGTTGCGACTCATCTCGCGACCTTGGATCGGGTCATCCTCGCATCCGGAGAAGTCGCGGCAGCAGTCCACGCCAGCAGCGCGATTCCCGGTGCGTGTGTCCCGGTGGAAGTGGATGGAGAGCTCTACATCGATGGCGGCATTGCCGACCCCTTGCCGGTCGATGTGCTGGAGGAGATGGGCATAGAACGGATCATCGCCATCAACACCATACCCACGCCTGACTATCTCCGCACTCATCTGGAGATGAGTCGTGAACGCGACTCTCGTCGCGGCAGAAAGACGAATCAGATCAAGGCGTTTCTGAATCGTTACCTGAACTACTTCGCCCCCGGAAACGTCCTCGACACCATCATGCGCAGCTTCAACGGCGCGCAGATGCAAGTTGCCGAGCACTCGTGTCAATTTGCGGATGTCGTCGTTCGTCCGCTGTCGTTCGACGGGCGATGGCACGACTTCCGTCGTCCTGGCAAATACATCGCCATCGGACGCCGCGAGGCAGAAGCCCACTTGGAAGAAATCAAAGCCCTGGTCAACCGAAAGGAGCCGACCTATGAAGTCCCAATTGCTCACCACTCAATGGCAACAACTGCCTAAGGACGTCATCCTTAGACTCCAAGGCGAGAAGTTGCACCGCTACCTGCGCGACGCAGTGCTGCCGTTCTCCGCGTTCTACCGCGAGATGTTCGAACGTCACGGGCTGACGGCCGAATCCATCCGCTCCGTGGAAGATCTGGAACAGATCCCGTTCACATCGAAAGCCGATCTGGTGAACTCTCCTGAGCATCCGCAACGCTCACGCGACTTCGTTCTCATCCCCGACCAACAGATTCTCGCGAAGCGTCCTTCTACAGTCATACGCGCGCTTTTGCACGGGCGGGAAGCCGTTCGTCGCGAGCTGGAGATTGAGTATCGCCCGATCTTCATGACGAGCACGACCGGGCGCTCCGCCGACCCAGTTCCATTCCTCTACACGAACTACGACATCGACCGCCTAAGCGTGGCGGGCAAGCGCGTCATGGAAGTCTGCGATGCCAAGCGCGACTACCGGATGCTGAACATGTTTCCATACGCGCCGCATCTGGCATTCTGGATCACGCACTATGCCTCGACCGAGTTTGGCGTCTTCACCGTTGGCACTGGCGGTGGCAAGGTCATGGGCACGGATGGGAATCTCCGCATGATCCAAAAGATCAAACCGGATGTTCTCATTGGGATGCCCACGTTCCTTTACCATGTGCTGACCCACGCGGTGGACGAAGGCATCCGTTGCGACACGCTCAAGCGCCTCGTGCTGGGTGGTGAAAAAGTCGCCGAAGGCATGCGTCGCAAACTGCGCAATCTCGCCGCCAAGCTCGGCTCGCCCAACGTCCAGGTGCTTTCGACTTACGGATTCACCGAGGCGAAGATGGCGTGGGCCGAATGCCCGTTCGACGTCGATGAAACTCCGTCGGGTTACCACCTCTATCCCGACCTCGGCATCTTCGAGGTAGTCGATCCAAAGACTGGAATTACCGTTGGCGAGGGCGAGCCCGGCGAGTTGGTCTTCACGCCGCTGGATGCGCGCGGGAGTGTTGTTCTGCGGTATCGCACCGGCGACATCATCGAGGGCGGATTGGTTTACATGCCGTGTCCGCACTGCGGTCGCACGGTGCCGCGACTCATCGGGAAAATTTCTCGAAACTCCGAGGTCAAATCCATGCAGCTCGACAAGATCAAGGGCACGCTGGTGGACTTCAATCAGCTCGAACACGTGCTCGACGATGCGCCGAACATCGGCGCCTGGCAGTTGGAGATTCGGAAGCACAACGACGATCCACTGGAACTCGACGAGTTGATTCTCCATGTGCAGAAGCTCAATGACGTTCCTGAAGAGAGGCTGTCGCGCGAGTTGAACAACCGTTTCTCCGAGCGCACGGAGATCCGTCCGAACCGCATCGTCTATCACGACATCGACGAGATGCGTCACCTGCTCGGCGTGGGCGTCCAACTCAAGGAACAGAAGGTTCTCGATCGTCGTCCCAAGAAATCTTCTTCCGAAGCGGCCGCTGCGCCGTCGCTTTCGCCGGCCATGCCTTCCGGCTTGTCGCCCGCAGGCGTCATCAATTCTTTGGCAACCAATCCATCCAGCAATGTTGAGGTGAAATCATGAATGCACCACGCATGGTCATCGTTGACGGTGTTCGCACGCCGTTCTCCAAAATGGGCACTGACCTCGCCCGCCTCGGTCCCGAGGAACTGGGTCGCATCGTCGTGAGCTCGCTGCTCACCAAAACCGGCCTGAACCCCGCGCTCATTGATGAAGTGATTTTCGGGTGTGTCGGCCAACCAGCCGATGCCGCGAACGTCGCCCGGGTCATCGCGCTGCGCGCCGGAATTCCCGAACATGTTCCCGCCTTTACCGTGCATCGCAACTGCGCCTCTGGCTGCGAAGCCTTCACGCAGGCTTACGAAAAAATGCTCGCGGGTCGCGGTGAGATATTCGTTGTCGGTGGCACGGAAAGCATGTCGCAGGTGCCGTTGCTCTACACGCATCAGGCTGCGGCGAAGTTCGCGAAACTTGCTCGCGCGCGTTCATTTGGTCAGAAGCTTGGAGCGATGCTTTCGTTCCGCCCGTCGGACTTCAAACCGCGCATCGGTCTCCAGCTTGGTCTTACCGATCCCGTGTGCGGAATGAACATGGGTGAGACGGCTGAAGTGCTGGCGCGTGAACACGGCATCACGCGCGAGAAGCAGGACGCCTTTGCACTGGAATCCCACCAACGCGCCATCGCCGCTCGCGAGAAATTGGAAGCCGAGATTTGCCCTATCTATCCGCCGAGCACCAAGGCTGTCGTCACCAACGACAACGGTCCGCGCAAGGAGCAGACGATGGAAGCGCTCGCCAAACTGAAGCCGGTGTTCGATCGCAAGAACGGCACCGTCACCGCCGGCAATGCGTCCCAGATTACCGACGGGGCAGTGGCGTTGCTCGTGATGTCCGAGATGAAGGCGGCCGAGCTCGGAATGACGCCGCTCGGTGTTCTCACCGGCTACGCCTACGCCGGCTGCGATCCGCAACGGATGGGCTTGGGCCCGGTTTACGCAATCGCGGAAGCCGAGCGCCGAACGGGCATCACGCTGGATCACGCGGACATTGTGGAAATCAACGAGGCGTTTGCGGCCCAGGTCATCGCCTGCCTCGCTTGTCTCAAGTCGGATGAGTTCGCGCAGAAACATCTCAAGCGCGACCATCATGTCGGCAAGATTCCCAAGGATGCGCTGAATGTGAATGGTGGCGCCATCGCTCTTGGGCATCCGGTCGGGGCGACCGGAGCGCGGCTCATTTTATCGAGCTTGAAAGAGCTCCAACGCCGGGATGCGAAGCGGGCGCTGATTTCGCTTTGTGTGGGCGGCGGACAAGGTGCGGCGATTTGGTTGGAAAGGAACTGAATTATGACAACAACCCAGACACCCGAGCTGAAGATGGTCGTGGAGACGGCTCCCACCGCAGGTCTGAACACGATGCCTATGGAAATGCCCGAACTGATTCGCCGTCACGTCACGGACGAGAACATTTGCGTGCTGACGTTTGATCGTCCGGATTCGGCTGCGAACATTTTCGACAAGGCCGCACTCATGGAGTTGAGCGACCATATCAATTACGTGATGTGTAACTCGCACATCAAAGGTCTTGTGCTCACCAGCGCCAAGAAATCGATCTTCATCGCGGGCGCGGACCTCACGCAGTTGTCGAAGGCGAAAACCCCGGAGGAACTGCGGGACATGATTGAGTTGGGCCAGGTGGTCTTCAATCGACTTGCGACACTGAACATTCCGACTGTCGCTGCGATTCATGGCGCGTGCGTTGGTGGCGGCTACGAGGTCACGCTCGCGTGCGATTACCGCATCGCGTCGCCGGACAAGGTGACCAAGATCGGCCTGCCGGAAACACAGCTCGGCATCATCCCGGCATGGGGCGGTTCCACCCGGCTTCCGCGGTTGATTGGATTGCCCAAGGCGCTCGACGTGATTCTTGGCGGCAAGACGCTTGCCGCCAAGCCGGCGCTCAAGTGCGGCATGGTCGATGATCTCGTGCCGCGCGAATACCTTGTCGAGAAAGCCTGCCAGTTGATTCTCAAACGCGGAATGAAGCTGCGCGGGCGCAAAACGAAGCTCGCGCACAAGATCGCAACGCTGGGACCGGTGGTGAATTTCATCACCAAGAAGGTCCAGAAGCAGGTGCTGGGGAAAACGCGCGGACATTATCCGGCGGTTCCGAAGGCACTCGAAGTCGTGACGCAGGGCTTGAGCAAGTCACTGGATGGATCGCTGGCACTAGAGCGGGATGCGATTCTGGAACTCGGTACCACCGAGGCTTGCAAGAATCTCATCCGCATTTTCTTCCTCCAGGAGCGTGCGAAGAAACTCACTGGAATACCGGCCGACACCGCGCCGGAAACCAAGGTGAAGCCTGTGAAGCGCGTGACCGTCGCGGGCGCGGGCGTGATGGGCGGCGGCATTGCCCAATGGTCCAGTGCGCGTGGCCTGGGTGTCATTCTGCGCGATATCAATAACGAGGCGTTGGCCAAAGGTCTTGCCGGCATCGCGAAGGTCTACGATCAGGCGGTGAAGCGTCACGCGATGACCAAGATCGAGGCGCGCGATGGCATGGATCGCATTTCCGCCTCTCCAGTCGATGTTCCGCTGCATTCGGTGGATGTCATCATCGAAGCTGCAGTCGAGAAGATGGATCTGAAAAAGAAGCTCTTCGCGCATCTGGATTCCCTCGCCGGTGCTGAAACCATCCTCGCCAGCAACACCTCCGCGCTCTCCATCAGCGAAATCGCGACGGCAACGCAGCATCCGGAGCGCGTCATTGGCATCCACTTCTTCAACCCGGTGCATCGCATGCAACTGGTGGAAGTCGTCGTGGGTAAACAAACCTCGCCCGAAGTCGTTCGTCGCTCGGTGAAATTCGTGCAACAGATCGGCAAGCTGCCGGTTGTGGTGAAGGACGCCCCCGGCTTCCTGGTGAATCGCATTCTCATGCCGTATCTGATCGAAGCGGGGCATCTGTTCGAGAACGGCGCGCGCGTCGAAGACGTCGATGAGACCATGCTGGAGTTTGGCATGCCGATGGGTCCGCTGCGTCTGATCGACGAGGTTGGCGTGGATGTCTCCCATCACGTGGCGTCGGATCTCGCCAGCAAGTTCCGTGACCGGATGCACTGCCCGGAAGTATTGTCGAAGATGATGGCGGACGAACTGCTCGGAAAAAAGAACGGCAAAGGCTTCTACCTGCATAATAAGAAAGGCAAGGAGCCGTCGGTGAATTCGCGCATCAACAATTACAGGAGCGGAACAGCCTGTGCGAAGCTGACGCACGAGGAGCTCCGCACGCGCATGGTGTTGCTGATGATCAACGAAGCGGCGCGTTGCCTGGAAGGCGGCATCGTCGAGGAAGCAGCGGATGTCGATTTCGGAATGATCATGGGCACGGGCTTCGCGCCGTTTCTCGGCGGGCCGCTCCGCTTTGCCGACAGTGTCGGCATCCCTCACATCGTTGACGAAATGAAGCGCCTCGCGGACGAGGAGCTGCGGTTCACGCCGTGCATCTTGCTCCAAACCCTCGCCGGCAACGGTCAGAAATTTTATAAAAGCTGAAATGGACTTCACCCACCCTCACTGAATTATGAGCACCACAAAACTCGCTCCACCAGAGCACGACATGAAACCAAATCCTGAAGAGGTTGCTTCAGTCATTGACACCTCGAAGATGAACGAAGGCCAGCGCGCCGCGCTGGAGATGACCGAGGCCGCGCGCGACGGCGAATCTGAGAAGGGCAATTTCGCGGGCGGCCTGTTCATGGGCCGCTGTGACTTGAACCGCGTGTTTCCTTTCCCGGCGCAGAATCCCACGGACAAGGATCAAGGTGACGCCTTCCTCCAACGCCTGGAGAGGTTCCTGAAGGAGAAAGTGAACCCGGATGAGATTGACCGCACTGGCGAGGTTCCGTCGGAGGTCATCGCCGAGCTTGGCCGCATGGGCGCGTTCGGCATCAAGGTCGCCACGCAATACGGCGGCCTCGGACTCTCGCAGACGAACTATTCGCGCGCCGCGATGCTGCTGGGCAGCTACGATGCGAACCTCACGGCACTCGTCTCTGCGCATCAATCCATCGGCGTGCCGCAGCCGCTGATTCTCTTCGGCACCGAGGAGCAGAAGAAGAAGTTCCTCCCGCGCGTGGCCAAGGGCGAGATCTCCGCCTTCGCGCTGACGGAGAATGGGGTTGGCTCCGATCCCGCCACGATGACAACGCGTGCTGAGCCAACCGCGGACGGAAAATACTTCACCATCAATGGCGAGAAGCTCTGGTGTACGAACGGCGTGAAAGCCGGCGTCATCGTCGTGATGGCGCAGACGCCGCCAAAGGTCGTCAACGGCAAGGAAAAGAAACAGGTCACGGCGTTCATCGTCGAGATGGACATGCCGGGTGTGGAGATTCTGCACCGCTGCCACTTCATGGGGTTGCGTGCGCTCTACAACGGTGTGGTCAAATTCACCAACGTCGTCGTCCCGCGCGAGAACATCATCTGGGGCGAGGGCAAGGGTCTGCGCGTCGCCTTGAGTACGCTGAATACCGGACGCCTCACGCTGCCGGCGGGTTGCACCGGTGCAGCGAAACGTTGCCTGAAGATCGTGAAGAAGTGGGCCAACAACCGCGTGCAATGGGGCGCGGCGATTGGCAAGCACGCGGCCATCGCGGACAAGATCGCGAAGATGGCGGCGAACACCTTCGCGATGGAATCCATGACGCTGATGGTCGCGAGCATGGTGGATAAGGACAAGAAGGCGGACATCCGTCTCGAAGCCGCCATCGCCAAGATGTGGGCGACCGAGGAGGCGTGGCGCATCGTCGATGACACCATGCAGATTCGCGGAGGTCGCGGTTACGAAACCGAGAGCTCGCTCAAGGCGCGGGGCGAAGAGCCGGTGGGCGTCGAGCGTCTCATGCGCGACTGCCGCATCAACACCATCTTCGAGGGGTCCAGCGAGATCATGCGCCTGTTCATCGCGCGTGAGATGCTGGATCCGCACTTGAAGGTCAGCGGGGCGGTTCTCGATTCCCGCAAACCGATGGGCGAGCGCCTTAAGGCAGCGCTCAACGCCGGCCTGTTCTACGCGGGCTGGTATCCCAAACAATGGTTGCCGTTCGGGTCAGGAGTTCCAGCGGGTGTTCCCAGCAAACTGGCGAAGCACCTCCGCTACGCCAGCAAAACCAGCAAGCGGCTTGCGCGCCGCCTTTTCCACGCGATGGCGGTCAACGGTCCCAAGCTCGAACGCGAGCAGGTGCTGTTGGGCCGTTTCGTGGAAATCGGCGCGGAGCTGTTTGCCATCGTGGCGACCTGCTCGCGTGCAGCCTCCATCGCGAAAACAGCAGCCGATGCGGAGCGTGACGAGGTGATGCAACTCGCGGATTACTTCTGCGCCTCCGCGAAGCTGCGCATCGAGCGCAACTTCGATGGCCTCAGCAAGAACACCGATCGCCAGGGCTACAAGCTCGCGCAGACGGTGCTGAAGAATCCGGTGAAGCCGCTGGAAGACGGCATCGTGCGGGACTGAGCCGCGCCGGTTCGTTGTTCGTTCTCACCAGCCCGGGCCTTGTGCCCGGGCTGTTTTGTATGGCGGAGCAGTCGGCTGCTGTTTGGCGAATCAATCCTCTCGCCACTGCTTCTTCGGCTGGCGTAGGCTGGTGCATGGTTTCGTTGCCCAAACCGCAAATCATCTTCACACACGAGAGCGATCTCGATGGCCTGGTCGCCGGCGTTCTGCTCCAGCGACTGGCGCAAAAGCTCTTCGGCGAAACCATCCGGCTGGAGGCGCATCACTATCACACTTGGCGTCAGCGCGATCTTCGCGAGGCCTCGGCGTGGGTCACGGACTTGAACTACGAGGCGCGGGTGGACCGGCCGAACTGGGTCGTCATTGATCATCACGCCACGACGCTTGCGCCGCAGCTCGGCCAGTTGATTCACGATCTGAAGAAGTCCGCCGGGCTGCTCTGCTATGAACTGTGCCGCGAGCACGGGCTGGCTTCGCCGGAACTGGACCGGCTGGTTCACTTGAACAACGTGGCGGACCTGTTCCTTGAGACTGATCCTGACTTCGTGCTGGCGAACGACTACGCGAATCTCGTGAAGGTTTATGGTTTCTGGAGTCTGCACGCCCTGTTGGACGGACGGATCGAGGGGCTGTTGAATCATCCACTGCTCGAAGTGATGGCCACGAAGCGGCGCATCGAGGATCCCCTGGGGTTCGACTGGAGTCGGCGCAATATCCAGGAGGTCACGCCGGAACTCGGCTACGTGGACACGGTGGTGGGGAACAACAACGTCATCGTGCATCAATTGCTCGACGAATCGGCGGTGCCCTACAAGGCGCTGGTGACGTTCTTTCGCCGGCCGGTCGGCCCGGTGATCGCGAGCTTCCGCAGCCGTAATGGCGAGGCGTTGCAGATGGCGTTGAAGTTCCAGGGCGGCGGCCATGCGAACGCCTCCGGGGCGACCTTGCCGCGCAGCGTGCGCAACGAGGCGGAGGCGGTGGAATACTTGCGGCAGGTTTTGAACCCCGCACCGGTCGCCGCCACAAAGCTGAATGCGCTGCCGAACAATCTCGAAGAGCTGTTCAACAAGCTGGATGTCGGGAAGCGGTAGAGAATCGGTGATCTGGAAGCGCCGTCGTCGTGCGTTCTTTCGCGTAGTTTGAGCGTGAGTTTCCACAGGCGCGTCTGCTAGTGTCAGGCAATCATGTTCCCGCGTGTCGTTTTCGCGATTGTCCTCTGTTGTTCAGCGTTCGTTGCTGAACTTTTTGGGGCGGACTTCGTGTGGATGAATGCGTCTGGAGGTTTGTGGAGCGAGCCGGCGAATTGGTTCCCGAACGGGCTTCCTGGTGCTGCGGATCGCGTGTTCATCACCAACGCCGGATCATATTCCATCGCGCTGGATGTGGATGCGACGAATGTGAGTGTGACGTTGGGCGGGGAGGCCGGAACGCAGTCTTTGCAGGCGGGCGGCAGGCGACTTTCTGTCGTGGAACACATGACAGTTCTTCCGGGCGGAATGCTGACGCTGCAAGGCGCTGGTGCGTTGGCTGGTCCGGGTGTGCTGACGAACGCCGGGGTGCTGAACGTTCTCTCCGCGACGAATCATGCGCGGTTGGTGAACGAAGGACTGGTCGTTGCGTCGCAGAGCGTCCTTGGATTTCCGTCTGTGTTTGGCGCTTCGGTGCTGGTGCGGACGGGGGCGACGTTTCGGGTAGAGTCCGGGGCAGTGGCGGGCAGGGTGAGTCTGCGGGCGGGATTGACCAATGAAGGGCTCGTAGAACTGGCGGCGCTGGCCCCGGCTTCTTGCACATTGGAACTCACGGTTGGTCGATTGATCAATTCTCCGGGCGGCCTGATCACGACGGGCGACGCGAATGATGCTCAACGGATCATCTCGGGTGAGATCGAGAATCGCGGTGTGCTTGCGACCACCGCGCCGGGTGAGCTGATCCTGAGCCGATCGGCGGCGGTGCATCAGAACCGGGGGACGATGGTGATTACCAACGGAAGCCTGTCAGTCGTGCAAAGCGACGCAGGCGCGGCGCTGGTAAACTTTGGGGCGATTCAAATCAGTCCTGACCGGGCGCTGACGATTAACGGCGGCGACTTCCGGGATTTCACCGGAGGCATCACGGGCGGCGGCGCGTTGGCGTTCACGAATGTCGTCGCGCGCTTCGATGCGGATCACACGACGCTTGCCGGCGGATTGATCGTCGCGGGGGTGAGTTCGCTCTTCGGGCCGGGGACGATCCGAAACTCCGGGGCGATGGTCGTGCAGTCCTCGATTGTTCATGCGTCGATCGAGAATCTCGGCCTGCTGACGGCGTCGCAGGTGAGTGCGGGATTCCCTGCGGTCTTCGCGGGTCCGCTCGCGGTGCGGCCGGGCTCCGTTTTCCGGGCGGTGTCGGCGGGGCTCTCCGGTGTGGTGCGCGTTGAGTCGGGCTTCACGAACGAAGGGCTCGTCGAGATCTCGGTGGGGAGCTCGGCATCGAGCACGCTCGAAGTTTCAGCGGGCACGCTGGTGAATGCGCCGGGTGGACGAATCGCCACCGGGGCAGGTTCGACGATCCCGCGGGTGCTGGCGGCGGAGCTGGACAACCAAGGGGAGTTGATCACAACGGCGGCTGGGACGCTGTCGCTTTCCAAGACGGGTGCGGCGCATCGGAACACGGGTTCCATTGTCGTCACGAACGGGAACCTGACCATCAATCAGTCGGGTGGCGCCGCCGAGTTTGGCAACAGCGGAGCAATTCAGATCGGTCCGGGACGAACGTTGTCGGTGAGCGGCGGCGCGTTTCATCACCTGTCGGGTTCGATGGACGGCGCGGGCGCACTGATGTTCTCCGGCGCGAGGGTCTTTCTCGTGGAGGACTACACGACTTCGGCGGGCGGGTTGACGCTGGCGAGCGCGAGTTCGCTGCGCGGGCCGGGGACGGTCCGCAACGTGGGTGCCATGACGGTTCGTTCATCGACGAACTTTGCGATCATCGAGAACCTCGGACTGCTGGCGGCGTCGCAGGTGAACAACGGGGTGCCGGCCGTCTTCGCCGGGTCCGTGTTACTGCGCGCAGGGTCCATCTTTCGCGCGGTTGCGGGGAGCGTGCATGGAACCGTCCGGGTCGAATCCGGGATCACCAACGAGGGAATGATCGAGGTGACGAGCGAGAGCTCGGAGGCTCTCAGCATGCTGGAAGTGAGTGGTGGCGCGTTGGTGAATGCTCCCGGCGGGTTGTTAACGACGGGGACGAATATCACGACAGGCGGGCGGTTTCTCACGGCTGAACTGCGGAATCACGGCATGCTGCTGACCACGGCACCGGCTGCGCTGACGTTGAATAACATCAGCGCCGCACAGGTGAACTTCGGTTCGCTCGTGGTGTCCAACGGAGACTTGATCGTTTCGCAGTCAGGCGCTTCACCGAGCCTGGGCAATGAGGGGAGCATGTTCGTCCACGGCGGGCGTGTGATGACGGTGAGCGGCGGCGTGTTTGAGAATCTTCCTGGTGGCGAGATTCGCGGCGTGGGAACGCTGGCGTGTTCGGCCACCTTGTTTACCAATCGCGGGACCATTCATCCCGGTTCCCCGGCCGGACAGTTGAATGTGGCCGGAACGATGACGACCCTGGACTCGGGCGAAGTCGCCATCGAACTCGC
>SXGS01342408.1_pt1 | contig 19656 bp, 19 predicted proteins | sample 3174681 | NCBI WGS metagenome assembly SXGS01 (sample SAMN11356861, study PRJNA531348) | freshwater metagenome | isolation source: freshwater sample F1-80 | place: China: Fuxian Lake, Yuxi | collected 2017-12-25 | reverse complement strand
GCGCACCATTGGTTATATCTTTACCAGAAATAAATTAGCGGACAACGCCGATGAGATTCAAAAGGTGGCAAATACCTTCCTTAAAAATATTACCTTGCTGCATGGAAAGATTGTGGCGGTGGGTAAGGCAATCTCATCAACAGCAAGGGCGTATGAGGATTTAATTCCTACCGCTGAAAAAACTGTATTAAATCCAGCAAGGCGCATTCACAATCTAGGAGTTGCTGGTGATAAAGAAAAATTAGCAATTGAGTACCCAGATTCACCCGGTGATCTTAGGGAGTTAAAGGCGATCTCTGCTGATGATGACTTTATTGAGGTAGAGGAAATTGAAGGTGGCAAAGATGAGTAATTTACCGATTAGCTCACCAATTAAAGGGCCGGGCTTAACAAAGCCAGGAGTAGTAGTTCTGCAGTTTTTGATAATCTTTTTATTTGCTGCAATTGAATTAATTTTTCGCTCATCCTTTGGAATCATTACCTGCCTTGCAATCTGGATTGCATTTTTTGGTGGTATTTACTTGGGCCGCACTGGCACCTCCTATGTAACTGCAGTTGCCCCACCAATTTCACTACTGCTAACCTGCCTTATATTGCTGCCAACTATTGGCGGCTCATCTTTTGCGCCAACTAAGTTGCTAATTGATCTAGTTACCGCGCTAGCTGCAGTCTCTTTTTATCTACTCTCAGGTGCTGGGATAACTTGGTTCATCTGGTTTAAAAAGGAACGTAACCAAGGTAATCAATCACTTTCCGGCAGCTTTTAATTCCTTTCGCAGCTCCACCGGTAGTGAAAAAAGTAGATGCTCCTCAGTTGCAGTAATTACCTGCACATCTGCAAATCCACGCTTTGCTAGCCAATCAAGTAAATCCTTAACCAATATCTCCGGTACTGATGCCCCACTTGAAACCCCAACTGTGGTAACACCGCTTAACCATTCCTCTTTGGCCTCAGCGGCAAAATCAATAAGGTATGCAGCTTTTGCGCCATACTCAAGTGAGACCTCAACTAAGCGCACTGAGTTAGATGAGTTTTTCGAGCCAACAATTAAAACTAGATCTGCCTTTGGCGCAATCTCTTTGATCGCAACCTGACGGTTCTGGGTGGCGTAGCAAATATCATCACTCGGTGGGTCAATTAAATTTGGAAAACGTTTTCTAAGCTCAGCAACTGTTGCCAAGGTTTCATCCACACTTAAAGTAGTTTGTGATAACCATGCTACTTTATTCTCATCTCGCACCTTTATATTTTTAATACTCTCAATACCATCTACTAATTGAATGTGGTCAGGTGCCTCCCCGGCAGTGCCATCAACCTCTTCGTGGCCCTCATGGCCAATTAATAAAATATCATAATCGTCGGCAGCAAATCTTTTTGCTTCATGGTGGACCTTAGTTACCAATGGACAGGTGGCATCAATAGTTTTTAGATTTCGCTCCGCCGCACTTTGATGAACCGCTGGTGAAACACCGTGGGCGGAGAAAACAACTATCGCACCCTTGGGTACCTCATCAGTTTCATCAACAAATATTGCGCCCCGCTCCTCTAAAGTTTGCACCACATATTTATTGTGCACAATTTGCTTTCGCACATAAACCGGTTTTCCATAAAGATTTAATGCTTTTTCAACAGTAACCACAGCGCGATCGACACCTGCGCAATAGCCACGGGGGGCGGCAAGTAGTACCTGCTTTTTACCGGCTGTGCTCATGGGCTTATCCTAATTGATCATAGAAAGTGAGTAGATTTACCCCTATGCCACCAGAGTTTACCTATCAAGATCTACTGCCAATTGGTGAGGACAAAACCGAGTATCGGTTAATTTCCAAAGCCGGGGTGAGTAGCTTTTCTGCAGATGGCCGGCAATTCCTAAAGATTTCAAAGGAAGCAATCAGTGAATTAACCCAGGTTGCGATGCATGATATTTCCCATTATCTGCGCAGTGAACATCTTGCGCAGTTATCTGATATTTTAAAAGATCCAGAGAGCTCACCGAATGATCGATTTGTAGCAACTGATCTTTTAAAAAACGCCAATATCTCAGCTGGTGGCATCTTGCCGATGTGCCAAGACACTGGAACTGCAATTGTGATAGGTAAAAAAGGGCAGCAGGTATTAACGCAAGAAAAAGATGAAATCTCAATCTCCAGAGGCGTTTATGAGGCTTTCACTAAATTAAATCTGCGTTACTCCCAATTAGCACCAGTTACTACCTGGGAGGAGAAAAACACTGGAAATAATTTGCCAGCCCAAATCGAGATCTACTCTGATACTGATCATCCAGATGAGTACAACTTTTTATTTATTGCCAAAGGTGGCGGCAGTGCTAATAAATCTTTTTTATATCAAGAGACTAAAGCGGTATTAAACCCCACCTCATTTATGAGTTGGCTGGAGGAAAAACTTCGATCCCTGGGCACCTCCGCCTGTCCGCCTTATCACCTAGTTGTAGTAATTGGTGGCACAAGTGCTGAGTACACAGTTAAGGCAGCAAAGCTTGCTAGCACTAAGTATTTAGATTCCCTGCCCACAAAAGGAGATGCTAAAACTGGCCATGGTTTTAGGGATTTAGATTTAGAAAAAGAAATATTAAAATTAACTCAAAGCATTGGCATTGGCGCCCAATTTGGTGGCAAGTACTTTTGTCATGATGTGCGAGTTGTCAGGTTGCCCCGTCATGGTGCCTCCTTGCCAATTGCGATTGCAGTTTCTTGCTCAGCAGATCGCCAGGTGAAGGCAAAGATCACCAAAGATGGCATTTTTATTGAAAAGCTTGAGAGGGATCCAGCTCAGTTCTTGCCAGCTGCAACCAAAGAAGATTTAGATGGCCCAGAGATAAATATTGATTTATCACTGCCTATGGCTGATATTTTGGCGCAACTGGCAAAGTATCCAGTTAAAACTAGGGTTAATTTGAGCGGCACATTAGTAGTTGCCAGAGATTTAGCCCATGCCAAATTAAAAGAGTTATTAGATGGCGGAAAACCACTTCCAGATTACTTTAAAAAGCACGCAGTTTATTACGCAGGACCGGCTAAGACGCCGGTGGGTTATGCCTCTGGCTCCTTTGGCCCTACTACTGCTGGGCGAATGGATTCATATGTTGAACAGTTTCAAGCAGCGGGTGGTTCGTTAATTATGCTGGCAAAGGGAAATAGATCTGAGATAGTTTCAACAGCTTGTAAAAAGTATGGCGGCTTTTACTTAGGATCAATTGGTGGTCCAGCAGCCAGGCTTGCCCAGGATTGCATCAAAAAGGTTGAGCTTTTAGATTATGAAGAGTTGGGCATGGAGGCAATTTGGAAGATTGAGGTGGAAAACTTTCCAGCTTTTATAATTATTGATGATAAAGGAAATGATTTTTACGCCCAAACCCGCAAGCCATTAAATATTGGGAAAAAACCTACCTAGTTAAAATCCTTTAATACCATCTTGATCTCTTAAACTTGCTCCACGCCTTACACGGTGTCTCATATCGCTCTTGGATATATTTAAGTCCCCAAGTAATTTGTGTTACTGGATTAGTTCGCCAGTCAGTACCGATTATCTCCATCTTGGTAGCTGGTAGAGCTTGTGGGATGCCATGGGCGCCAGTTACTTTATTTCTAGCTTTATAATTCCAATGACTTTCTTTAATCCATAATTGATCAAGGCAGGTAAACTGTTTTTCTGACCATTGATACTTAGCGGCAATAATCTCTTTGGCAACCTCTCTAGCGCCATCGGCTTGGCGGGCTGATTCAACCTTGCGAGCAGCAACTGAGATCAGGGCCATGGATGAGGCATCGACAGTTTTCACCGAATCCAACTCAAGTAGGGCTGGGTTGGGGTCGATCTGCTCCTCCAGCGGGGCAGGGATGCTAGCTTCAAGACTTGCTCCCGCTATTGGGATGGTGACTGAAATCTGTAGGTTGCTAGTTGCATAAGCTGGCTCGGAAATAATCAGGAAGAAGGCAAGGCAGGCAGCAGAGATCGACAGGCGGCGCACCTTTGGTGCGGGCGCAGCTATACCTTTCACCTTCATCATCACCCTTTCTTCACCGCCCTAACTGCTAATTAAGGCTCCTTGAACTGGTTCAGAGTGTCAGCCAGGGGTAGGGGGGGCAACTTTATAGAGGCGTGTGGCGCGATTATGTTTATATTCACAGGTAAAAGCAGTAAAGAAAGTGCAGGTCAACAACGGTGAAGTCCGATTTATTCGAAATGTCGCAACAGGGGTGAAAATCAACTGGTAAAGCTAATTGGCTCCTCTAGCAGCTCAGTTACCAGGGCAGCGATCTGGGAGCGCTCACTTCGAGTCAAGGTGATATGGGCAAAAAGTGGATGCCCTTTTAAGGACTCAATCACCGCGACCACCCCATCATGGCGGCCCACCCGCAGGTTATCCCGCTGGGCGATGTCATGGGTTAAGACCACTCTAGATCCTTGGCCAATTCGAGAGAGCACCGTCAGCAATACCCCACGTTCTAGGGATTGGGCCTCATCAACAATTACAAAGGAGTCATGCAAGGAACGTCCGCGAATATGGGTAAGGGGTAGGACCTCAATTAACCCTCGCTCCACCACCTCATCAATTACCTGCTGACTTACCAACGCCCCCAAAGTATCAAAGACTGCTTGGGCCCAAGGTGACATCTTTTCATTCTCAGTCCCAGGCAGGTAGCCAAGGTCTTGGCCACCAACTGCGTAAAGCGGGCGGAAGATAACTACCTTTTTATGTAAACGTTTTTCTAACACCGCCTCTAGCCCAGCTGATAATGCCAACGCACTTTTTCCAGTTCCAGCCCTGCCACCTAAGGAGATGATCCCAATTTCATTATCTAGCAAAATATCTAACGCCACTCGTTGCTCGGCGCTTCTGCCATGTAAACCAAATGCTGCCCGATCACCTTTTACTAATTTAAGTTGTTTGTCTGGCGTAACCCGAGCGAGTGCACTTCCTTTTTCAGAGTGCAGCACAATTCCGGTATGGCATGGGTGAGTCTTTCCTAACTCATGTGCGATTTTATCTTTCTCATAAAGTGAATCAATAATTGTTGAGCCAACACTCTCTTCAACCATGCCAGTCCAGCCACTGGTGCTCGCTAACTCAGCTCGATACTCCTGCGCTTCAACTCCAACTGATGATGCCTTTACTCGAAGTGGTAGATCCTTAGTGACTAAGACAACCTTTCGGCCATCTGCCATGAGGTTTTTTGCAATTGCTAAAATCCTGGAATCATTTGAACCATCTCGCAAAAATCCAGATGGCAACTTTGAAAGATCTGAATGGTTTAATTCAACTGATAATGAGCCACCTTCATCATTAATACTTATTGGTTGATCCAACCGGCCACTTTTCACCCGCAACTCATCGAGAGCGCGCAGGGCGGCCCGGGCAAAGTAGCCAAGGTCTGGATGATCTCGCTTGGTTTCCAACTCACCAATAACGGTGATTGGAATGATCACTTCATGTTCGGCAAATCTACTAAGTGCAATTGGGTCAGCCAGCAGTACTGAGGTATCTAAGACGTAGGTAATCCGAGCGAGTGTTGGATTACTTGCCACCGACTTTAAGACAATAGATTCACCAGCCAATTATTGTCATCGCATTCTGTTTAGTTGGGGTTTGAGGGTTTTGGAAGATAAGACAACGATAAATTGTTAAGCTTAAAATTAGGTGCCAACACGCAAGGGCTAAGGGTAAAGTTTAGATTAACCCTCCTACCACCTACCGGATTTAACCCGCCGCTCTATCCAGATCGAAGCCACCGGCAGGGTGCCAGCTAGTAAAAATAGCCCAGTTGAAAGCAGGGATTTTTGTTTGGCAATGCAAAGAATTAGGGCAGCGATGAGATAAACCGGGTAGGTGAAGCCATGCACAATTGGGATCCAAATAAATTGCTCATAAAAATTCTTATCACTAACTAAGTACTTAGCTGGCATATATAAAAACCAAAGCAAGAGCGACATCGCCCCTGCCCAGAGTGCCCAGAAACGGAAAAAGAGAATTATCTTGTTCACTTCTTCAAACCAACTTTCATCTTTTTCTTTACACCCCTGCTAGCTGAGTTATTAACTCTATCCCCCCTTGCCCTAAATTGTGGAAAGGCAGGTGCAATTAAAAGTAGCAGCCCCATAAACCACCAGACCACCACATATGAAATGTGTTGCCAGTAAAAACCCGGAAGTCGCTGGGAGATCTGTCCTGATGGGATGAGTGAGAGATTTGATATTTGCCCAGATGATTTTTCAGATTTTAAAACTATATACCCATCATATAAAAAGGGATTCTCCTTACTTACCACCAGCGCTGGATCTATTCGGGGTAACTCACCTGGCTTAGCAAAAGCTCGATCAACATTTTGCCGTGGATAGATCCGGCCAGTTATTGATACTGGCCCGGTTATCTCACCACTTTGTTGATCTACAACTTCTCTGGCAACTAATACGCCATGGCCTGAACTTAGTTTTAATAACCTCACATCAAGATCTGCAATCTTTTCATCGGCAATCTTCTGATCACGGGCAATATATATCGCTGAGTAATTACCCTCTGCTAAAACAATTCTATTTACCGCCTTTATTGGCAGATTTTTCCCCGCCGATGCCACCTGTTCTAGCGGAATTAGCGGCTGATCTGGCTGGGGAGCGGTGACTACATTCAAATCTTGCGCCCGGTGTAATTGCCACATCCCTAACTCAAAGCAGCTATAAATTAAGAGCAACCAAGTAATAAGTAGGCCAGTGGTTTTTAAGATTTTCATGACAATTAGAAAAAACTACTCTTGATCTTTGCGGTCAACTAATCTCTTATATCTGCGATAAAAACTAGTAAGCAAGATGACCATTGCTAGGGTTAAAAAGATCATGGTCAGGGAGCCAGCAACTCCCATATCAAAACTTATGCTCTCATCCATGATCACTCCTTTGGCGGAAGTACTTAAGATAAGCCTACTTACCTGCTGTGAATTAGTTCTACACTTATCCCTGTGATACATCCCAAAGTATTAGCCGATCCTGCACTGCGCCAGCGGTATGGGATCAAAGAGGTGCCTAAAAGCCGCAATTGGCTTCTGGGTATACTAATTGGAATTGTTGCGGCCTGGTTTGCGTGGAGTGGGTATAACGCAGCAAATCCCCCCGTCAGATCTGAGTTAGTTTCATTCAAAATTATTGATGCACAAAGTATTTCCATCACCTACAAAATAACGGTAAGAGATATTTCGATTGATCACAACTGTGCAATTGTTGCCAGAGATATTGATAAAAATGTTGTTGGTGAAGTTAATGATCCAATGCCAGCTGATGCACTTATGGTGGGGGCAAACCTTCGCACCCTGACGATACCTACCCGATTACCTGCAGTAAATGCAGGAATTTCTAGTTGCCAGTAATATTGCGCACTTATGAACCAACCAACTCAAACCTGGCTCACCCAGGAAGCAGCAGATCGTCTAGCAGCAGAGCTTGCTGAGCTAAAGGGTCCACTTCGCGCAGAAATAATTAAAAAGATTGAAACTGCAAGAGCTGAGGGTGATCTAAAAGAAAATGGTGGCTACCACGCAGCCCGAGAAGAACAAGGAAAAATTGAGGGCAGAATTCGTCAACTTAAACATATGCTCGAGCATGCTCACATCGGCACACCACCAGCTAGTGAATCAGGGGTAGTCGGTCTTGGCATGTTAGTAACAGTTGATATTGCCGGTGATGAAATTAAATTCCTGCTCGGTTCTAGAGAGATCTCAACTAGTGATGTTGATGTTTACTCTGAAAAATCACCACTAGGGGCTGCAGTTCTTGGCGCAAAGGTGGGGCAAACAGTTAATTACACCGCGCCAAATGGCAAGCAGGTTAAAGTTGGAATCCTTGAGGCTAAACTTTTTTAATTACTTTTTAGCGGCGTTGTTGTACTTGCGAATACTTAATGGAATAAAAATAGCCATAATTAAAATCATATAAATTACTGACATTTGCAATGGATTCTCACTTGGAAATGAGCCAGCAGTTGCGCCAAATTGATTTTCAAGTCCAAATAGCTCCCGACAAGCTGCCACCATGGTGGAGACTGGATTCCACTCCGCCACATACTGCAACGGCTTTGGCATGCCAGTAGTTGGTGCAAAGGCATTTGATAAAAAAGTGAGTGGAAAAACCACTATGAAGGTGGCATTTGTTGCTACTCGCTCCTCTCTAACTGACAAACCAATTAATACTCCGATCCAAGACATCGCAAAACCAAAAACTAATAAGAAAACAAAACCTAAGAAGACCTCAAACAAAGATGAGGTTGGTCGCCATCCCACTGCATATCCAGCAACTCCCATTGCAGTTAAGACCACAATATTTAAAGCACCATCTCCTAAGGTTCTGCCAATTACCACTGCAGAACGTGAAATAGGCAGTGATCTGAAGCGATCAATTAATCCTTTTTGCATATCAGCAGCTAAGCCAACTGCGGTTCCTGCCAAGGTGAAGGCAACTGTTTGCACAAATATGCCGGGCATAAGTAATTGCACATATCCCCCTGGCTGACCAGTATCAATTGAGCCACCAAATACATATCTAAATAACAAAACAAACATAATCGGCTGAATAGTTGAAAACAAAAGTAACTCTGGCACCCGAGAGAGTTGTAATAACTGGCGCTTAGTAATTACTGCTGCATCTGAGATGAAATTAATCATTTGCCCCGTCTCCTACCCTTATTAACTGATGCCTCTTCTTCTTTTTTCTCCTCGGCCACATGCCCAGTTAAGGAGAGAAATACATCATCTAATGATGGCCTTTTAAGTCCAATATCTAATGGATGGATACCCTTTTCATCCAACATTTTTGCCGCTTCAATCAATGCCTTACTGCCGGTAGTAACTGGGGCTGATATCTGACGTAGCCCCTCATCAACATTAATTGCACTGCCACTAACTCTGGCGACAATATCTTTGACTATCTCCAGGTGCTCATTTTCTACCACTATCTCTAGTCGCTCACCACCCACCTGCTTTTTTAATGAATCAGAGGTGCCTCGAGCAATCACTTTTCCATGATCAATAACTGCAATTTCATCAGCTAAGTGATCTGCCTCTTCCAGGTATTGCGTGGTTAATAACAATGTCACCCCGCCCTTCACTAAATCATCAATCACACCCCACATATCTTGCCTTCCTCTTGGGTCAAGGCCGGTGGTTGGCTCATCTAAGAATAAAACTTTTGGCCTGATAATTAATGAAGCAGCCAGATCTAATCTGCGCCTCATTCCACCTGAATAGGTTTTGATTGGTCGCTTTGCTGCATCAGATAATGCAAATTGCTCAAGTAATTCGATTGCACGTTGCTTAGTGGCCTGTGCAGATAGATGATAAAGCCGGCCAAACATAATTAAGTTATCCCAGCCAGTTAAGGTCTCATCAACTGCAGCGTATTGACCAGATAATCCAATCAACTTTCTAACCTCATCAGGATGTTTTAATACATCAATACCAGCAACAGTTGCATTGCCAGAATCTGGTGAAAGTAAAGTTGCTAAAATTCTTACAGTTGTGGTTTTACCCGCACCGTTTGGCCCCAGCACACCAAGCACTGTGCCCTCTTCAACATCAAGATTTAATCCATCTAATGCTTTAACTGCGCCTTTGTTATAGGTTTTAACTAAGTTTTCCGCAATTACTGCTTTCATAAGTAGATACTAACAAGAAAAATCAGTAAACTACACACTTATACTAATCAACGTAATTCATTTGAATAGTTTCACTGATAAAAGAGGCGGCAGTTAAAATCAAACCTAAAAAGCTACTTAAAAACCCCTTTGCTGAACTGCCATCTGAGATTGCGATATTGTCTTCAATTTCTTTCTTTGTAGCGGTGGGCTTTGGCCTAATTATTCCTGCACTGCCCATATTTGCCTCATCATTTGGTGTAAGTAAAACTGCAATTGGATTGATTATTTCAAGCTTTGCAATTGTGCGCTTTTCCTCTGGTTTAGTAGCTGGAAAATTTGTAGATAAATTTGGCGAGCGATCTGTGTTGGGCTTTGGATTATTCATGGTTTCCTTCTTCACCCTGCTTACCGCTTTGGCGCAAACCTATGAACAATTATTGATATTTAGATCCTTAGGCGGCCTTGGTTCCTCAATGTTTTCAGTCTCAGCTGGATCGTTACTAATGCGCTCAGTTGGTGATGATTTTAGAGGACGTGCCCAATCATTATTTAACGGCGGATTCTTGCTAGGCGGGATCACTGGCCCGGCCTTTGGTGGAATTCTTTCAGCCATCTCCTTAAGGGCGCCATTTTTTGTTTACTCAATAACTTTGGCAATCGCTGGCGCAATTGCGTTGTTTTTCTTAAGTGAAAAAAGATTAGGTAAAAAAGTAGATGCCCCGACAAGCAAATTAGGACAGACCACCTTGAGCCAAGCAATGCGCTTAAAGCCCTACCAAATTGCGTTAGCACTAGCTTTTATAAACAATTGGATTTTATTTGGCCTTAGATCATCTATCTTGCCCTTATTTGTAACTGAGGAATTAAAATCCACCGCCGCAATTGCAGGGCTTGGTTTAACCATTGGCGCATTGGTGCAGGGCTTTTTTATGTTAAAAGCAGGAAAATACTCAGATCAAAAAGGACGCAAAGCTGCGTTGTTGTTTGGTAGCGCATTTGTTTTGTTTGGAATTTTAATGCTGGCAGTTACCACCAATACTGCGCTTTATTTTATTTCAATGGCGCTATTTGGTTTAGGTGGTGCCTATGTTGGCACCGCTCCAGGCAGCGTGGTCGGCGACATTATTCGTGGCCGGGGCGGACAGGTTATTGCAGCCTGGCAGATGGCAGGAGATGCAGGAATGATCTTTGGCCCAGTAATTGTGGGTTTATTAACCGATCTTTATAGCTACCAGACAGCATTTTTAGTTTCAGCAGGTATTTGGGTAATTGCAATTGTATTAGCAACTTTTCTGCCTGAAACTCGAATGTCACATATGAAAGAGGATTTAATTCCTGACAAAAATAAACAGGAGCTGTGATCTCTCACAGCCCCTGTTGGGTAATATTTTTTTTAGCGGTTTCCGCGCAAGATTGAGATCAGGCGTAAAACTTCAAGGTATAGCCAAACCACAGTTACCAACAGACCAAAGGCTGCTCGCCATGATTGATTTTCAGGAACTCCAGCGTTAACACCTTTTTCAATTTGATCAAAATCAAGTACTAAGAAAAGGCTGGCAAGTCCTACACCTGCAACTGCAAGTAGTAAGCCAAGCCCAGATACTCCGTAGAAACCATATCCTTGACCTACACCAAAGAATGATGCAACAAGTGAAACTAAACCAAGAATAAAGTAACCAATCGCTGCGCCAATTACTGCGCGGGTAAATTGTGGAGTAGCACGTAATCTGCCACTGCGATACATCACTAGTACGCCAGCAAATGCTGCGATGGTGCCAATTACAGCTTGGCTGACAATTCCTGGGTAAAACGCTTCGTAGTAGCTACTTAAAGTTCCTAGTGCTAAACCTTCAAGTGCTGCGTATGCAACAACTAAACCTGGCTTAATTGATTTGCTAAAGGAAATAATCATTGCCAATACAAATCCACCGAGGAATCCAAGCATTACCGCGCCCATACCAAGATTTGCACGCCATGCAACTGCGCCAACTACAAGTAATATTCCAAATAAAAATCCGGTTTTCGCAACGACATCTTCGATCGTCATGCGACCTGTTCGTAGTGATGAGGCTGCTGGAGCGCTATATGTTTGCTCTAGTTGATCAACTTGCATAGTTGCAGGTTGATTAAACGCCTTGCCCAGTACAGGGTTTGAACTCTTCATTTTTCTCCTTCTATAGAAAGTGGCCACCAGTTGGTGGTTACCGCCTTAGGTAGTTAACAAATATTAATCACTACCAATTCCCTAAGCCAACGCCAACGGCTAACTCTGGCTTAGACTTTGCTGAAGATCCCGCCAATTGAGCGTGCCCCCGGTGGGGGTCGAACCCACACTTGTGCGATTTTAAGTCGCATGCCTCTGCCGTTGGGCTACAGGGGCGAATCTTCAGGGGGTAAATCTACCCGTCTTTTTTAATCGGTGAATCCAGCTAATTCTTCGCTCACTTTGCAAGTGACCAAGTGATCCCATCCAAAATATCTGACTCTGACGCCACAAACTCACTTGCCCCAGTTGCTGCCATCACCCTGGATAAAACTAAAGCACCCGCTGTTATTACATCAACCCTACCTGGGTGCATATATCCAATTGATGCTAATTCTTGCCGATTCATGGATTGAAATAAGCCTGCCACCTTATGCACTGATTGTGCTGAAATTCTAGAAAGGTGAATTAGATACCGATCATACTTTTCTAACTCCAAAGCTGCTGCAGCAACTGTGGTGGCTGTTCCAGCAACTGCAACTAAAGTTTTTGCTTGAGTAATTGGCACAACTGCAGCTGCTTGTGTTATTGCCAGATCAATATCAACAATTGCTTGTGCAACTTGCGCCATTGTCGGCGGTTGAGTATTTAAATGCCGCTCACTCATTCGTACACATCCAATATTGACACTTTTTGCCGCAATGACATTTTTATCACCATAAACAAATTCAGTAGAACCCCCACCAATATCAACTACTAAGAATGGTGCATCACTTTGTTGCAACTTTTTAGTAGCACCCATATAAGACAGCCTCGCCTCTTCATCACCTGGAATTACCTCAACTTCAACTCCTAATATTTTACGTACACCATCAATAAATACTGCGCGATTTGTGGCATCCCTAGTGGCACTTGTGGCACAAAATCTTATTTTTTCAACACCTTTGTTAGTAATTTGTTTTGCAAATTTTTCAACTGCGGTGAGTGTTCTCTCAATTGCATCTGGATGAAACATTTTGGTTTGATCTACCCCTTGCCCCAACCTAACAATCTCCATCGTTCGTACTACCTCTTTAAAATTACCTTCAGTGATATCTGCAATTAATAACCGAATTGAATTGGTGCCGCAATCTATTGCCGCAACTCGAGCCATTTATTGCTCCTCATTAATTAGATTTTCAATTACCGAACATGGCTTACTTAACCACCAGGGATCAAGTGCGGCTAATGCCTCATCTCCTAATGGATTAACTCCAGCACCCACTGCTAATGAATGGGCAACTAATGAGTGCAAGCATTTGACTCGATCTGGCATTCCCCCTGCGGTGATTCCTGAAATCTCAGGGACATCTAATTCAAGTATCACAGCAAGTGCCTTCCTTGCTGCTTCATAATCAACATGAGCAGCTAAATACTCACCCGCTAACTTCAGATCACTTTGTAAGCGCTGACTCATCTCATTCATTAATCCAGAACTTTCCAAGGTTGAGATTGCGCCAGTAAGTTTTGGACAGGTTGCGTAGTAAAAAGTAGGAAATGGTGTGCCATCTGCCAACCTAGGTGGTGTAGTGACCACATCTACTTGCCCACATGGGCAACGGTGGGCAACTGCGCTCACATCTCTGGGATTTCTCCCTAATTGCGCAGTAATAGTTTCTAAATCTTTTTCAGTTGGCTGCTCACTCTTAGCAGTTATTTCTAGATTGACCATTTACTTATTTACATTTGTGCTGGTAATAGATGAGATTAATCTGGCATACCAAGGAACACCAACTGGTAGTTGCTCTGAAACTTTAGTGACATCATCTTCTAGCACCTCATCATTTCCCACCACGATATATCTTCGCTCCCCTGGGAAAACAAAATGCAATCTCACTCTTGCTTGCTTTGCAACATAATCAGGATCATCCCATAGTGCCAATTCAGTAGCTGCTTTTTCTAACATCGCTTTGTTATCAGCCAACTGGGTTTTTAAGGAGTTAATCTGCGCCCGTTGGGTAAAGTAATGTTGAATTGGCGGAGCGAGTGTGACTGCAAGTGCAAATAAAACAATGCCCACAATCAACGCCCGATTTGATAAGCCCCGTTTTTTAAGCCCTGCTTGAATTGATTTCCGAGAGGTTGCAATCAACCCTGCTGCAAAAAATCTTCGGTTGGCCACAGAACTGACCTATTTTTTAAAGCGAGGAAAAGCTGTACGCCCTGCATAAACTGCAGCGGTTGCTAACTCCTCTTCAATTCTAAGTAGTTGGTTATATTTTGCCACCCGCTCACTTCTTGCTGGTGCACCAGTTTTAATCTGACCGCAGTTAAGTGCAACCGCTAAATCTGCAATAGTTGTATCTTCAGTCTCACCTGAGCGATGGCTCATCATTGATTTGAAATTATTATTGTGAGCCAAGGTAACAGCAGCAATGGTTTCACTTAAAGTGCCAATCTGATTTACCTTTACCAATAGTGCATTTGCACTCTTATTTTCTATTCCACGCTGTAATCGCTCTGGATTTGTCACAAATAGATCGTCACCAACAATCTGGATTTTATCCCCCAATTGCGCAGTTAAATTTGTCCAGCCATCCCAATCATCCTCATCCAATGGATCCTCAATTGAGAACAGCGGATAAGCAGCAACTAAATCACGGTAGTAAGTGATCATCTGCTCTGTGGTTAACTCTTTGCCTTCAAACTTATACTTGCCGTTTTCAAAAAACTCCGTAGCAGCCACATCCATTGCCAAACCGATATCACTACCTGCTTTAAAGCCAGCAAGTTCAATTGCTTGCAAAATTAAATCAAGTGCGGCTCGATTACTTGCTAGATCTGGAGCAAAGCCACCTTCATCACCAATACTTGTTGCTAAGCCTTTGCTTTTAAGTACTGATTTTAAACTGTGGTAAATCTCAGCGCCCCACCGAAGTGATTCTTTAAAGGTTGATGCACCGATTGGCGCCACCATAAACTCTTGAATATCCACATTGGTATCAGCATGAGCACCGCCATTTAAAATATTCATCATTGGAACTGGCAATGTCTTAGCCTCTGCTTTGCCTAAGTATTTAAATAAAGATTGACCAGTACTCACCGCCGCCGCTCTGGCAACTGCCAGAGATACTCCCAAGATCGCATTAGCGCCTAGGTTTGATTTATTTTTACTACCATCTAAAGCAATCATCTTCTCATCAATTACCTTTTGGTCTAATGCATTTAAACCAACTACAACTGGTGCGATTTTTTCAACAATGTTTTTTACTGCGCCCTCAACACCTTTACCTAAATATCTTTTGCCACCATCTCGCAGCTCTGCCGCCTCAAAAGCACCGGTAGAGGCACCACTTGGTACCGCTGCGCGCGCCATACTTTTATCATCTAATCGCACCTCTACTTCAACAGTTGGGTTTCCCCGAGAATCTAGGATCTCTCTGGCGGTGATTGATTTAATGAGTGACACTAATTTGCCCTAACTATTTGTTTAAGATTTGAATCAACAAAGGTAATTCTACCTTGACTCATGCTCTTGAATCTGGGTAATTAAGCCTTTAGTGGCGGTGCGAAGTGCAGCCTCAGGATCTAAGCCTTTATCAACGGCTTGAGTGATTAATCCAAGAAGTATCTGACCAAATTGATCCTGATCGATATCAGTTGGAAGTTTGATTGGCTCAGAAATAGGTAGCTCATAATTTAATTTATTTAATCGGTAAATTACCTTAGTCGCCAATGGCAATGCTGGTTGGGCCAGTGGCACACCATCAATTACTGAGCTTCGACTTTTTTCAGCAGCTTTTTGCTTCTCCCAATTTTCTAATACCTCGGTGCTGCCACGAACAGATTCACCAGCAAATACATGTGGGTGTCTTCTAATTAACTTATCTGTCACCGACTTTGCTACATCTTCAATATTAAATGGCTGCTTCGCATCCTCCTCAGCCATCCGGGAGTGAAAATAAACCTGCAATAGCAAGTCGCCCAACTCCTCCTGCATTGCATCTTTATCATTATTTTCAACTGACTCAATAAACTCATAAGACTCTTCTAATAAGTATTTAAGAAGGGATGTGTGATCTTGCTGGGCATCCCATGGACATCCACCCGGGGATCGAAGTTTGTCCATTACCTGGCGAAGCCGCAGGAGTTCAGAACTCATAATAACTTAAGGAAGTTGGGTTACTGCGCCATCAGTTACATCACTTGCTTCAATAGAGGTGTTAGTTGGATTCCACTTGCCATACTTTGGATTTACCTCAACACCTAGTTTGTTAGCAATATCTGTAACTGCTTTTGCCACTAATTCTGGTGCCTGCGCCTCTGGCGCGCCAGAGTTAATAAAAAATGCATCTAACCGCTCTGAAATAATTAAGACTTTAAGATATGCATCAAGATTTGATTGCGCCAGATTTGCCCCCACCAAAGCAGTTGGCAATTCACTCTCACCACCAACATTAATCACTATATCTGCTCGCCGGGCTGCTACATCTGCTTTTGTAACCACAATATTTTTATCTTTAGCAATCTGATCTAATAATGCAGTAACAATAAAGAATTGTGCTTGATCTCGAAGCAGCTCAGGGCCTTGAGATAATTGCATCGCAGTGGTGTCAATATTTTTACGGGCGGCTAATATTTCATCGACAACTTTTTGGATCTGTTGGCCAGAAAAAGCAGTATCGCCAACACTTACGCCAGAGCTCATACTGGAGCAGCCAGTGAGAAGTAATACCGCTATTAATGGTGTAAATATCCGCTTAAGCAATTGCATCCTCATTTTTCTACTATCGGTTGAATAAAATTACGTAGAACTGAGTCGACCCACGCAAGGGTTGAAGTATCCCCTACCTCACCACCTTCTATCCAATTAGGCGCAGTGACTCTTGCGACTAAAAGGGTGGAGCTGCTCATTTTATAAATTGAGCCGGGATAAAGCCTACTTAATCTTATTTGTGCAGACTCTGCCAGTGTGATGGGTGTGAGCCGCAACTGTTTTCCAGCGATAGCAATATCAGTAATTCCTAATGATTTAGCAAATAATCTAAGCGCTGCCACTTTAAGTAACTCTTGCGCTGCTGATGGTAGATCCCCAAATCGATCTAACATCTCAGCTTTTATCTCAGTGATCATCTCATCACTTTGTGCTTCAGCAATTCGGCGATATAGATCTAGTCGCAATCGCTCTGATTCGATGTACTCAACTGGTAGGTGAGCATTTACCGGTAACTCCACTTTGCAATCAATACTTTTTGGCTTCTGAACAAAGTAATCACTCTTAAACTCATCCACAGCATCTGCCACCATGCGCATATACAGATCAAAGCCAACCTCTGCGATATGACCTGATTGTTCACCACCTAATAGATTCCCAGCACCTCTTATCTCTAAATCTTTTAACGCCACCGCCATACCAGCTCCAAGATCAGTATTTGTTGCAATTGTGGTTAATCGATCATGGGCTAATTGGGTAATTGGTTTATCAGTGGGATAGAAAAAGTAGGCGTATGCCCGTTCACTACTTCTGCCCACTCGGCCACGTAATTGATGAAGTTGGGAGAGACCAAATAAATCTGATCGATCCACAATTAAGGTATTGGCATTTGGAATATCAATTCCACTTTCAATAATGGTTGTACAAAGCAGCAAATCAAATTGCCTGGTCCAAAAAGCAATGATTACCTCCTCCAATACCCGCTCATTCATCTGACCATGCGCAATACCGATTTTTATTCCTGGTATTAATTTTTTTATTCGCTGCGCAACCGCCTCAATGCTTTCAACTCGGTTGTGAATATAAAAAATCTGACCATCTCGTAATAACTCACGATTAATTGCAGCGCTAACCTGTTTTTCATCAAAGGCACCAACGTAGGTTAAAACTGGATGACGCTCCTCTGGTGGGGTGGTGATATTTGACATCTCTCTTATTCCAGTAATTGCCATCTCTAAAGTCCTAGGAATAGGCGTTGCTGACATCGCTAATACATCTACATTTGTTCTAGCTTTCTTAAGCTCCTCTTTATGTTCCACACCAAAGCGCTGCTCTTCATCAATTACTAGCAATCCTAAGTTTGCAAACTCAACATCTTTTGATAGCAGCCGGTGGGTACCAATTACTACATCAACTACTCCAGATTTGATACCTTCAATAACCTTTTTACTCTCTGCTGCTGTGTTAAACCGGGAGAGTGCGGCGATCTTTACCGGAAAGCCGGCGTAACGATCTGAAAATGTATTCATGTGTTGCTGCACAAGTAATGTAGTTGGTACCAATATTGCAACCTGTTTGCCATCTTGGATAGCTTTAAAAGCTGCTCTTACAGCAATCTCAGTTTTCCCATACCCTACATCACCACACACAATTCGATCCATTGGGTTTGGTTTTTCCATATCCCGCTTGACCTCATCAATTGTTGCTTGCTGATCAATGGTCTCTACAAATGCAAAATTATCCTCCAACTCTTTTTGCCAAGTCGTATCAGCTGAGAATGCAAAGCCAGGAGAGCTCATCCTGGCGGCATAAAGTCTTATTAACTCCGCTGCTATTTGTTTGATTGCTTTTCGTGCACGCCGTTTACTGTTTTGCCATTCTGCGCCACCAATACGGTGCAGTGCAGGTACTTCACCACCAACATACTTTGTTACCTGTTCTAAGGTATCGGTAGGAACAAATAATTTATCTGCTGGCAAGCCACGCTTTGAAGCAGCGTACTCAATAACTAAGTATTCACGAGAGATCCCACCAATTGATCTAGTTATTAACTCTAAGTACTTACCAACCCCATGCTGCTCATGCACCACATACTCGCCAGCCTTAAGCTGTAGTGGATCAATCGCTTTTTTACGCCGAGAGGGTAGTCGAGCTAAATCTTTATCGGCAGAACGCTGACCTGAAATATCTTTATCAGTGATCACTACAATCTTAAACTCTTCACTGACAAATCCATGCTTAATATCTGATCTGATTAAAGTAATTACTTGACCACTTTTTACCTCATGATCACCGCTACTTATTTGATTTGGCAGATCAGTGCTACTTAATAATTCAGAAAATCTCTTTAAGGTACCATTTGCTGATGATGTAAAGATTACTTGATACTTATCATCATGCCATTGCTTAATATCATCAACAGCTGCCTCATACTTATTACCATAGGTAGTAAGTTCTACTAGAAAATCAAGTGCAATATCATCTGGATTGGAAGCATAAAGATTTAGCTTTCTAAGATTAAAATGATATTTATCAGCTAATTCTTTGATCTGATCCAACTCATAAAAACCGCCTTTTCCCAGCTCCTTACTTAAATCAATTGGGGTTTCTATCTTTATCTCCTGCGACCAAGCCAAATTGGACCAGGCAGCAGATAAAAATTCTGCATTAGTTTTAATTAGATCCTTCGCTCTAGATTTAATTCTTGGTTCATCAATTAAAAATATTTGGCAATTGGCGGGCAGATAATCCAAGATAGATTTGAAATCATCTACTACCCCAGCAGCAAGTGATTCCATGCCCTCAAAGGTGATGCCGGCGATTAACTTATCGGTGTACTGGCTTATTTGAGGAAATTTTTCAGCCAACTTTTTTGCTTTTTTCTTCACCCGATCATCAATTAATAATTCTCGACAAGGATAGATAAGTATCGTGGTGGGTATTTTCTCTAATGATCTTTGATCTGCCACGGTGAAGTATGAGATCTCATCGATCTCATCACCAAAAAAATCAATACGAATTGGATGCTCTTGGTCTGCTGGGAATAAATCTAAAATACCACCACGAACTGCAAAATCACCACGACGTTCAACTAGATCAGAGCGGGTAAAACCAATCTCACT
>SXGS01165293.1_pt1 | contig 19656 bp, 11 predicted proteins | sample 3174681 | NCBI WGS metagenome assembly SXGS01 (sample SAMN11356861, study PRJNA531348) | freshwater metagenome | isolation source: freshwater sample F1-80 | place: China: Fuxian Lake, Yuxi | collected 2017-12-25 | reverse complement strand
GTGGGCGGCGAGATCCTGTTCATCGAAGCAACGCGCATGGCGGGCACGGGCAAGCTCATGCTCACCGGTTCGCTGGGCGACGTGATGAAGGAGAGCGCGCAGACGGCCCTGAGCTACCTGCGCAGCCAGGCGGCGACGTTGAAGATCGATTTGTCCGACTTCGAGAAGCACGACCTGCATGTGCATGTGCCGGCGGGTGCCACGCCGAAAGACGGGCCGAGCGCGGGAACAACCATTTCCGTGGCGCTGGCGTCGGCATTGACGCGGCGGCTGGTACGCGGCGACATGGCGATGACTGGCGAGATCAGCCTGCGTGGGCGCGTGCTGCGCGTGGGCGGCATCAAGGAGAAGGTGCTGGCGGCGGCGCGTTCCGGCATGAAGCAGGTCATCCTGCCGACTGAGAACAAGAGCGACTGGGCGGAAGTGCCGGCCGAGGTGCGTCAGAAGATGAAGGTGCATTTCGTGGATCGCATCTCGGACTTGCTGCGCCTCGCGCTGCGGCCCGGGTGACAATGGGAGACGTGTGCAAGCGGAACCAATGGCCGAAACTATTCCATCGTCGGTAGGACAGGGCCGCTGCTCTGCCCGGAGTTTGGGGAAGGCGAGGCGTCGCAGCAGCGACGCCCTACCATTGATGCCGGGAATCCTGCTCTTGCTTGCCCTGCTCATCGGCTCGCTTGCGCCCAATCATTCGAGCGCCGCCGAGATTGCGCCGCTGCCGGACGCGGACCGCGACGGGCGGGAGTTGGCGATGAAGTTGCGCGACGCGTTTCCAGATACGGCTTCCAGTTTCACCGGGCTGTTGCAAACGGTGACCAAAGACGACCGGGTTCGGCGCGTTCCGCTACGATCAGAGATTGTCGTCACGCCGACGAATTGGATCGCCCGCTACGAATCGGTGGCGACCAACGGCATTCCGGGGGAGCGGTTGGTCATCACGCACACGGTCGGGAAGTCGAACCGCTACGAACGCTGGATCAACGGGACGAACGCTCCAGTCGGCGCGCTGGAGACGTTGTTTGCTGGTTCGGACTTTTCAGTGATTGATCTGGGGCTGGAGTTCCTTCACTGGCCGAAGCAGCGGCGGCTCGGGCATGAGATGCGGCACAGCCGGTCCTGCCACATCCTGGAGAGCACGAACCCGAGTCCTTCGGCGACGGGCTATGCGCGGGTGAAGAGCTGGGTGGACATTGAGAACGGCGGCATTGTCCGTGCCGAGGCTTATGACCGCGCCAGCGGTGAGATTAAGTTTTTCAAGGTGGATGGTGTTGGGAAGAAGGACGGGCGTTGGCAGGTGGAGAGCGTGGAGATTCGCTCCAAGCGCACTGGGCAGGAGACGAAGTTGATCTTCGACGCGAAGTCGGAGTAAGGAGCGCGTCGCCGCTCAGGCGATCCGCATCGTGAGCCCACCGTCGATCGTGAAGGTTTCCCCGGTGATGTAGTCGTTGGTCACGAGTTCGGTGATCAGGCTGGCGACCTGCGCGGGCGCGCCTTCCCGGTGGAGCGGGATGCGTTGTTCGAGGTTCAGCTTCTTCTGTTGCTCGCTCATCGTCGCGTGGAAGCGCGTGCGGATGACGCCGGGCGCGACGCAGTTTACGCGGATGTTGTCGTCGGCGAACTCGCGCGCAAGGGCGCGGGTGAAGTGGGGCAGTGCACCCTTCACCACCTGGTAGGCGATGTTTGTGTGGACGCCGCGCAGGCCGGCGGTGGAGGAAACGAGAATGATCGCCCCTTCCTTGCGCGGCTTCATCAAGGGCAGTGCGGCGCGGCAGAGATGGAAGATGGCGTGAACATGGATGTCGAAGGCTCGATACCAGTCGTCGGGCGAAATCTCGAACAGCTTGCCGTTCACCGGGCCGCCGGCGGAATGGACGAGGATGTCGAGCGCGCCAAGTTTCTCCACGGTTTCCGCGACGCACCGCTTCGCTTCCTCGGGAATGGCGCAGTCGGCGATGATGGTTTCGCACCGGCGGCCGAGCTGTTGGATTTCCCTTTGGGTCGCCCGGGCGTCTTCGTCATCGAAGCGCCCGTTGATGGCGACATCTGCGCCGGCTTTGGCGAAGGCGACGGCGGTTGCCGCGCCGATGCCTTTGGTGCCGCCGGTGACAAGGGCGATCTTGTTTTGGAGGTTCACAGGTCGAGAGTCCAGGGGTGCCGGGCAATCTCCGTCACGACATCGATTACTTGCCCTGGAACGAGCCGACGAGCTTGGCGAACTCGGGCGTGCCGCGGATGACACCGAAGCGCCCGTCGTTCAGGAGATTGCTCAACAGGTTGGGGGCGGTGGGCTCGCGCTTGATGCGGGCGGCGCTCTGGTTGAGCGCGAGGTTCAGCGCTTCGATGGCTTCGGGTGTTTTGTTCTGCATCGCGCGGACGGCGGCGAGGTCGTACTGGCCCTCGGGGTTTTCCGGCGCGGCCTTGAGGAGCGTGGCAAGGGCGCGCTCGACTTTGTCGATGCGGCCGAGCTGCGCGTAGATGTTGGCCGTGAAGATGAGCGCAGAGCTGTCGGCCTTCGGGTTCGCGAGGATCTTTTCCAGAACGGCGTCGGCCTGGCCGTGGCCCTGGGTCTGCATGTAGCCGCTGGCGAGTTGCATGGCGACCTGGAGGTTGTTCGGATCGGCGGCGAACTGCTGTTCGAGTGCTCCGAGTTGCGCGAGGCCAGCAGCGGGGTTCGGCGGCGGCACGGCGGCTCCGCCCTGCTGCATCTTGATGCGCTTGAGCTCGAAGATGAGGTTCTCGATCTGGCCGTTGAACGGGTCGAGCTTCTGCGACGTGGTGGCGAGCAGCAGCGCGTCGTCGATGCGGCCGGTGGTGAGGAGCAGGTTCACCCAGCGGAAGAGCGCTTCGGGGCTGTAGGGGCAGAAGGCGTAGGCCTGCTTGAAGGCGAACTCCGCCTCCTTGAGCATGCGCTGCTGGTCCTGCGGGCTGCGGGCCGCGCTGATGCGGTAGTTGTAGACGCCGGCGATCGAGCTGCGGAGTTTCGAGAAGGCTTTCTGGCCGTCGTTGTCGCGGATGAATTTCGGGTCGCCCTTGAAGTCGGCGGGCAGTTGGCGGCGGTAATACACCCGTTCGGCGAAGTCGCAGATGTTCGAGACGGTGGTGTCGTAGGTGATCCAGTTGCCGATGAGGCGCGAGGAATACTCGGACCAGAAGGCGTGGTCGCGATCGACAATCTCCTGGGTGAGCTCGGGCAGGGGATTGCGGTTGATCTTCATGATGATGCCGTAGGGGGTGAGGTACGGGTACATCCAGTCCAGCGGGAAGCTTTCCTCGACGTAAAACTCGCGGTCGGGGTTCTTGTCGAACATGACCTTGGTGAGGAGGGCGTTGATCGCCATGACGGCGACCTGGCCGGAGACGGTGACGCGGTTGTCCACGATGCGCACGTCTTCGCCGGGCTTGATCTGGCGGGGCGCATTGGGGTTGCGGCGGTCGTGGTCGAGACGGCGCTGGGCGTCGTCGAGGTATTCCTTGAAGCACCGCTGCGAGTCGTCGTTCGACGCGGTGATGATCTCCATGTCGGGATAGACGCCGCCGACGCTCTTCGCGATTTCCTTCGGATACGCTTCTTCGAGGAGGATGCGGTTGAGGCGGATGCGGGTGTGGCTTTGTGGATTCTGCTGGATGAAGCGCTGCGTGCGATCCGTGAGCTTCACAGCGGCGAAGCGGTTGGATTCGTAGAGCAGACCGGCTTCGAGCAGGGCGTTGAGATCCTTCGCCAGCGCGGCGGCGTGGGATTTGTCAGCACTGCCGAGAGCGCTCTTGGTGGCAGGCGAGAGCTTGCCGGCGATGTGGCTGGAGAGCGGGTCGGAACTGGCCTTGAGCTTGTTTCCAAGCCCGGCGACGTCGGTGAAGTGATCCACCTCGAAGAACGAGGAACCGGCGCGGCGGCTTTTCTCGATGTCATCGCCGAGGCCGAGGAAGAAGCGGTCCACCGGCGCGAGCATGCGGGCGACGATGTTCGTGTGGTTGGGCGTGCGCAGTTCGCCGGCGAGTTCCCTCTGGCCGCGCGCGAGCTCGGTGAAGAACGGCGGATCAATCTGCGCGCTGCGGTTGTATTGCGCGCGGATGTATTGGAGGTAGGTGCCGTCGGCAAGCGCGTTCTGGGTGATGAGCACGACGTCGCGTCGGTCGAAGTTCGGGTCCATGAAGTTGCGCTTGTCCGGCGGAACGAAGCCTTCGCAGAAGATCATGTACGTGGGGTTGAAGCGGCCCGGGTCGGTTCCGCCGTAGAGCACGGTGTCGCGCTCCATCTCGGGGTAGGTGAGCTTGCCGACCACGGGATCCTTGAGCAGTTCTTCACGGCGCTTGTCGTCGTAGCTCAGTTTGCCGGTGGCCGGGTCTTTGAACGGCGGGCGGAACATGTCGTGGCCGAACCAGTAGCCGAAGTAGTGGCCGCGTTGCTCGTTGTCTTCCCAGTGCGAGATGGCGGAGCGGAACGGCAGGATCGCAAAGAGCGCGAGCAGCAAGGCCATGGGCGCCTTGGCGCGGTTCAGGAGGAGCAGCAGCACGGCGATGGCGGCCAGCGCGAGGCTGAAGTTGGCGGTGAGTCGCACGACTGGCGAATAGCTCGGCACCAAGTCGAAGAGCTGCGAGTGGAAGTTGATGCCGATGCCTTCGCCCTGGTAGGTGACGAAGACCATGAATAGCGCGAGCGCGGCGCTGCCCACGGCTGCCATCAGGACGTGCTTGCGCCAGCGTTCATACTGCGTCGAAAGCAGCGCGCCAATGAGCGCGAGGCCGTAGCCGGTGCCCATCGCGATCATGAAGTGCGAGGCGGTGAAGAAGACGCGGTTCAAGTCGCGGGCCTGGCGATCGGGCGCGGGGTTGAGAAGCACGAGCAGGAACAAGCTCAACGTGAGATAAATCGCGCCAAGGCCCATGAGCCAGGCCTTCTCGCGCTTTTGGAGCTGCTTGTAGAACAGGAACGGGACGAAGGCGATGAGGACAAAGACGAGGTTGAATTCGTCCAGCACGCCCCCGATGTACATCCCCATCTGCTCAAAGTAACGGGAGACCTCGGTGGTCGGATGAATGCGTTCGTACTGGCCGCGCGTGAAGGCGTGGATGAAGCCGCCGACGGTGCGAGGGTAACCCCAGTTGAGGGGTGGGTTGCTCATCGAGGCGAGCGCCATGTAGAGGTAGAAGAGGACGCCGAGCACCCAGGCCCAGCCGCCCCAGAAGGTGGTGAGCCATTCGCGGCCGAGACTGCGCGTCTGGCGGGCCATGTAGATGAGGCCAGCGAAGAAGCCGATCGAGATGAGCACCACGAGGACGAACAGTCCCGTGTTACCGTCGAAGCGCGTGGAGTGATTCGTAACTGCCAGCAGCAGCACGGCAGCACAGCCGAGCGCGCCGACGAGAAGGGCGTCGCGGACGAGTTCCGAGCCGCGAATCTTCGTCTTCACCAGCAGCCAGAGATACGTCACCAGGGAGCCGAAGCCGACGGTGTGGAAGACGGTCTTGAGCGGGCCGTTTTCTTCGAGCATTGAACTGTTGGCCGCGAGGCCGGCGAGGTAGAACACGACGTTCCACATCCAGAAGTTCCGGCCCATCTTCGGCGACACGGCGGTCACGGCGACCTGGATGCCGAGCGCGATGACGAGGAGGGATTGATGGTTGTTGAAACAAATGCCGAACCAGAACAACGCCCAATACAGGTAGCGATGCTGGTGCGGTGCATACATCCAGCGCAGCAGGCAGACCATCACGAGCGTCATGGAGAGCACGCTCAAGGTATAGACTTCCACAATCACCGCCTGGCTCCACATGAAGCCGTTGAATCCGATCAACATGCCCGCGACAAACCCGGCGACCATGCACAGGCCGCTCTCGATTTTCCGCTCGATGCCTTTGAAGGACGCGATGCCTTCGATGAACATGCTGCTGCCGCGCGAGACCATCAGCGCCACGAGCCCGCATGAGAATGCCCCGGCGACCGCCGAGGACAGGGCGACGCGGTAGGCGATGTTCGAGACGGGCAGGAGGGTGAAGAACCACGAGTAGATGGTCCACACCGGGTAGCCCGGCGGATGCGGCACGCCGGCGTAGAGCGAGGCCACGGCGAGTTCGCCGCAGTCTTCCAGCGTGAGATCCGGGGCGAGTGTCCACCAGTAGCCGAGGAACACCAGTAGTGTGGTGACCGCGAACGTCCACCAGTCGATGCCGCGAAACAGGGGCGGCACCTTCAGGGGTGTGAGATCGGGAGTGGAGGGCGGTGGTGTGCCGGCGAGGGGTTTGGCGTCGGCCATTTTCATCGCGGTGGAGGCGGCGGGTTTAGACGGATTGTTGCTCATCGCAGTTCAGCTTGGGTAATCGGGGAAAAGGGGCAGGGGGTTAACGGGAAATACGGCGAGGGGCGGGACGGCCGGGGGCCGCTGGCGCTGCCTCGGGCTTCCTGTTCTGACTTAGTGCATCACGCTGTTGGTTTGGGCCATGGGAGGGGTTGTTCTCAGTGAATGACTGTCGTTTGTCCATTCAAAAGTGCTCCGCAGCGTGTTGTTCTCGCTGTGGCGCACCGAGGCGTAGTAGGTCGAGTAAACCGGCTGGCGCAGTGCGGCGCGGGTCAGTGTGTTGCCGAGGGGATCGCCGTCCATCGATTGCAAGGCACCGTGGCTGCCGGTGATGAACAGCCCGAGGACGAACACCGCCATCGCCGGGGCCAGCCAGTGCCACGCTGCCGGTTCGGCGGCGCGGTCGCGGCCCGCCGGGGCGGATGCGGGCGCGGCGGAGCCGAACAGCCGGGCTTCAAGGTTTGGCGACGGAGCGCGCGGTGTCCAGGAACGCAGTTGGTTCTCCAGTGGTTTCGGGTGACTCATAAGACTCTTCTCCATTCAAGCAGGCCCGCAGTTTTTGCAGGCCGTAACGGTAACGGCCGGCCACGGTGTTCGGCGAAAGTTCGAGTAGTTCGCCGATGCTTTCAAAAGTGTAGTCATGCCAGATCTTCAGCACGATGACCTCGCGCTGGTCCGGCGGCAGCTTGGTCAGGCAACGCATCGCGGCGCGTTCCTGCGGCGTCTCGCCCGGGCCGCGTTCGAACCACCGGTGCGATTCCAGTTCCCGGCTGATGCGCCGCCAGAGGCTGCGTTTGAAATTCAGGGCGCGGTTGCGGACGGTGCGCAGGCAGTAATGCAGCGGTTCCTCGGGCGCGTCCGGCCTCTGCATCAGGGCCACGAACGTTTCCTGGAGGACATCCTCCGCCTCGCAATGGCTCAAGCCCAGCGCGCGGCCGTAGAGTAGTATCTGCGGCGCGTGGTTCTCGTATAAGCTTTGGCACCAGTGCGACATGCGCTGTTTTCACCCGGATAGACACCCGGCGACGCGGATTTGTATAAACTTTCTGCCGAAATTGTCAGGCATTTCCCCGGGTGTCGGGCAACCGCCGGAGCGAAGGCCGCATGGCATGCAGCGGAGGGCGGGGCGTTCTATTTGGTGGGCGGACGGATCATCGATTGCAACGCCGCGCGGAGTTGGTCGCCAGTAACGCAGCCACCGTTGATTCCACCCGCAGCGATGCCGCTGACGAGCGCCGTGGAAACGCTGGTACCGGACGTGACCCACGTCTTGCCGTCGTAGGTCAGGCGCACCTGACCGGGCGCGAGCACATCGACGAAGTCCCCCCGATTGGCGTAAGGCGCGATTTGGCCGTCCGGCCCGATCGAGGAGACGGCGATGACTTCCGGGTATGCCCCCGGATAGGTCGGTGCTGTGGTCGGCTCATTCCCGGCGGCTCCGATGAAGACGACGCCGCGGCGATGGCCGTTCTGGATGATCTGGCGGAGGAGGGAGCTGTCGCCGGCGGTGCCGAGGCTGAGGTTGATGGGGTTGGCTCCGTCGGCGATTGCACGGGCGATGCCGTTGGCCACATCGAAGGTGTTCGCTTGTTCGTTGCCGCCGTAAACGTCGTATGGCTGCACGCGCCACTCGGTCTTGTTCTGTTTCTTCGCGAGTGCCTGCAAAATGCCCTGGGCCATCGCCGTGCCGTGCGCGGGTGTCCGGGTATTGGGCGCGGCACTCTGTGCGATGTTCACCGTGGGAAGGATGAGCGAGTCGTATGCGGCTCCGGATCGTTGCACGCCGGTGTCGATGAGCCCGATCTTCGGAACGTCCGGGCAGGTGGGCTTGACCGGATCCAGATCGAGTGCGGCGGGATTGCCGAGTCCGAAGTTCTCGGAATTCTCGGGCCGGCGCACATTGAAATTGTTGTCGATGGCTTCAACGGCGGGGTTCTGCGCGAGTTCCTCGCGGGCTTTGCGCGCGGCCTCGGCGGTCTCGAACTCCAGCCGGTAGGTGTTCATGGAATCAAGGCGGCCGGTGATCTTTGCGCCGAGCTTCTTCGCAAGTTCCTCGATGCTTTCGCCGGCCTTGAGCGTGACGACCAGTTCGTTGGCGATCGGGTTCTTGGTCGGATCTTCCTTCGGCTTGGAAACGCGCTGCGTGGCGTCGCGCTGGGTGGAGCGGAAGACCAGCAGTCGCGCGGGCTGGTTGTTCGTCTGCGGCAGGAGCACACGTCCGAGATCACCGAGGATGAAGTCCAGCGCCTTGTCGCGCGGCCGGTCCTTGAACTTGGTGGAGATGGCGCGCTTGGTGCCGGGTTCGACGAAGATTTCCCAGCCCGTGGCTTCGGCGATCTTCTCGAGCGTCTCGATGAGACCCCACGAACTGATGTCCGCGTCCACGGAATCCTTCTCGCTCTGCCAGCGCAAGGAGTCTGCCGCGCCCGCGCCGGTGGCGCCGGCAAGGAACAGTCCCAAAAGTCCGATAGACGCGAACCGTTGCAGGCGAACGAAATTCATGACTGCGAATATAGCGGACTCGGAGCGGCTGACCACTGAAAGGTTTCGGCGGTCCGCCGGAGTGACGTGTCCACGACTGGGCGGGCTTGAGCCCTCGGCGGCTTCCAGTGCATGGTCGCGTTTATGCAACGCATCCTGAGCTTTGTCGTCCTGCTGACGTGGGCGGTGACTGGTTGTCGGACAGCCAGCGATGGGGGCGCGCGGGTCTGGCCGCGCCACACACTTCAGGCGGACCAGATCACGCTGCTCAACCTCCCGCAGGGACAGCAGTTCGATGCGTCGGGCCTTTGCCTGATGCCTTCGGGCGAGATGCTCACGCAGCGAAACAATTTTGATGCACTGCTCTTCCGCCTTGAGTTCCTCCCGGGCGGACGCGAGGCGAATGTGATCCCGCTGCGCGACTGTTTCTCGATCCAGGGCCTCTTGAAAATCTCGCCCGACGGCAAGCCGTTCGACTGCGAAGGCATCGCACGGGACGAACAGGGCAGGTTCCACCTCTGCGAGGAACGGCGGCGCTGGATCATTCGTTGCGATCCAAACACGGGCACCACTGAGCGGCTCGACATCGACTGGGCGTCGGTCCGGGAATACTTCAGCGCGATGGATCCGAATGCGTCGTTTGAAGGTCTCGCCATTGGCAACGGCACGCTCTACGTGGCCAATGAACGCAGCTCGCCGGTCATCGTCGAGGTGGATTTGAAGTCGCTGCGTGTGAAGGGAAGCTTCGTGGTGCAGCCGGCCAAGAGCAGTTTCTTCGGGCTGCACTACTCGGACCTATGCTGGTTCGAGAACCATCTCTGGGTACTGTGCCGTCAGCATCGCGTGGTGCTTCAGGTTGATCCGCGAACGCGCCGGGTCGTGGCCGAGTATGACTACGGCGAGATCGAATCGAGCCTCGGCTATCGCACCGGACTGCCGGTCGGGTTGATGGAAGGTCTGGCGGTCAGTCGCGAGTCGATCTGGATCGTGACCGACAACAACGGCGATTCGCGCGGGCGCACCGGCAAGGATCGTCGCCCTGCCCTCGTGCGCTGCCCGCGCCCCGCACTCTCCCGGTGACTCGCGCCGGGGCCTCGGCTACAACTTCGCCGGCGCGTCGTGTTGCTCCACCCAACTCATCTATGAATCTGCAAACGCTCAAGACCAAGGTTCGCCGCGGCGAGATCGACACCGTCGTCACCGTCTTCCCGGATGTGTTCGGGCGGCTTGTCGGGAAACGGTTCGCCGCGAAGTTCTTCCTCGATCAAGTCGCCAGCCACGGCACGCACGGCTGCAATTACTTGCTGACGGTGAATATGGAGATGGACCCGCAGGACGGCTTCGCGCTGGCGAACTGGGACAAGGGCTTTGGCGATTTCGAGATGCGCCCGGATCTGGCGACCCTGCGCGCGCTGCCGTGGCAGCCGGGGGCCGTCCTCGTCCTGTGCGATCTCCTGCATCACGACGGCAGCCTCGTCGCCGAAGCGCCGCGCTCGGTGTTGCGCCGGCAACTGGAAGCGATGGCGCGACGCAAGTTCAACTGCTTCACCGCGAGCGAGCTGGAGTTCTTCCTCTTCAACCAGTCCTTCCACGACGCGTTCAAGGCGGACTATCGGAACCTGATCCCGTCGAGCGACTACCGGATCGATTATCACACGATGCAGCCGGCGCGCGACGAGGCGATCTTTCGCGCCGTGCGCAACGACATGACTGCGGCACGCGTACCGGTGGAATCCAGCAAGGGCGAATGGGGCCGGGGCCAGCATGAGGTGAATTTCGTTTACGACGAGCCGTTGCCGATGGGCGACATGCACGTCGTCTTCAAGCAAGGCATGAAGGAAATCGCGGCGCAGCATGGCAAGTGCGTGACGTTCATGCCCAAGCCCTGGGCCGCGGAGGTCGGGAGCAGTTGCCACATCCACATCAGCCTGTGGCGCGGCGGCCGGAACACTTTCTGGGACGCGAAATCAGGCGGGGGCAGCGCGCTCTTCCGCCAGTTCCTCGGCGGCCTGATGAAGTATTCGCCCGAGCTGTGCCTGTTCTACGCGCCGACGATCAACTCCTACAAACGCTACCAGTCCGCGAGTTGGGCGCCGACGAAGATGGCGTGGTCGCACGACAATCGCACAGTGGGCTTCCGCGTGGTCGGGCAGGGGAATTCCTTCCGCATCGAGAACCGCATGCCGGGCGCGGATGCGAATCCGTATCTCGCCTTCGCCGCGATGATGGCGGCTGGCCTCGCAGGTATTGACGAGAAGCTCGACTGCGGCCCGGACTATCGCGGCAACGCCTACGTCGATGGGAAGCTCAAGGCGCTCCCGAAGTCGCTCGCCACTGCGGCGGAACTGTTGCACGGCAGCAAGCTGGCGCGTTCGGCGTTCGGCGGTGAAGTCGTCGATTTCCATGTCCACACCGCGCGGTTGGAAGCGCAGGCGTTCAACGACGCCGTGACTGATTGGGAACGAACGCGGTACTTCGAACGGATTTGATGCCGGAACCGATGCGGAACTATCCGGGCAAGAGCCGCGCGAATACTTGTCACCCCATCCGCGCGAGCGCGGCGTCCAGGCGGCGCAGTGCTGTCGGGCGTCCGATGATCGCCAGCAGGTGATACAGGCTCGGGCCGGCGGCGTTGCCCGTGCAGGCGAGGCGGGTGGGATGCACGAGGATGCCGTTCTTCACGCCGAGTTCCTTCGCCGTGGCCGCCAGCGCCGCGCCGATGCTGTCGGCGTCGAAGCTGGGCAGCGCGGCAAACGCCTCGCGCAGCTTCACCAGTCGCGGACGGTTCTCCGACACGAACTCCTTCGCCGCCGCTGTTTCATCCAAAGTGATTTCATCGCGGAAATAAAACCCGGCGTAGGCGGGCAGATCGCCGAAGGTCTTCACCTTGCCCTTGCAGGTGTCGAGCGCCGCCTTCACGAACTCGACGGGGAACCGGTTCGTGTCCACGCCGGCCTTGGCGAGCGAGTGGACGCCAAGTTCGCGGAAGCGATCGTCGCTGACCTCGCGGAGGTATTCGCCGTTGAGCCAGTTGAGCTTCTCGAGATCGAACTTTGCGTTGTGCCGGAGAATCTGCGGCAGGTCGAATCGCTCGATCACTTCGGTCATCGGCATCTTCTCGCGATTGTTCTTGGGCGACCAGCCGAGCAGGCACAGGTAGTTCAGCACGGCCTCGGGCGCGTAACCGTTCTCGGTGTAGTGCGCCAGCGACGCGCCGGTGTCGCGCTTGCTCATCTTGCTGCCGTCCTGGTTCAGGATCAGCGGAATGTGCGCGTAGTGCGGCGGCTTCACGCCAAAGGCGTTGAAGAGCGCGATGTGCTTGGCGGTGTTGCTCAGGTGATCCTCGCCCCGGATGACGTGGGTGATGCCCATCTCCAGATCGTCGATGACGTTCACGAAATGGAACACCGGCTGCCCGTCGGAGCGCACGATGACGAAGTCCGGATCGATCGCCTCGCGATCCGTCAGTTCGCGGCGCACGTCGCCGACCACGAGATCCTGGATGATGATGGCCTCGCGCTGCATCTTGAACTTGATCGCGCCCTCGTGCTCATAGGCGAGCCCGCGTGAGAGCAATGCCTCGACGCGTCGCTGATAGTTCTCCCGGCGCTGGCTCTGGAAGTATGGCCCGCGATCGCCCTTGCTCGGCCCGGTCGCGTCGCCGCTGATCGGACCTTCATCCCACTCGAGTCCCAACCAGCGCAGTCCTTGCAGGATGACGTCCACGGCCTCCTGGGAGTTTCGCGCGGCGTCCGTGTCCTCGATGCGCAGGACGAAGGTGCCGCCGGTGGGGCGGGCATAGAGCCCGTGGAACAACGCGGTGCGCGCGCCGCCGATCGGAAGGTCGCCGGTGGGACTGGGGGCGAAACGGACGCGGACTTTCATGATGGACGGGCGATGATGGTTGCCTGTGGGCGTTGCATTCTGGCGGCGACGATAGCGGGGCCGCGCGCCGCGAGGCAAGCGCGAGGCGTGATTTGCCATCTCAAGCAGAGCGGCGTGATGACGACAACCTTGGGTCATGCACACGGGCAATCATCTTTGGCGGGCTGCGGGAAATTGGTTTCGCGAACTTCTTTCAGACCGCGCCTCGGCGTCGCTCGCGGGCGGCTTGATCGTATTGAGCGCGCTGCATCGCGCTTTGTTGCCCGGCTCGCTCGCGCATCAGGGCGGCGTGTTCGTCGGGCCGGAGCTCCAGCCTGCGACGTGGCTTCACTGGGCGCAGCCGGCGCTGAATGACTTCATCACCATTGCTATCCTCACCGTGCTCTTCTCGCTCACGGGTAGCTACGTGAAGCGGCGGTTTGCGCCCGTGGATCAGTCTTCGCCTCCAGGATGGAAGTGGACTCGCTTCCTTCCGGTCGCGGCGGTGTTGCTCGTCGCCGCGTTTCTCACGCTGGTGCACCACCGGCTGCTGGCGGAACTCGGCGCGGGCCTGAGCGTGTCGGTGATGCGCTTCGCGCGCGGCACGATGAGCTTGAGAGACGTCTGGCATCTGGCAGGGGCCCGGGATGTTCTCTTCCTTGCGGCACCCTTGCTCGCTGCGGCGACTCTTGTGTTCGCCCATCGGCGTGTGGAGCGCGGGCTTCCATTCGCCGTCGCAATTCTGCTGCTGGCATCGCTGGGCTTGCGCGCGTTGCCGTCGCACGGTCTGCCCGCGCGCCTGGCGGATCATCCGGTGCAACATCTCACGCGCGATCTGCTGCGCGCGCCGTGGCAGGCGGTGTTCGGCGGCGAAGCCTTGCAGGTGGAACGCACCGAACTTCCCGGCGAAGCGCAGATGAAATCGATCGCGCTCATCGACGAGGTTTTTGTGACGGAGCGCGTATTCCCCACTGCGCCCGAGTGGAAGCCCGTGCCCGCAGCCACGACGCAATCGTGGAACGTGCTCTTCTTCGTCATGGAAAGCACCGGAGCGGATTATGTTTTCGACACGTCGCTGGGGAACGAGGTTCCGATGCCATTCCTGCAACGCGCCGCGACGAACGGTGTGTGGTTCGCCAACAATTGGGCCACCTGCAACAGCAGCGCCCGCGCCGGCTTCTCGGTGTTCACCGGGTTGTATCCCCGTGGCGACCTCGATGACACCTTCGAGGTGGCGCACGAGGTCTCAGTGCCCGCGATCAATCGCTTCATCAACCAGCCCTACCAGTGCTTTCTGGTTCATCCTGCGAGCCTCACCTACTGCTTTCCGCTTGGCGTGCTTTACAACAGCGGCTTCCGCGAGCTGCGGGATCGCGAGAACATCCCTGCGAGCGCGAAGCACCCGGATGTCACCGACGTGGCGCGTAACGAAATCGAGTGTGTGAACACGCTCATCGAGCATATCGATCGCGCGAAGGAGCCGTTCTTCGGCGTGTATTGGAGCTACTGCCCGCATCATCCCTACAGCGACTACGGCCCGGAGCATCGTATCCTCGGCGACGTGAACAATCGCCGGCACCGCTACTACAACAACCTGCGCCTGCTCGATCAGCAGTTGGAACGCGTCCACGAACACCTCAAGCGCACGGGCAAGCTGGACAACACCATCATGGTGTTCGTCGGTGATCACGGGCAGGCGTTCGGCCAGCACGCGGGTGTTTGGGGGCACAACTTCGGTCATTACGGCGAGACGTATCGCGCGCCCGTCGTCATCTATCAGCCAAATCTCGTTCCCGCCCGGCGCATTGATCGGCTTACCTCGCATGTGGACATTTTGCCGACGTTGCTCGACCTGATGGGTCAGCCGTGGTCGCCGGAGTTTGTGCAGGGGGAATCGGCGCTGCGCCCGCCGACGCGCCGTTACGCCTTCTTCATGGACGGCCCAACGCATCACTTTGGAGTGATCGATCGTGAGTTGAACAAAGTCTCCGTCTCGCTTGTGGCCAACGACGTGACCGCCTACGACCTGCGCGCCGATCCCGACGAACGAGTGCCGCGCACGGGCAGTTCATTCCCGCGCGAACTCGAAGCCATCGCGAAGTTCCGCAACTACCAGAGGCCGATGATCGAGGCTTACAACATGGTGTTGCGCGCCGGTGTCACGCTCGACGGCCGTCCGTGGAATGACTCTCTCCTCCGCCGCCGCGTCAGCACTTCGGAAACCACGGCGCACGAGTAGCACTGATTCCTCTCTTGGTGCGACGCGTCTTCAGCCCCTCGGATTCTCCCAAGTCAGTCGCGCAGCGGAGGTTTGTCCGCGATATCTGAATGCGCCGGTGTTACCGCCGCGATGCCGGTTACTTCGCCATCACGACTTCCATCGTGTCGTCCTTGGACTGGAGCTTGTCTTCCTCGGCGTCCACGGGATTCGCGGCCGGTGGCACGAGCGGCTTGGCGGCGTGGTCGGTCGCCTGCTCGGCGGCCTTGTGGAATTTCACGCTCACGATGCGGCTCACGCCGTGTTCCTGCATCGTCACGCCGTAGAGCACGTCGGCCATGCCGATGGTGCGCTTGTTGTGCGTGATGATGATGAACTGGGATTGCGCAATGAAGCGCTGGAGCACGCGGATGAAGCGGTTGATGTTCGATTCGTCGAGCGGCGCGTCCAGCTCGTCGAGAACGCAGAAGGGCGAGGGCTTCACCTGGTAGATGGAGAAGAGCAGGGCGACGGCGGTCATGGTCTGCTCGCCGCCGGAGAGCAGGGTGATGCTCTGAAGTTGCTTGCCCGGCGGGCGGGCAACGATGTCGATGCCGCTCTCCAGCACGTCACCTTCATCGCTGAGGATCAGGTCGGCCTTGCCCCCGCCGAAGATCTCCGTGAACAGGATTCGGAAGTTGTCGCGGATCTTGATGAAGGTCTCCGTGAACATCTCCTTGGTCTGCGTGTTGATCTTGTTGATCACCTCGAGCAACTGCGCCTTGGCCGCCACAAGATCGTCGTTCTGCTGCGTGAGGAAGGTGTGGCGTTGCTCGGTCTCCTCGTATTCCTCGATCGCCACCAGGTTCACCGGGCCGATCTCGTCGATGCGTTTCTGGAGCGTGACGACTTGATCGGCGACGCTCGTCCAGTCGGTCGCCGCGCCGGATGCGGCCATCTCCTCGGGCGTGAGCGTCTGAATGCGCGCCGGGCCTTCGTCGGCGATGGTGATGGTGATGCACTCGCTGCGGACGTCGTCGAGGTTGACCTGGTACTTCTGCTGGATGCGCTCGCGCAGGTTCTGCACGGACATGGTCTTCTGCGCCAGTTCGACCTCGATGGTGCCGCGCTGCTGCTGGACCTCGGTGAGCCGGCGGCGGAGGTCGCGGAGGCTCTCTTCGCGGGTGCTGATGTCCTGATCCTGGGATTCCTTCTGGGCGACGAGTTCGGCGGTCTGCTGGTTCACCACCTCGCGCTCGTGTGTCAGCCGCTGAATCTGCCGCTGCGATTCGCCAATCTCAGTCTCGAACTGGGCCTTGCGTTGCAGGAACGAACTGCATTCGCCGCGGCGTTGCTGGACGATCTGGGCGAGCTCGCGGAGGCGCTGTTCCAGCGGGCCTTTCTGGCGGGCGAGCGAGGCGCACATCTGTTCCTCGCCGGCGAGGGCGACCTTGGCCTCGGTGAGGACTGTGTTGGCTGCGTCGCGCTGCTGACGGAGTGTTTCCAGTGAAGCTGTGATCTCGGTGACCTGCGCTTGCGAGGTTTGTTCCCGCGTCTCAGCGAGCGTGACCTGCTCCGCGAGGGCGGCGCGTTTCTGCTGGCCTTCCTGCTCGTGGGCGGCGAGCGCCTGCACTTCGTAAACGACCGTCTCGATCTTGGAGTGCAGGGTTCGCTGGGAGTTCTTCAGCGCGTTGCACTCGCCTTCGTGTGCGGCGATGGCCACTTCCTGGTTGCGCAGTTCGGTCTGGGCCTGTTGAAGGCTGGCCTGCAACGCGGTCTGCTCGCTCTGGAGCGCGCCTTTCTTGCGGCTGCCTTCGTTGACCTGCTCCTGAATCTGCGCGAGCTGCGCCTGGAGTTCCGCGATCTGGTTCTTGCGGCCGAGGATGCTGCCCGGGGCCTTGTTGCCGTTCCCGTTTCCGGCACCACCCGTGAAAATGCCGTGGTGGGTGAGTAGTTCGCCCGACGCGGTCACGAAGTCGTATTCCCCGTTCGTGGTCTTCAACGCCGCGGTTGCCGCAGCGAGATCGGGAACGATCAGCGTCCGTCCGATCAACCCGGCAAGCAGCGGCTGGACGGATGGATCGGCTTCGACGACCGACAGGGCGGCGATCGCGCCCGCGGGGGTCGAGGCCGTGTCGGACGCAATGGGGCGGGTGGCCGAGAGGTTCAATGCCGCGATGCTCGCCTTGCCTTTCTTGTTCGCGGCGAGGTCGGCGAGGATTTGTTGCGCGGCATCCGGCTGCTCGGTGAGGACGAGTTGCAGGTGATGGCCGAGCGCGGCTTCGATGGCGATGACGTGCTGGTCGGGAACGCGAATCTTGTCCGCGAGCGATCCGAGGACGTTCTGCGATTGCTTCAACGCGGCGAGCGCGCCGGAGCTGAAGCCCTCATGGGATTCCTGAAGCTGTTCGAGGACGTTGAGGCGCGAGCGTTTCTCGGCCTGCTGGCGGAGGAAGCCGTCGAGTTCCTGCCCTGCTTGATTCAGCTCCTGCAAGATCTCGCGAAGCCGCTGCTGGCGTTCCTCCACGGTGCCGCGTTGCGTCTGGGCATTGAGCTTCTGGGTCTGGACGTCTGCGGCGAATTCGGTGAGGCGCGCTTCGAGCCGGGTGCGTTCTTCTTCGAGTTGAATCTTCTCGGACGAAAGTTTCTCGAGTCGGACGATGTTGCCCTGCTTCTGAAGGTCGAGGGTATTGATCTCGTTGCGGGCGCGCGTGAGCTGCTGCATCGCGGCGAAGGATTCGGACTGCGCCTTCCGCAATTCCTCCGCGCGACGGTAAGTCTCGGCCTCGACCTGTTGGAGAGCCTGGCGCTTGTCTTCGAGCGCGGCGCGTTGCTGTTCGAGCGCGGTGTTGGAGGCGGCGAGGCGTTCGGTCACACCGGTGAGTTCCTCCTGCGTGGCGGCGGTGCGCTGCTCGGCTTCCGAGATTTCGCTGAGGGCCTTGAAGTTCTGCTGCTCCAGTTCCTGGAGGCGTTCCTCGTTGAACTGAATCCGCGATTCATGGCGGTCAGCCTGCGCCTTGAGTTCCATTCCCTGCTGCTGCGCGGCGGAAATCTGGTGCTCCAATTCCGAGAGGCGGGCGCGCAGTTGCAGGATTTCATCCTCGCAGCGGAGCACGTTGGCCGAGCTGTTCTCGATTTCCGTGCGCAACTGCTCGGCGGTATTCTGGCGTTCGGTGATCTCGGCCTGCAACACGTCGAACTGATGCCGTGCTAGCTGGGTGTCGAGGTGCTGGAGTTCCTGGGCGATTTGCTTGTAGCGTCGCGCCTTGCCGGCCTGGCGTTGGAGTGAGCCGATCTGGCGCTTCACTTCGCGGATGAGATCCGAGACGCGCAGGAGGTTCTGCTCGGTGTACTCGAGCTTGCGGAGGGATTCCTTCTTCTGCGCCTTGAACTTCGTGATCCCGGCGGCTTCCTCGAAGACCATCCGGCGATCCTCGGGCTTGCTGGAGAGGAGCTGGGTGATGTTGCCCTGCGCCATCACGCTGTAGCTGGTGCGGCCGACGCCGGTTCCCATGAACAGTTGCTGGATGTCCTTCAGGCGGCAGGCGGTCTTGTTGATGAAGTATTCGCTGCCGCCGTCGCGGAAGACGCGGCGCGTCACTGTCACTTCGTTATAGCCCACCTCGACTCCGGCGGCGCTGAGTTGTTCCTCATCGACGTCGCCGATGGTCAGCGAGACCTCGGCCATGCCGAGCGGCTTCCGGCCGTCGGTGCCATTGAATATGCAGTCGGCCATCTCGCCGCCACGGAGCGCCTTGGCAGATTGCTCGCCGAGCACCCAACGGATCGCGTCGGACACGTTCGACTTGCCGCAGCCGTTCGGGCCGACGATGGCGGTGACGCCAGGTTGGAAATTGAGCGAAGTTTTGTCCGCGAAGGACTTAAACCCTAGAACGGTGAGGTTCTTCAGATACATACGACTCAAAGTGAACTAGACGCCTTGCGGTGACACAAGTGGAAAACCACAAGATATGGGAGGAAGTTATTCACAACCCCACAAGATATGGGTGAAGGGGAGGGGGAGGGGAGGCGGGAGATCGAAAGAAGGCGGGCCCGGCTCCGACGCCAATTACCGATGGGAAAGCAGGTAAACCACCCCGCCAACCGCGAGTCCCAGCAAGATCGCGATGAGGATCTTCACCCAACTGATCGGATACTGCCCGGCGATCGCGCCGGTGTAGCCATTGATCACGACCTGATACGTCTTTCGCCGGAACGCGTAGGTCAGGAGCCACAGCGGCACGAGGATGTGCTTGAACGTCTGGCCGGAGTAGTTGGGATACACCTCCAGGTTCCGGTGCGTGTCGCCCGGCACCTGCGCCGCGCACATGGAACGCAGTTCGGAATCCATCTGCTGACGCGCGTGTTTGGCGGCGGCGAGCAGATCGATCTGGTAACGCTCCACCACCCAGCCGGAGAGGAAGCCCGCCTTGTAGGGCGCGAGTTCCTGCGTCGGGAAAGGCTCCACCTTGCGCAACAAACTCGCGTTCACACCGCGGGACGCCGGCACCAGTTCGTCATCGAAGAAGTGCGACAGGCTGCCGCTGCTCGGATACCAGCGCACCTTCCGGACCTGACGCGACTGGCGTTTGCCCTGCGAGTCGGTGTAATGCTCCGTCTCGTAATAATAATCGCCGCTCTCCGCCGTCCACGTCGCGTGGACCTGCGCGTCGAACGTCCAGTAAGGGATGTAAAGGCCGTGGACCTGATCGGTCATTGCCTTCGACTTGAGCTTGTTCGGCGCCCAGAACCGGCTGCCGTACCACTTGCGAATCTCCTCGCGCACCTGCGGCTCGGCCAACTTCATCGGCAACAGACTCT
>SXGS01709212.1_pt1 | contig 19657 bp, 15 predicted proteins | sample 3174681 | NCBI WGS metagenome assembly SXGS01 (sample SAMN11356861, study PRJNA531348) | freshwater metagenome | isolation source: freshwater sample F1-80 | place: China: Fuxian Lake, Yuxi | collected 2017-12-25 | reverse complement strand
CCCATGACTTCGACTTCCGCGTCGTTAACTGGGGCTCCGCTACGCATGTGCTGAACGAAGACGCTGTGAGTACGATCATTCATCTCTTTGACGATAACGCCTAGATCTGTGAGGAGAACGAGACGCTGATCGTCCTTGCCCGATGTTCTGTCGCCCACGCTCATGTAGAAGAGGCCTTTCTTCGATCCGCCTTCGCGGTTGAGGTAAGGCTCTAGGTCAAGCGAGAAGTATTGCGTCTTCGCGGGACTCACGAACGGAACGGTTTGCTCTTCGTTGAAGATTTCAGAGAGAGTTTCGGGCTGAATATTCCCGAACTCCGGCTTTGCGAATTGCGCATCGTAGCGATAGTTGTTGTGGATAAACTGGTTCAACTGCGTAGGCAAAATGCGGAAGAGTTTGAAATTCACTTTGTCGAGGTTGCGACCCAAGAGCGGGATCTTCTTATCACCGGTGAGGCTGAGGAGCGCCCCTTGCGACATGATCATGAGCTCGCGCGGATAATCGGGAAACGTCACGACTGCGTCGTACTTCTTCAGGAGTTCGTATCCACCGTACGATTTAAGACCTGCAGGAACTTCGATAAGAAGGAAGCGACCAACAGGCACATCGATCTTAAACGTATGGCGGAAGGAGTTCTCTTCCGTAGCCGGCACAACCTTGAAGGCGACGGGCTCAAGCTTTGCGCGGACTTCGGGAGTCACTTCGGATGCTGATGACCAATAGGAATAGCGACGATCTTTCTCCTCCCCTTTCTTGAACTTGGGGAAGAGCCAGAGCTTCATGGTCTTTGCGATCGTTTCGGTCGGAAGCTCAGCCTTCGTATTGAGGATTAAAATCTGCTCGGGTTCAAACTTCTCGTTCCGCGCAAAAGTGACCTGGGGTTCTTGGAATTTGAAGCGTTCAAAAATCCCGGGCACATCCACCGAGGATTCGATCTTGGAGTTCGCGGTACCACCTCTCGCAGCGCGAACTCCTTCAGCGATCTCGAGTTTTGCAACGGAATCCGCGCGTGGGATCGGAATGTTTTCGGAGACGATGAACGCTTCGTTCTGGTGTTTTCCAAACGTGACAGTAAACGTGATTTTCTTTGCGCGCTCTTTAAGAACCGCATCGTCTTTCGGTTGCAGCGTCAACGTAAGGCGTTTTTTAAAGTCTTCAGTATCGAGCGGATAGTTGTACGATACGTTGTAGACCGCTTGCTTGATCGAGGCTTCGCGCGGGTCTTGGTAGAATTCCTCTTTTGTGATGCGTCCCGAGAGCTCGGGCGTGCTGAATTCGTATTCGAGTTCTTTGAGGAGAACGTGTTTTGGAAACAGGTCACGGCTCAACTCAACTTCGTATTTGCGGCCGATCTGCCAGTGCTCGGACGGTGTGAAGACGAGCTCGCGATCGTCGATCCACTTCCACGATCCTTTGATGGCGGGACTCAACTCCACTCCTTTTGGAAGCGGCTTATCGAGCTGATCGATCTTGGCAGCCGAGCTGCTGAACACGATCGAAAGATTTTGGGGCTTGTTCGTTTCGAGATCGGGCTCGCGTGGAGCACGTACCTCGACGGTGACGTAATCGGGTTTGGGAAGCGAGTCGAGATACTTCGTGATCTGATCATACGCGACCCAAGCGATGGCGAGTGCGGCGATCGTTGCGCCAACGATCTTGGCTGTTCGCTTGGGATTTTCGTTGAGCTTCGTGCGCTGGCGTGCGCTCCACTGCCCGACCCGCGTGTTGCTGAAGCGGCTTTGTGCGCGCTTCACCCACGCTGGGGGTTGGTAGTTCACGTCGCCGATGACGGCTTTCAGGAATTGAAGCACGCGTTGGAAAAAACGACGCCAGTCGAACTTCAGTCGATCGAAACCCTTCAAGATGCACCTCACGTTGCTCAGAGCTGCCCCTTGATCGGCTCATTTCGGGACGAGCGTGAGGTCGAGTTAGCTGATTTTGTTTACGGTGTGGGTGTGGGTTTGGTTCGCTGCGTGCGAACGCGCTTAGTGCACGACGTAAGACTGGTGTTGCTCCCTTACCGTTCGGAACTTATTCATATGCTCGCGACCGAAGTTGAGTTCAGCCGCGTGCATGTTGTGTTGGCGGCACAGGCACCGGAGGTTGCTGAGTTGGTTGGTGCCACCTTTCGCCTTCGGGATGATGTGGTCGACTTGTAGGTTGTGTGTGGAGTCGCAACGTTGGCCGGTGACGGGATCTCGGTACTCGCAGGTCTGCGCTTTTTGGATGACGTAGCGGCGAAGTTTCTGTGGGATGGACTTCGCAGCGGTTTCGCGGGGCGCCGTCTCTGGGCTGTCGAGTTGCTTGAGGAGCGCCGTGAAGGCCTCGTCGAGAACTTCGGCGGAGTTTTGGGTGCCGAGGAGTTCTTTGAGGCGTTCGAGTTTCGCGCGTGTGGCTTGTGGAAGATCCGTGGTGAGTCTCGATTGATCATGGTTCAGTGCACGGATTGAGTCTTTGCCGGTGTTGGTTTCGGGGAACTCGGTTGCGAGAAGTTGCTCGGTCTGCGCCGAAGTTTTGCGCTCGATCTTTGCGACGAGTTCGCTTTTGGCTTCTTTGGTCATGCGTTGTCCGGTGCGCTTCTCTTCTTTGCGAATGACCGTTGCGACCTGTGTGAGTGTCGTGAGGTTCACGTCTCCACTCGTAAATTTCTCATCGGGCACGAGCGCGAGGAGTCGCGAGGCTTGAACTCTACGATGGGCCGCTGACTCAGAGAACTTGTGTCGTTTGATGAGCCAGTCGTAGACGGAGCCGAAACCGAGTACCACGAAATGTCTTTCGCGTTCGCACGCCTGGATCCCCACCAAAACTTTGTGAGTCGCTTCATTCGAGCGACGTACATCTTGAGCAAACTCCGCATCAAAACCGTATGCATCCATCTCGCACCTCTTTCGAGCGAGAATGTAGCACGGGTTTTTCACGTAAATTTTTTACGCCTATTCGCGCCGTAAAGGAGAGTTTTTAGAAAAGTCGCGAAGGATGGTTCACACGCTTAAATATTTCTTTGATGACCGTCTTGCGCTTCAGAGGCCACGGCTCAAGGGACGTCTCGTGCATGAGTCGCCACGGGAAAAACTCCGCACTCACTACCCCGCAAGCACAAAATCAAAATTATTTATGGTGGTCCGAACTCCGGACACGCGCACCCACTCAACTGCCGCTCCGGTTTCGCACCGCTTCTGCAAAAGGAAACTGGTACCGCCGAAAACCCGCCTCTAACCAAACCGATGCTCACTCCCGCGTCGGTACCTCCGCGCGCCCCGCCTCTAACCAAACCCTCGCTCACTCCCGCGTCGCCGACACACCCACCGACACCGCTCCGGTTTCGCATCGCATCCCGGAAAGGTGCCAGGCACCCTCCATCCCCCAACCCAACCAACCCAACACCGCGCCGCTTCTGCAAAAGGTAACTGGTACCGCCGAAAACCCCGGCCCAACCATTAAGAATCCTACGCATACTGCGGGCCCAATCGTCTCCCGCAAGACCGTGCGCTATTATCCGCCCCACTTGCGCCGAAGCAGCGCACTCTCCCCGCCGGAGGTGAGCCCATGACTCTCGCCGATTTGTCCCTGAAACGTCCCGTCTTCATCACAGCCATACTCGCGGTCTTGATGGTCGTGGGGCTCCTCGCGCTGAACCGGATGCCGGTCGATCTCTTCCCGGAGGTCGATCTTCCGATCGTGACCGTGACGACCGCGTATCCCGGAGCCGGACCAGAAGAAGTTGAAACCCTCGTCTCCAAAGTCATCGAAGACGAACTCAGCACGGTGCCGGGACTCAAAACTCTGCGCTCCGAGAACAACGAGAGCTTCAGCATCGTGATCGCGGAGTTTGAGCTCGAAACCGACATCCAGTACGCCGAACAACAAGTGCGGGATAAAGTTTCATTCGTGCGGCGGGATCTTCCAACCGATGTGGAAGAGCCCGTCATCCGACGCATCGATCCGGCCGATCAGCCGATCGTGATCTTGGGACTTCAAGCACCCCAGCTCACCGACGCACAGATCTACGATCTCGCAAATGAAACCGTGCGACCCAAGATCGAGCAAGTCGATCAGGTAGGAAAAGTCGACATCGCCGGAGGACGTCAGCGTGAAATCCACGTGGCTCTCGATCGACGAAAGCTCCTCGACTACGAACTCTCCGCAAGCCAAGTGGCACGCCAAATCGGTCTGACGGGACAAAACATTCCCGCGGGCACCGTGAACGAACAAAACCGTGAAACGAGCTTCCGCACCGTCGGTCAGTTCCAAGACATCAAAGACATCGGCGCAACCGTCGTGAGCTTTTTCGGAAACGACGTGCCGATCACACTCAATCAAGTGGGACGCGTCCTCGACACGGTCGAAGACGAAACCACTCGCGCCTACGCCAACGGAAACCGCATGGTGTTCATGCTCGTTTACCGCCAATCCGGTGCGAACACGATTGCGGTCGCCGATGCGGTCAAGGCACGCGTGGCGGAGATGAACAACGAGTTCAAAACCCAGAATCAAGGTGTCACATTCAGCGTTCTTCGCGATGGCGCCCGCGCGATTCGCGCAAATGTGTACGACGTTGTGGAATCCATCGTGATCGGGATCATCCTCACCGTAATCGTCGTCTACTTCTTCCTAGGAAGTGGACGCTCCACGTTCATCACAGGGCTTTCACTGCCGACTTCGCTTATCGGAGCGTTTTTCCTGATGTCGCTTGCGGGATTCACTGTGAACATCATGACCCTCCTGGCGCTCTCGCTCGCGGTGGGCCTCCTCATCGATGACGCGATTGTCGTGCGTGAGAATATTTTCCGCCACGCCGAAATGGGAAAAACCCCGATGCAAGCCGCATCGGAAGGAACAAAGGAAGTCACGCTCGCTGTTGTTGCGACGACCTTTGCCGTCATCGCGGTTTTCGCACCGATCGGTTTCTTAAGCGGAATCGTGGGACAGTTCTTCAAGCAGTTTGGACTCACGGTCTGCTTTGCGATGCTCATCTCACTTTTTGATGCGCTCACGACGGCGCCCATGCTTTCTGCTTATTTCGCGGTGAGTGCGGATGATGGCCACGGAAAACCCAAGCGTGGCCTGTGGGGCCGCACGATGGGCCAACTCCTCGCCGCCTTCGATCGATTCCAAACGTGGCTTGAGCGTGGTTACGAGAAAATTGCGGGTGGAGCCCTTCGCTTCCCGCTCGTGACCCTTGCGTCAGCCGCCTTGATCTTCGGAATCAGCGTTTGGTCGGTGAAGTTTATTCCGAAAACGTTCCTTCCGCCGAATGACACGGGCGAGTTTTTGGTGACGCTCGAAACTCCACCGGGAACAAACCTTGAGGCGATGAGTCGCCTCGCGCAAACGGTGGATCAAACCATCCGGCAGAATAAAGAAGTCGCGCAATCTGTTGTCGTCGTCGGTAACGAGACAGGGCAAGCGAACCGCGCGAACTTCTTCATCACTCTCGTTGAAGCCGATCAGCGCTCGCGCAACACGACCGAGATGAAGAACGCGGTCCGTGAGCAGCTGAAGCAATACGCGGATGCGCGACCCATCGTGACCGACGCCGCACTTGTCGGCGGAAACCAACGAGCGTTCGCCGTTAACATCACGGGAACTGATCTCAAACGCATTCAGGAAGTTTCGCAGCAACTCTTTGAGCGCATGAAAGATTCGAAGGCCCTCACGGACGTGGATGTGAGCTTCCGTCCCGGCCGTCCTGAATTCCAAGTCGTGCCGGATAAACAGCGCTCCCAACTTCTCGGAGTTCTTACTTCTTCGGTCGGCGGAGAGCTTCGTACGCTAGTAGAAGGGACGGTTCCCGCAGTGTATCGTGAGCAAGGGCGCGAGTACGATATTCGCGTGCGTCTACAAGACGATCAAAGGAACTTGCGCGATGCTTTTAACGAAACTCTTGTTCCGAACGTCAATGGTCGCAACGTTCGCCTCAAAGATTTTGCCAAACCCGTTGAGGCAACGGGGCCCGCAACGATCTCGCGCCAAGATCGTACGCGCTATTATCAAGTGACCGGCGATATCAATCCCAGCGGGCCAGGCATGTCGGCCGCGATCGCGGAAGTCAATCAGTTGCTCGGAAACGACATCAAGCTTGACCCCGACATGCGCTACGAGTTTGTGGGCCAAGCCGAGAGCTTCCAAGAACTCACGGCAAGTATCACGCTTGCGCTCGGACTCGGGATCATCTTCATCTACCTGGTGCTGGCGTCACTCTACGAGTCGTTCGTGACACCATTCACGATCATGCTCGTGCTTCCGCTCGCGATGTGCGGAGCGTTCTTCGCGCTTCTCCTCACGGGACAATCGCTCAGCATGTTCTCGATGATCGGAGTCGTGCTGCTCCTTGGGGTGGCGACGAAGAACTCGATTCTCCTCGTCGATTACACCAATCATTTGATCGCGGAAGGAATGGATTTCAAATCCGCCGTCATCCGGGCCGGTGTTGTTCGTCTGCGCCCGATCCTGATGACTTCGATTGCGCTGATTGCGGGCATGATTCCGATTGCAATCGGTCTCAACGAAGCGGCTCGTCAGCGCACCGGCATGGGCATTGCGGTTATCGGAGGTGTCATCACTTCAACACTTCTCACTTTAGTCGTTGTGCCCGCAGCGTTCTCTTACATTGAAAGATTCCGCCGTTGGAGCTTGCGCCGCGTTCGCAGCAAAGTGGGTCTCGATAAAGTCGAAGAGGCGCAAAAGCCACAGACCGAACCAAGCACCCCAGACGACCATCGCTCCAGTGACTGGACGGAGAGTCCGGTTCACTGACTTTGGCTCATTAACGAGCCGCCAAACGACTTGCTTCGGGCGGGCGTTGGACTATCTTCGAAGACATGAAAATCTTCGATGTTCCAACGCTGAATGCCCGACGCGAGCGACTCGCGTCTTTGGTCACTCCCGCACTGAACGATGGCGACATCGTTTTGTTCTATGCCGGTGAGCCGGTTCAAAAGCCGGGAGGCTTGGATCAAACGTATCCCTTCCTCCCCCACCCTGAATATTTTTGGCTCACGGGTTTGCGCCGCATCCGCGGGATCGTCGCGTTTAGCAAAGATCTCGGTTGGAAAGATTTCGTCCTGCTCCCGACCGTCGAAGAACGTTTGTGGGAGGGTGGCGAAGACGAAGTCACCGGAACCGACGTCTCACAATTCGAAGCATGGTTTCGCTCGACCAAAGCCAAACGCGTCTTTGCCTATGGTCAACCAAACGAAGCCGCGAAAGCAGCTCTCATTTCAATGGGTGCCAAGCTCAGTGCCGATGAATCGATCCACACGAAGATTCAAGAGCTGATCAATCGCGCGCGGAGACCGAAAGATGCCGCCGAGATCGCGATGATCCGAAAATGCGCGAGCTTTGCGGAAGCAGGTTACCGCAAGCTCGCAACCTTCATCCGCGCAGGTGTCAGCGAACGCGAGATTCAAATCGAGTACGAGTCAGAAGTCTTGCGCCAAGGAGCCGAGAAGTTCCCTTACGACACGATCGTGGGTGCCGGCGTAAACGCCGCGGTTCTTCACGCGATTCCTACCGCAAAGAAAGTGAAAGCGGGAGATCTCGTTCTGATCGACGCGGGTGCCGATGTTGAAGATTACTGCGTCGACATCACGCGGATCTTCTACGCTGGCCAGCCAACCGAACGCCAACGCGCGATCTACGATCTCGTTTTGCGTTCGCAAGAAGCAGCTATCAAAGAATGCCGACCCGGTGTCGAATGGCGTAACGTCCATGAGACGGCGGCGCGCGTTTTGGCCGACGGACTCAAAGATCTTAAGATCCTCAACTGCTCGGCCGACGCGGCCCTTGAGACCGAAGCCATTTCAGCCTTTCTTCCGCACGGAGTTGGCCATATGGTCGGCCTTAAGGTTCGTGACGTCGGTGGCATCGCCGGCCGGCCCGCAGGTCGCGTCAGCGGCGTGCGCTTGCGAGTGGACCTTGCTCTTGAAGAAGACTTCGTGATGACCGTCGAGCCAGGTCTTTACTTCGTGCCGGCACTTTTAGGCCGCGAGGAAACTCGCACCCGCTTCAAAAACGAAATCAATTGGAGTGAAACGGAGAAGTGGCTCGACTTCGGCGGCGTTCGCATCGAAGACGATATTTGGGTCCGCAAGGCAGGTCCCGAAAACCTCACCGTCGGTGTTCCGAAGTAACTCATAACTAGGCTTCAAGCGCTCGCGCAAGAATCTCGAGTCGCAAATCAGGGGCCCGCATTTCGAGGGCTTCTTGCATCTCGTCCGCGTCAAAACGGATGATCTGGAAGATCAAGAAGCTGAACTCTTCGGCCGAAAGCTTTTGCCAATTTTGACTCTCAAGAAGCATCGCGAGTTCGCCTCCTCGCTCACTGCTCATCTGAACAAGACGCGCGTTGATGCGCTCGCGAAGGTGCTCGGCCTGCTCGATGGAGCGCGGTCCGGGCTGATCCTCATACCTCCGGCAGCGAGCGATGCGATACGGTAGCATCTGAACGTCTTCGATGAACTCGTAGCGTGAATCCATCGCGATCTGAACCATGAGACGTCCATCAGGCAAGATGTCGAGGATCTCCGGAACGCCCGCCGAGAAAACCTTGAACGGATCGTAGGTTGCCTGATTTGAACGCAAAGCCTCTTCGGTCGACTGATTCGTTTTCGCAGCGTGAATCACTTTTCGCGTATGGCAAATACCAACGCGGCGATTGAGACGAACAGCATCTTTCATCAACATGCGGTAACGAGGCTCGAAGATATGAAGCGGTACCGTACTGAGGGGAAAACTCACCGAGCCCGGAATAGGAAAAAGCGCGATCTCAAAGATCTCGTTCCCGTCTTCGTCGAGCTCGTCTCCAAGATGATCTGTGGGCGAATCCAAAACTGTAGGCACCATCGACCGATCCTCCCCGATCCTTGCGATGATTTCACTTCTAGATATCATCCGGCGCGATAAGATGCGAGGGAGTTGAGCGAAGTCGCGACGCGTGTCGAACCAAGTCGGTTCACAGAAAGTAAACAGGGGCTCTAAGTCGCACTCCCACTTAGTTAAAGGCGAGTTATGCAAACGTCTGCCATTGGATCTTCATCCCGATCAGTTTTGAAGGTCGAGAGTTTAGCGAAAAGATACGGCGAAAAGATCGCCGTGCAAGAGATTGGATTCGAGGTTCGACGCGGAGAGATCGTTGGACTCCTGGGACCCAACGGGGCCGGAAAAACAACGAGCATCAATATGGTTCTCGGCGTGCTTGAGCCAACTTCTGGAAAGATCGAAATCGACGGTTACCCCCTCGCGACACAAAGATCGGCAGCTCTCGCTCGCACCAATTTCGCTGCCGTGTACGCTCCTCTTCCTGGCAATTTGACCGTCCAACAAAACTTGCACGTCTTCGGTCTCATCTACGATGTCCCGAATTTAAGCGCGCGCATCGATGAGCTGATCACGCAGTTTGATCTCGAACGCTTTCGCTCGACAAAATGTGGCGTGCTTTCTTCCGGTGAGCAAACGCGCGTCGCCCTTGCGAAAGCCATGTTGAATCAACCGACCCTCCTCCTCCTTGATGAACCCACAGCCTCGCTAGATCCTTCGACAGCCCAGGAAATTCGCGTGAAGATTCGCGCCTTCGCCGATCGAAAGACAAGCGGCGTGTTGTGGACCTCGCACAATATGCTGGAAGTCGAAGCCGTTTGTGATCGCGTCTTGTTTTTATCCAAAGGTCGGATCTTGCTCGAAGGAGATCCGAAGTTGCTCCCGGGCGAGCACGGAAAGAAGAACTTAGAAGAGCTTTTCATCGCGGTTGCGCGCGAACCATTAGCGTTGGGAGTTTGATCGTGAAGTTCAACCGCGTCTACGCCATTGTCCTTCGTCAGTTCTACTTGATCCGGGGAAGTTTTACGCGAGTCATTCCGCTCTTTGCGTGGGTGGCGATCGATATGGTGCTTTGGGGATTCATCACGAAGTTTTTGAACAACGTCACTTCATCAGGCTCGGGTGCAACCTCCCTAAATTTCGTCCCGACCCTGTTAGGCGCTGTGCTCTTATGGGATTTCCTAACCAGAGTCATGCAAGGTGTGACGATGGCCTTCTTCGAAGACGTTTGGTCACGCAACTTCCTCAACGTCTTTGCCTCCCCCTTGTCGATTCGCGAGTATCTCTCAGGCCTGGTCGTTTCGAGTCTTCTCACAAGTTCGATCGGTCTCAGCGTGATGCTGATCGTGGCGGGGATTTTCTTTGGCCTCTCGTTTTACTCTTACGGATTTTTGTTCGCTGGTTTTGTCTTTGTGCTTTTTCTTTTCGGCATAGCTCTGGGTATTTTCGCGACCGCAATTGTCCTTCGCCTGGGACCCGCGTCGGAATGGTTCGTCTGGCCGATTCCGGCGCTGCTTTCGCCTTTTGCGGGAGTGTTCTATCCGCTCTCAACATTACCGGAATGGATGCAATGGATCTCGAAGCTTCTTCCGCCCAGCTACGTTTTTGAAAATCTCAGAGCTCTCGTGACTGGTGGCCAAGCATCGCAATCAAGTTTGGTCATCGGGCTTGCGATCGCATCTTTTGAGCTTTTATTGGCTTGTTACTTCTTTGCCCGCACGCATCGCTTTGCCGTGCGTACGGGTTTGATTGCGCGCTACAGTGCCGAAACGGTTTCTTGAGCCGCGAGCGGAAGCTTGAACGGAACCGTCGCTTTCGCGGCGGGTTTCCAGCTTCGTTTTTTGCGGCCGAGGATGCGGCCCTTGCGCGTCTGGTTTAGGTGAAGTGTCCGCGTGTGGAACTGCTCGAGACCCGCTCGGTGACCGATGGAGAGCACACTAGAACCCTTCAGCTCTTCCGTAAAAATCGACATCATGAGGGCTTGGTTTTCGTCATCGAGCGCGGACGTCGCTTCATCCAAGAAGATCCACTTTGGGCGATGAAGCAAAAGGCGCGCAAACGCGAGTCGCTGCTGCTGACCAAGGCTCATGAGTTTATCCCATCGAGCGTTGTCGTCGAGCATCGGAATGAACGACTCGAGATTCACTCTCGCCAGAGCACGCGCCAACAGAGCTCGGTCCCAAGTTTCTGCACCATTCGGGTAAGCGAGTGCGGTCGCCAAAGTTCCGAGCGGCATGTAGGGTTTTTGCGGCAAGAACATCATGTCTTTTTCTTCCGGATGAAGAATCGTGCCCGATCCCCAAGGCCACAAGCCCGCGACGGCGCGGAAGAGAGTGCTCTTTCCCGACCCGGACTCGCCCACGAGCAAAACCCGCTCGCCTGGCTCGATTTCCGCAGTCGCCCGCGCGATCACGACTTCACCGTCGATGAGACTCACCTTTGTTTTCTCAAACGCGAGACGCCCTTCGGGATGAATTTTGCGCGCGATCGATTCCGCTTGCTCAAGCTTTTCATCGACGCTTGAAATCGATTCGCTAAAGACTACCACGCGGTGGAGAGCTGCTCGCCAATCGGCGATGCGGGCGAAGTTCTCAACGAACCAACGAAGCGACTGCTGCACTTGATCGAAGGCGCCCACCACCATCATCAAACCACCGAAGTCCAATTTCCCCTGCAGATATCCAGGGAGAGCCACGAGAACCGGTAAGATCACGACCATCCAACCGTGACCGCACGTGATCCACGTGAGCCTTGCGTGCGCAAAGGAGAGTTTTTTCATGACCCGCAAGACTCGGCTCAGGGCCGAGTCGGCGATCTTGCGCTCATCTTTTTCGCCAGAATAAAAGGCGATGCTCTCGGCGCAATCGCTGATGCGCACGAGCGAGTAACGGAAATTCGCCTCTTTCGTATAGCGATCTTCGTTCATCGTGATAAGGGGACGACCCACTTTCAGAGTGAGCCAAGCGCCGATCGCCGCGTAAAAAATCGCAAACCAAACCATGTAGCCGGGAATTGCAAGACTGTGTCCCGCGATCGGCAAAACGATGCCACTCGACATCGACCACAACACACCTACGAAACTGATGAGTAGAAGTGTTGAGCGAGCGGCGCCCAGGCCGAGGTCCGCCGACGTTTCGCTGAAGTGCTTTACATCTTCGTGAATCCGGTGATCGGGGTTGAGCCGCTCCTCCGAAGTCATGTTGAGACGGTAGGCACGAGCGGGCTTCATCCACTCATCCATGAGGTTATTCGTAAGCGCCTCGCGCAGGCGGATTTTGATGCGCTCAATGAACCAGTTCTGAGTGATCACAAACGAAAGAAGCACGGCCACGATGCAAACGAAGAAAAACGCCTGGCGCCCGATCTCGCCGAGGTTTTTATGTTCGATGGCGCGGTAGAAAGCTCCTCGCCACGTGTTCATGCGGATCTCGCCGATGACGTTCAAGACCAAAACACCAATCAAGAGCGTGAGAAGCAAAAAGATGCGCCCCGCAAGCGGTGATTTGCGCAGGTAACGGACTAGCGCCTTCAAATCCGCCACAACGGTGGTCTCGGGAGATTTCTTCGATTCCGGTAGAAGAGCCTCAGCTGGCGGACGATCCACCAGGTCTTCATCGTGGGCGAAAGCTTTGTAGATCGAAGTCACAACGCTCTCAGGAGCGTGCGGCTGAGCTTTGCGATCACCAGGCAAGTCATTGCTCAAACGAACCTCCCTGTTCATTCAAAAACACGTGGTCTATTTAAGCCGATGTAAACGCCCCCTCAAGCTCGGCGTCAAAACGTCTCTCCTTCTCCACATTTCTGACGAGAAATCTCGAACCCTCCTGACAAGAAAAGTCGTAGAACGAACCTGACCTTTCTGACTTCAGAGCCCAAAGGGGTTGGGAGGCTCGATGAAACTGCCCCTACATGCGCCGAAACAGTGGAATGCGAAAAACCCTCAGCCGCGTCGAAGCGTCGTCCGGATTTTATTTGTTATGGCCGCTGGACTTTTCGCGCTGACGGCCATTGCCGAAATTCCGGCTAAGTCTTCCGCCAAACCGATTCGCATCACGGACCTTACGGCAATTGAAGAAAGAGGGTTACCCCCGTCGGAACTCGAGGCTGAATTCAACACCGCCGCTGGCGGAAACTATCCCGATGCAATCACTCGGGGGAATTATCCGCAGACATATACGAGCTCGAATTACCCTTTCACCGTGACTTCGGGCAACCGACCCAATGTGATCACCTCGGGCAATATGCCAAACGTTTATGTTTCCGGTTACGTTACGGGTCGTAAGCCCGAAACAACCGGAGAAGTCGCGCAGATCCCGATGCCGAAGCTGAATTTCTAAAAATTTAGGTCCCTTGGTACTCGGCGAGGATGTCGAAATTCTCATTCAGAGCGAGAATCTCTTCGTGCGTGCCGCCTTTATCCGGATGAAAAACGCGAGCCAGAATTTTACGCGCGTTGCGCAGGGCCTCGATTTCCAGCGAGCCCTCGAAGGTAAAGCCATTCTCTGCGAAGTAATCGAGAGCTTTTTGAACATCCTCTGGATAACTCGGAGCCGGTGCCGCAAATTTGCTCGCGCGCTTCTCCGGCTTTGCAAATTGATTCGAAGCTGAAGTTTTGCCCTCTTTCGCACGCTCTTTAAGACGCTCTTTTTGTTTCTGATATTGCTGTTTGCGGTACGCAGATTGCTTCGCTTTGAATGCCTCTTGCGAACGAACCTGGGCTTCGGTCGGCGGTCTGGGTGTCGGTTTTTGACTCCACGAACTTTTCGGCTTCTCCGCCTTCATCGAACTTTCGACATCGGATGAAGCGGCTTCTAATCTTTCGACTTCAGTCTTCGAGTCGAAAAAATCTGGTGCTTTCTCTTCAGCCGTCAAAATCGTAGCCCAGATGTGCTTGCAGAACTGGCCCTTCGAATACGGCGGGCAAGAACATCCCGCGTGGAAGACAGGACTGCCGATGGAAGACGAAGACAGGGAAACTCGAAGCGATTTCGAGGCTCGCACGTAAGCTTGAATTTGCGTATCGCCCACGATGGAGAGGTGAACAGCGCCTTCGCCCGCAAGGTCTTCGCCGGCTTTTCTAACTTCAGGTTTGAAAAAGTGTGCCCAGAGTGTTTCGGCCTTCATAGGCAATCAACTTAAAAGGATTTCGCAAGCGATTCAAGTTTTCACGCTTCGGTGTTGGCATTTGGCCGGACGTCCCTCTATGCTAGGCGCCTGATGACATCTGACCTCGTTTCCCTCATCAAGAGAAAGCTGACCGCGATCCCGGCCGAGGACCTCGCTCAAGAGTTCGCCGAAAAAGCCTGCGTTGCCGTTTTACTTCGGGGTTCAACGCTCGACACGCTCGAAGTCGCCTACATTCGACGCTCGATTTCGCCTCACGATCGGTGGTCCGGTCAGGTTGCTTTCCCAGGAGGGCGAAAAGATGAGTCTGATGAAGACGACTTTGCAACCACTCGCCGCGAAGTGGCCGAAGAAGTCGGCATCGTGCTCGAAAAATCAGAGTGGCTCGGCCACTTAAGCGACCTGCGGGCCAGAAACCAAGGCGGCTTTCTCGACTTTTTCATTCGTCCCGCCGTTTTCTACTTGGACCGTTCCGTCGGCACCAAACTCGATCCGGAAGAAGTCGCGGACTTCTTTTGGGTTCCACTCGAGCATCTCCGAGATCCGCGCTCTCGTTGCGATTACGAATGGCGCCAGGGAGTCAAACTCCCCGCGTTTCAGATGCCTGGCCAGCGTCATGATCAGCCGCCACTTTGGGGACTGACCTACATGATGACGTTAGATCTTCTCACTCGACTGAATTGAAGACGCTTTCGCTGGGCGCATTCAACTCCGGGAGTTTCGCCCGACGTCCCGAGGCGATGGCAGCGAAAGCCTTTGCGAGCTGAGCGGATTCATCAAACCCTTCGTAGTTCGCAAGAGCAATGGCGCTCATGCGACGCGCGGGAAAATACATATTCATCGAGATGTAGCCCGGAATTCCGCCGGGATGATAATAGATGGTTTCCTTCGTCACTTCATCTTTTGAAATCATAATCCCGTAACCGTAGCTCATCCCGGGCTCAGCCACGACGTGCGCGGTTGTCATCAGTTTCAGAGCGTGGGCACTCAAAACTTTTCCGCCGTAAAGCGCCTCGTTCCAGCGAGCTAAGTCGGCGGCGGTGGACTCAAGTCCACCGGAGCCGTGCGCCCAGCCCCGCTCGTAGTACGCGAGATCCGAAATCGGCACGAGGGCACGATCGAGAGCCATCGTGTGGCCCCGGATCACGGTGTTTCGATCGACGTGAAAACTTGTTTGTTTCAACCCTGCGCGCTTGAAGAGTTCGCGATCGAGAAAGTTTTGCCAGCTTTCGCCGCTTACCACTTCGATGATTCTTGCGAGAAGGACGTAGTTAGAATTTGAATAGTCCCACTTAGCGCCAACCGAAAAAGCCGGTGGGAGATTGACGATCATGTTGACGAGAGGGTCAAGTTTTGAAAACCGGGTGCGTTTGAGTTTGGAAAATTCCGGACGCTCCGTCATCTCGGCGAGCCCCGAGGTGTGCACGAGCAGATGATGAATCGTAATGCCGTTCGGCACGCCCGCCACGTAACGGGAGACGGCGTCACTGAGCTGAAGCTTACCGAGATCCAGCAGTCGCAAAGTAGCGGCTGCGGTGAATTGTTTGGTCACCGATCCGATTAAGACCAAATCGGAGGCCTTGATCGGAGCCCCCTGCTCAATTCCAAAACCGCGCTCGTAACTTCCCGACGGAGAATAGACGCCCGCCGTGCCGCTAAAACCCGTTCGTTGAAAGTAGTCTGAAACTTCAGCGAACGTTTTCGCTTCCGTGAATGTCTCTGAAACGTTTGTTCGCGCTGACTCGTTACTCATCGACTCGGGCTCACCAGTTTCTTTCAGATTCGCAATCACGTCCGTTGCGGAAGCCATCCACACTCCAGCGGTCAAAGTCGGAACAAGCAAAAGGCGGAGCAAAGCTCCAACCCACTTCAGACAAGCGGAAGTTACAATCGGTTTTTTTTGCATCTCTAGAGAAGACGCGCCCAGAGCGGATTACGCAAGGTTGCTGCACGTAATCTCGGCAATTCTGGCGCTTGGTCTAGCTCTAACACAGCGTCGACATAAATAATTTTTGTTCACATCGAAATTTCTGAGATCTTTGGCTCAACACGACCAGGAAAACCAAACTTGACGTTACCGACAGCGAGTCGAAGTGGCTACAGAAGCGCTTTCACGACTGTTGAAAAACGCCTGAAGCGGGATGATGAGAAACACTTTGGTCTCGGTAAAATGAGTCGCTGGCGCTCCTTTGCTCATGCGTTACTTCTCACTTCGCTGTGAAGTGTTCCCAACCCTGCCGCCGAAACCTTGAATGGTAATCAAAACCTATTTACACCGATGGATCTGAGACGACGTGGATTTTTCTCACGGCGATCTCCGGCAACCACAACACATGGAGGAACTCCAATGAAGATGAAACAGATATTCTGCGCGTTCGCAGCGTTAGCGATGGTCTCAACCGGCATCACCGCTCAGGGCGAGACAAACACGATCCCCGTCGAGGACCTAACGGTCGTTCACGAAGACGGACAGGCCATTGAGCATATTCCGGATGCGGAAGAAATGGATGCTGCCGACGCTGACGCGAGCGTAGCTCCGCCGTACCGTTACTATCGCCCATACCGTCCCTATCGTTACTACCGTCCCTACCGCCCGTATCGTCCGTATCGCCCTTACCGCTACTACCGTCCCTATCGTCCTTACGGCTACTACCGGAGCCTTGATCAGATGGACCAAAACACAACCGAAAGCTTACCGGCACCGGGAGTTCAGATCGAAAAATAAGTCATTCGTAAATACCTCCACCTCCGGGGCGCCCCTTACGAACGGGACGCACTCTTAGCCCCCTTGGCCACACCCCAAGGGGCTTTCCGTATTCAGCGTGATCGATCGAAGATCAGAACACTCAGAGGATTCAAAAAAGAGGAGAAGCAACTTGGCGAGCTCAGCTAACGAATCGAAAACAACGGATCAGAATCAAAAAAAGAAAAAACGGCTTTGGCTCTCGGCCGCGCTCGTGCAGCTTGGCTTAATGACCGCCGGTGCCACGCACGTCCCACTCAACGAAATCCCGCTTGTCGGTCCCGCTGTGGGTTATTACGGCGATCTTTCGGGCGCGAGTCACCTCTACGGTTTCTTCTCGCCGGGTGTGTACTCTCAACTCCAAGCCGTCATCGATGTTTATGATTCAAAGGGAACGAAGAGCACTCAGCCGATCGAAGCGAAAGCAAATCGCGAGTTCTTTCTACGCATCAACGACATCTTCGATCAGTTCATGAATGAATTCGATGACAAGGTGAAATTCCAGCGAATCCTCGCGGCTTCTTTGGCTGGCTCCGTTTTCGCGAGAACGCCCGAAGCCGAGCAAGTTGGCGTCCGCATCGAGCGCTACACGGCTCCCTCTAGAAAAGCATTTCTGGAGGGCAAACGCACGAACTGGGAGAAGGTCTACTCCGCCAAGTTTGTTCATCGTTCATCCAAAGCTAAAAATTCCCAATTATCGGAGGAGGCACCATGACACAATTGTTTTCCACACTTGTTCAGTCGCCTCGCTTCGAGCGGACAAAAAATAAATTTGAAGGCTTCTTTTTGAAGCCAGCATCTCCGCTTCCGCTCGCGGTTCTGCGGATCACTCTGGTCATCGTCCTGCTCATGCAAGCCTGGTTTCTCAAAGATGCCGTGATTCCTCTTTTGTCGAGAAGTGGCCTTGTGCAAGGTCCACTGGCCGACGCGCTTCGCATGCCGTACACGCCAACGGTCGGCTGGATCGCGCAGCTTTTTGCGCCTTTCGGCGTTTCGGAGGTGACTTGCCTTCTTGCGATCTGCACGGCCTACGTCGTGAGCCTTGTGCTCCTCGGATTAGGGCTCTTTACACGTTTTGCGAGCGTCTCCACGTGGTTTCTGCACTGGACATTGATGATCACGGGCTATTCGAGTGCCTACGGGGTTGATCTCTACGCGCACGTCTTTTTGTTTTACTTGATGTTTATGCCCTCGGGCGCGGCCCTTTCTCTCGATAATGCTTTCGCCGGAAAGTCGTGGCACGGAACTCCGAGCTGGGTCGCGCGCTTGGCATTACGCACTCTTCAACTGCATCTCTGTGTCTCGTACGCGATGTCGGCGATCGAAAAAGTTCAAGGTGTTCAGTGGCGCACAGGTGAAGTGCTCTGGCGCTCTTTGAGCTTACCGATCTTCCAGCAATTCGACATGAGCTGGATTGCGCAGTGGCCGAAGCTTTTGTTCGCCGCAAGCTGGTCAACCCTGATCCTGGAAGGCTTTTTCTTTCTCTTCATCTGGCCGAAAACCACCCGTAAATTTTGGATTGCGGGCGTCCTAAGTCTTCACATCGGAATCGCAATTTTCCTAAGCTTGCACTTGTTTGGGCTCATCATGTGCGTGTTGGTCGCGAGTGCGTTTGCGGTGCCGGCGGATGTCGGCTATGAGCCAGCTCATGCGGATGAACGGGCACTTGAGAAGGCAAATAGGCAGGAGGTCGCCGAAATCTACGATAGCGTTTGGTCTGAGGTACGTTAAAAGAAAGGCGGGCTCCTCGTGGATCCCGCCTTTTTCCGTTCGGATTAAGGAGCAGCCGCTACCATCAAATTTGCGACCTGCTTAGCGAATTTCGCAGGATCCTTCAGCGGCGAGCCTTCGTTAAGAAGAGCTTGGTTATAAAGGATCTCGATCCAGTCGGCTTTGTGAGTCTCCGTGAGGCCGTTGAGCTTTTCGAAAACGGCGTGCTTCGGGTTGATCTCCAGAATCCGTTTCGTTTTTGGCATCACCTTCCCCATCGCTTCCATTAAACGCTCCATGCGCGCGCTTGGGTCTTGGGTTTGCGAAACCAAGCAAACGGGAGACTCCGTCAAACGCTCGGAGAAGCGGACTTCTTTAACGTGATCTTTGAGCGTTTCTTCGATGAACTTCTTGAGGCCGCCCAGCTTTTCTTCGGCTTGCTTGAGTTCTTCCTCTTTCGCTTTCTTTTCTTCTTCCGTATCGAGATCAAGCTGATCCGACGCGATCGAAAGAAGCTTCTTCTCCTTGTAATCAGTCAGCTCGCGCGAAACCCACTCATCAATATTGTCGGTGAGGAATAAGACTTCGTACCCTTTAGCTTTGAGACGCTCTAGGTAAGGCGAATCTTTGAGAGTCTCGGTCGAATCACCCGTGAGGAAGTAAATCGACTTTTGCTCAGGCTTCATGCGCTCAACGTATTCAGCAAGCGTGGTCCAGCCTTCGGCTGCGGACGAGCGGAAAAGGAGCAAGTCCTTCAACTTTTCTTGGTTCGTGTAATCGGTGACCACGCCTTCTTTGATCGAGGGACCAAAGTTTGCCCAGAACGTCTCGTAGTCGCTACGCTCTTTCGTTTGAAGATCTTTGAGAGAGCTCAAAACTTTAGAGACTAGCGCCTTTTGGATCTTCTCAACGCGCGAATCTTTCTGGAGGATTTCGCGAGAAACGTTCAACGGCAAGTCGCTCGAATCAACGAGCCCTTTTACGAAGCGCAAGTAACGCGGCTGGAGATCCTCGCAGTCAGCCATGATGAAGACGCGGCGAACATAGAGGCTTAGGCCGTACTTCTGCTCTCGCTGATAGAAATCAAACGGCACATTCTTAGGAATGTACATGAGGGCCGCGAACTCTTGCGTACCTTCGGCTTTGAAGTGAATGGTTTTAAGAGGCTCCGACCAGTCGTGCGCCACGTGGTGATAAAACTCGTTGTACTCCTCTTTCGTCACTTCCGAAGGGCTGCGGAGCCAAAGAGCTTTTTGGCTGTTG
>SXGS01576164.1_pt1 | contig 19657 bp, 19 predicted proteins | sample 3174681 | NCBI WGS metagenome assembly SXGS01 (sample SAMN11356861, study PRJNA531348) | freshwater metagenome | isolation source: freshwater sample F1-80 | place: China: Fuxian Lake, Yuxi | collected 2017-12-25 | reverse complement strand
TCGAATCCCTTCGCGCGCACATAGTGCGTAAGCGGGAATTTGGACCCTTTAAGCCAAATTGGCATAACTGACTGATGCTTTATCAGCAGGTCATTTCTTTGACTTATACCCAATAGGACACTTCGGCTTAACGGCTGTGATCTTCTTTACTGTCTTTCCTTTAACGCAAGTAATAGTAATTTTCTTTTTTGCAGCTTCTGCCTTTGCCTTGGCTTCCGCTTCTTGCTTCGCCTTTAATTCTGCAGCAGCCTTGGCTTCCGCTTCTTGCCTAGCTTTCAGTTCAGCCACCGCTTTTGCTTCTGCTTCTTGCTTAGCTTTTAGTTCTGCAGCGGTTTTGGCTTCTGCCTCCTGATTTTTCATCCAAGTTAGAGTGTTTCCCCGATTCGGATTTAACTTGCAGAATAATTCTTCATTTTTTAACTGGCTTGTTTTAGTCACTATTGAACTACCTTGAGCCTCGCAGGGGACATCTGGATATATAGGTTCCAACAAAGCCATTGAAGTTATGTATCCCCTAGCGTTGAATACTTGTCTTTCTCCCGAAGAATTACACATACTATTCACCACCGCACGAGCGATTGCTCCGTGGTTATATTGGAAAGCTTGCGTATACAAAATTGTCGCTTCGTAAAAGGTTAAATCAGATGAGCTTTTTGCGAACAATCGAGTTTGGAAAACTTTTTTACTTACAGAGTCTGTAAGTTCAATTATTGGAATCAAATTTGCAAGTGGAGAAATAATTGTAAAACTAACCTTGAATGGCTGTCCTATTTTTACGGAGTAATTCTCTACCTGTAAACCCTCGATTGTGCAGGTTGGAATTGAAGAGTCAGATTGAATCGTAATTTTCGGTCCATAAGTGATCTCTCGAGATGCGCCTTCACAAGAGGGGTAGATCAATACTGCTTGAAGGTTTTGATTACCCACAAAGTCAGAGGGTATTTGAAACGTCGCTCGATATTTCGCCCATTTATTCGAGTCTAAGCCCGCGAAAGTCATTCTTTGTTGGAGGTAATCCGCAGAACTTGAAAAGTTTACTTCAGGTGCAATTTTCGGATCGGCATAGTTGATGTCTGAATCATATTGGATAAAAGAAAAATCGATATAAAAGGATTGGCCAGGTTTAATGAAAGATGAAGATGTTGTTGCTGGTGCGCTCCCACAACCACCGCCAGCGTGGGACTGAACAGGTGAAAATACTGTAAGGAAGATTGCCGAGACTGCTGTTATTAGAATTACGACTTTTTTAGGCATTAAAACTGTTTCCAACGATATAAGCCGTCGAATATTGCTGTTTTCATAATCTAAATGTAATCACTTTAGGAGAAATTTCTAAGTACCTAGTACACAACCCCGCACATAAGAATTTAGCAATGGGGGGTCGACTTGTTACTTGCGAGACCATATGTCATACTTTCAGTGCAAAGCTGGACCTCAGATAGAGCGTGTGACCTTATGAGTATGCGTAAGCAGGCTCACTAAGGGTTGAAATGTTTGTATGCAGAATGCATCAACATATTTCATCCTACGGATCAGAAGGTTTGGGGTTCGAATCCCTTCGCGCGCACAAGGCAAGCCTGGAGCGCCTTTCATACTTGGGGCTTTTCTTCTGCCCGTAGGATTTGGCTATGGTCAAGGTGCTACTGACAGGCTTTGAACCCTTTGGCAAGGCAAGGCTTAACCCATCAGGAGAGATTGTTAAGCAAATACATGGCGAGAATATTGTTACCGCTATCTTGCCTGTGGCATACACTCGATCTGCAGCCGTGCTTCTAGCTTTAATCGAGGAACACAAACCAGATGTTGTTATCTCTTTGGGTCAGGCAGAAGGGCGCACACAGATAACTCCTGAACGTATAGCAATTAACCTAGATGACTCCCATCTTGCAGATAATGAAGGAATACTTCGCAGCGACTTACCAATTATTGTCGGAGGACCTATTGCTTATGAAAGCACTTTGCCTATTAAAGAGTGTGTCGATGCAATTAGAGCCTCTGGTGTACCTGCAGCAGTCTCACTAAGTGCAGGTGCCTTCTTGTGTAACCATATCTTCTATGTTGTTCAAGACAAGTTAAGAGGTACAGATGTGCGTAGCGGTTTCATACATGTTCCTCTTATGGATGAGCAGGTGCAGGATTTCCCTGGATTGCCCACTATGCCTCTTGATCAGATGGTAAGTGCCATTCGGAGGCTACTCCAGGTGCTTGAATGAAAGCGGAGAGAGTACAGATAAACTAAATCTCGATCTTATTCTTTTCCAATAAACGTTTTAGCCGCTCGTTTTGATTCTCAAGCTGTCCATTCAGAATGAAAAAAGCGCTACTCATTATCAAGGAGACGATAAGGATGATAAAAATCGCGACCAAGGCCACAGTATTAATTGTCACCATTGAAGAGTCCGTAACTATGCCCGAAGCGCTTTAGCGAACTCGTGGAAATCCTCGACGAGGATGTCAATCTCTCTTTGTCCATGAGCCAGGGAGATTAACCACTGCTCATCTAAGCCCGGAGGTGTGATGATTCCGCGGTTGATCGACCATAGCCAAGAGAGTTCGGCGATAGCAAAGTCTGTGGCTTTGTAATCGCGATAATTGCGCAGTGGCGTCGTCGACCAAGTGATGCAGCCTTTGATACCAAAACCCACCGTGTGTGCTGGAAGTTGGTATTGCTCAATGATCTCACTAATGCGGTCCAAGGCCTGTTGGTTGAAGGCCTGAGCACCAGCCAAGGCCTCCTGTGTGCAGATCTTGTCGACGGCGCGGACACCTGCCATCGCAAGAGGATTGCCGTTGAAAGTACCGAAGTGGGCCATCTTGCCGCTGGTTACAAAATCCATGTACTTCTTCTTGCCACCGAATGCGGCCAGAGTGAGTCCACCGCCGATCGACTTTGCAAGCGTGATGAGATCTGGGACCACACCTAGGCGCTGTGCAGCACCTCGATGTCCGGCGGTTAATCCTGTTTTGACCTCATCGAAGATGAGAACGATGTCGTATTCATCGCAGAGTTCGCGCACCCGCTCCAAATAACCCTCATCGGGCAAAATGATGCCCAGGTTCTCGATGACGGGCTCAACGATAAAGCAGGCGATCTTCGAGGAGTTTCTTTCAAAGCAGCGCTGGAGGGCATCGGCATCGTTGTAAGGCACGACATAGATCTCACCAGGCACGATTCCGGCCGGTACATATGCGATTGGATCGCTGGCCTGTCCGATTTGATCAACCGGTGGCTTAGCCGAGACGACAAAGGGATCATAGCTACCGTGGTAGCCGCCCTCGACTTTGACGATCGCATCTTTGCCAGTTGCCGCACGCGCGGTGCGCGTTGCATACATCGTCGACTCTGTCCCGCTATTGGTAAAACGGACCTGATCGATAGAAAAGCGGCGACAGATGCGCTCGGCGGCATCGGTGGTACTCGGGGAGGGCGTCACAAAGAGCATGCCGGTCTCAAGGGCGTCCTTCACCTCGGCGATAACCGTCGGGTTAAGGTGGCCAGCCAGCATTGCGCCAAAGCCCATGGAGAGATCGAGCAGTTGGCGTCCATCTACATCTCTCATCCAGGCACCGTTGGCACTCACAATTGAGATGGGGTAGGGATCCCAGTGCTGAAAGCTAGAGGTCACACCCAAGGGCATTGATTTGACCGAGCGCTTACTCTCTTGGGCACTCTTGCCCGTCTGCTTTGTGAATAGTTCCCATTCAGATTTAAGCAGAGCAGCGACTCGCTCAGGTGGGACTTCCATAGATGTTGTAGGGATGAATCTGAAAGTTTCCTTGTGATTAGTTTGTGTAATCATTGTAAAGCTTGTACGGCAAAGGTTTCAGCGTTTGAAACTCGTTTGAGAAGTACTCTCCCGGTTCATTTTTAGTCCTTTTAGACTAGGGCCTAATTCTCTCATGCCGTTTTTTAAAAGCAAGCCCACGTGTCTTAGCGCAGAAATAGGGCCCTTAAACGACGGGAAGTGACGAATAAACCAAGGATTATCATGATTAAAAAGTAGGAAATATGAAGAAAGACCCCTGAATTAATACTGCCAAACCAAAAAGCCCGTACTAATTCGATTCCATGCCATAAAGGAAGAGACATGATAACTTTTTCTAACCAATCAGGGTAGACAGAGATTGGGTAAAGGGAGCCAGAAAATAAAGTCATCGGAAGCATCACAAAATTGATAAATCCCATCTGTTGGTAGGTCTTAAAAAATGAGGTAATAGCCATACCAAAGGATGCAAAACCAAAGGCGACTAGAGAGGCGGCTGGGATCGCTAAAATCGCCCACACACTCGGCGTCAGACCAAGAATTGAGACAACAGTTAGAAATCCAATCGAGTAGACCAAGCCACGTAGTAATGCCCAAGCAATCTCACCTAGAGCGATATCCATCGGGCCAAGTGGAGTGGAGAGCATAGTTTTATAGAGCTTTGACTCGTTAAGCTTCCAAAATACATTCCAGGTTGAGTCATAGATCGCACCATTCATAGCGCTAGTAGCGAGTAGTCCTGGGGCTATAAACATGGTGTAATCAATATCTGCAGTGCCGGTAGAGACATCACCGATCAGACTGCCCATTCCATAACCGAAGGCGAGGAGGAATAGGACTGGCTCCATGAAACCTGTGAAGATCGGCACCCATGTTGTTGAGCGAAAGGCGAGCCAACTCCGCTCAAGGAGAACCTGAGGGCGACCGGCATACATCGCACTCGAGGATTGGTCGCGGGCAATGTCTATGGCGCTACTCATTTTGCCAACCTCCTCTCAAATTGGCGGATAGAGAGCCTTAATCCGATAGCTGCTACTGCAAGTAAAAACACGAGGTGGACTGCGATCATCAGGGTTGAGATGCCATAGTCGAAGGCCGCTTCGCGCCCGAGCTCAGTGCCATGCCAAAGGGGTGAGATCCAACCGATGGGTTGTAGATAGATTGGCATGGATGAAAGAGGAAAGAAAGTTCCAGAAAAAAGAAACATCGGCATGATGACCAAGCGTTGCATCACATTAAAAAAATAATCTTCCTTCTCAATCTTTGCGGCAAAATACATCATCACCGCACCAAAGGAGCCACCTGCCATAATCGCAGCTGGGATCGTGACTACACTGATTCCAAAGTCGACCACATTAAAGGCCAGCAGGAAGAGATAATAAATAGTGACACTAAAGATCGTCCGAGATAGCGCGGCAAGATAGACACCGATTGCAATCTGTCTGCCCGTTATCGGCGTCGCATTTTGAGCATAGAAGAGTTTGCGCCACTTGAAGCCCTCAATGACGGGGAAAACACACTCATCCATGACTCCAGTGATAGCTGCATTTGCTAGCAAGGCAGGTGCGATGAAGGCGATGTACTTAATCCCATTGGTTCCACTTGTTCCAGAGTTACTCTCAACCAAGACGCCGATACCTATACCAACGGCGATGAGATAAAAGAGCGGATTTCCAACGTCAACAGCTGCAATAATCGTTTTCCATTTGGCCATCGAGCGGATTCGAGCGGCCGCAACATATAGAGCGCCAAAGCGTGCGATCTGTGGGACATCAATACTGGCGTTCATTCGATCAAAGTTCTTCCAGTAAGACGTAGGAAGACATCCTCGAGTGAACTACGACGGACAAGTGATGTAGTTGGGTGCAGCTTTTGTGCAGTGATCTGTTCAAGCAGCTTTTCACCATCATCGGCATACATCAAAATACGATCTGGTAGGGTCTCCATACGCTCACACATCTTTTGTAACACTGGGGCGACCTCAACATTGCGATCGCTGCCAAAGCGCACCTCGAGTACCTCTTTGCTGGAGTACTCCCTGATCAAACCGGCAGGTGAACCCTCTGCCATGATCGCGCCCTTATCCATCACCACGATTCGATCACACAACTGTTCGGCCTCATCCATGAAGTGCGTGGTCAATACGAGTGTGACACCCTGCTCTTTCAGGCGAAATAAGCGGTCCCACAAGATGTGACGTGCCTGCGGGTCTAACCCGGTGGTGGGTTCATCCAACAACAAGATGTCAGGTTCGCTCACAAGTCCACGAGCAATGGTCAAACGGCGCTTCATCCCACCACTGAGAGCCTCGACCTTCACATTGCGCTTCTCCTCAAGTTGGGCAAATACGAGAAGCTCTTCGATCTTATTGTTTATGAACCTCTTTGAAAGCCCAAAATAACGGCCGTAAATGAATAGGTTTTCACTCACCGTGAGCTCACCATCGAGATTATCTTGTTGTGGCACCACTCCAAGATGGGCACGGACAAGGGGCCCAAATCTCTCAGGATCTTTATCTAAGATCTCAACCGTTCCTGCTGTGCGAGTAGATGTCGCAGCCAAGATGCGCATGATGGTGGATTTACCGGCACCGTTGGGGCCCAACAAGCCAAAGGACTCGCCTTTACCCACTTGGAAATTGACTCCATTGACTGCGATGAAATCATCGAACTTTTTAGTCAGCCCTTGCACACTGATGAGGGGATGAGGCATCTAGGCAGTCTATCCGAGTATTCTTTCTCTACGCGCAGTCAGATTCCTTGTGGGGTAGTTAGGTAGTCATGGAAAAACCAACAATCATCCTTGCTACAAGCAATGGAGTTGGAATGGGTCATCTTGCACGCGCAAGTGCGGTGGCTCTGGCCCTCAAGGATGTTGCACATCCAATAATTATCTCCATGGCTAATGGGATTGCAGATCTTCCATCTTTTATGGGCGTTCGCTGTGAATATATCCCTGGCCGTGACCGTTTATGGATGTCGCGTGAGAAGTGGGATGCCTATCTACGAGATAGATTATTGGCACTTATCGATGAGACGGGTGCAAAGGTCTTATCTTTCGATGGCGTTGTTCCCTATCCAGGCGTGATTGCAGCCAGGAATTCAAATTCAGCGATAAAACTTGTCTGGGTCAGACGGGGTCTATGGCAGAAGAAGCCACAACGCTTCATCCTTGGATTGCAGTCAGGGATGATGGATGCAGTCATTGAACCTGGAGATATCGCACGTGCATATGATCATGGCCCTACATCCAAACGTAGAGATGCTGTATTAACTTCACCCGTGTCTCTTTTTCGAAGTGAGGATGCACTATCGAGAGATGATGCACGCAGAGCACTTGGTCTAGATTTAAATCGTCCCGCCGCCCTTGTGCAGTTAGGTACAGGTGATAGTGATGTCAACCAGAAAATGACGGCCGCCCTCGAGGGTTTAATTGGTTGGCCAGGGCTACAGGTCGTTTTGACGAAGGAGCCGATTGGGAAAGAGGGTAAATCACTCGTACCTGTGGGTTTGGATATAAAAGTAGTTCGATATTTCCCACTTGCAAAAGTTCTCCGTGCCTTTGACGCAGGGATATGTGCCACCGGATATAACGGAGTACATGAGTTATTACCGGCACAGCTGCCAACGGTCTTTGTCTCAAACATTCGTGGTACAGATGATCAGGAGACGCGAGCTAGATGGTGCCATGACTTTGGCTATGGCCTGCGTGCAGATCAAAGCGATCTCAATGAGATCACTACAACTGTCAGAAGACTCCAAGACCCATCTTTGCGTGCGCAGTTATCAAAACGCTGTGCCGAGTTACCCGATACGACAGGTGGGGCCGAGATTGCCGCCATCTTGCTTGAGTTAGCGGCTCTGACTCAACCAGTAAATGCTAAGAACGTGAGATTCAAGGGATTAATGCTCCAAGACCACTTCAATCGGGGCCTTCGCCATGTGGCTAATCTTGGTATCCGACGGCTGGCACTTGTCTATCGCCGTTTCAACCCCCATATTATCCTTCAAATCACCAAGCAAGAGCCCCCTATCTTTGGTGATTCAACAAACCCACAGGAGCTACGCGAGTTGATCAGATCAACGACCCGTTTTGAACATTTAATCTCAGGTTCATCCCCGACCTATCGCAAGCGGCGTGAGGAGATTGCTCATGAGGCATATGGTGTATCAGTGGAGGTCACTAAGCGATGAAGTTAAGGACATGGGTTCGCAGAACTCCGACGGGGCGAATATTTTGGCGAGTATTCATAGGCTCTCTGGGCGGTGGTATCACGGTTCTTGGAGCGATATTTCTCATCGCTCCGGGCCCAGGAGTACTTGTGCTGCTCGCTGGACTTGGAATTTTAGCCACTGAGTTCGCATGGGCTGGCCGGGCGATGGAGAAGACCAAGTCAGTGGCCAAGTCAGCGGCCGATAAATCAGGCCTTCCTACATGGGTCAAGTATTTTATCGTCGCAGGTGGGGCAGTTGCATCGATTATTGCAGTGATTATTTACTACTGGCGCTAACGTCAAAAACGGGAGCGAATATCCCACAAATCCTTAAAAGCCGGGCGAGAAAGAGTGGTCGAGAGATACTCAACCCCACTTGAACCACCCGATCCGATCTTATGTCCGATGGTTCGCTCCACCATCTTTACATGGCGGTATCTCCACTCTTGAATACCCTCATCGATATCGAGTAAGCGCTCACAGATCATTGCACTTTGGGGATCATTGCGGTGAATATCGAGAAGAACATCTTGGACCCCAAGATTTGCCTCATAGGCCACAGTCCTGTCGCGATTGAGCACATCGCTTGGAATTGGATGACCTCGTTTGGCTAGATATGCAAGGGCTGAGTCCCAGACTGAATTTGCAGAGATAAGCAGTGAGATCTCTGTTTGAATATCTGGAGGCAAGTGAGCTGCCATCTTGTTATCACGCCGGCCTAACAGGGCCTCTACTTTTCTGAACTGCGCCGATTGGAAACCACTGGATGAGGATAAGTATGAGCGAAATGCGTTGAACTGCAGGGGTGTCATAGTCTCCAAGATGTCAATCTGAGCCACACAGACCTTCATGATCGTACGTATGCGTCCGAGGATGGCGAGTGAATAATGTGTATCACCAGACTCCATGCTGCGTTGGGCCTGTATGAACTCGTGGATTAACTGCTTGAACCAGAGCTCATATGTTTGGTGGATGATGATGAAGAGCATCTCATCGTGTTCTGGGCCAACCGATAGCGGGCGCTGCAGGCTGAGCAGCTCATCGACTGCCAAATAAGATGTATAGGTCAGGGCTGAATCAAAGTTGTCATTACTCATGTGACTCGTGAACCACTCTCTTGTATTTGCCTGTACTCACCTGTTGCGACCAACGTACGCATGCGATCAAACCCATCCCAGACCTCTACGAATGAGGTGGGAAGGGGGGAGATAGCAAGACGAATAATATTTGGCGTCCTGTAGTCGGGAATGACATTTGAAATCTGACGCAGCGCCGTGCAAATCTGTGCCGCATCGGGGTGCTTGAGTGAGATGTGTCCGCCACGTTGTCCGCAATCGCGCGGGGTACACAGATCCATACCAAGGGGTGCCAGCCAGGCATCGTAGAGATCAATCATCATCTCAGTCCCAAGCCCAGCCTTCTTTGCTATCGCCTTGATACCCGCCTGCTGGATCATAGAAAAGGCGCTGTGCACACAACGGATCCCCATGAGCGAGGGACTTGCGATCTGAAAGCCGCGGATACCAAATGCCTTTTCAAAGATTGGGCCCATTTCAAACTGTGCATCCTGTGCAAACCAACCTTGAATCGGGACTTGTAGCTGGTTTTGAATTGCGGTGCTCACATATAACCAGGCAGGTGAGCCTGGACCAGAGTTACCGTACTTGTATGTGCAGCCGACACAGAGATCGACGCCATTGGCATCAAGATTCAACTCTATGGCTCCTACTGCATGACTGGCATCCCAGACAACCAAGCCACCCACTTTACGCACTTGATCGGTGATTGACTTTAAATCCGAACGCGCACCTGAGCGATACTGGATTATCTGTAAAGTCACGAGTGCGACATCGTCATTAAGATATGGCGCTAGCACCTCAGGTGTGATTCGTTCATGTGTTGCGATATGGGGATCCTCGTTGGCGATAATGACCAGGTTGAGATCACATTGTTGTGCGATACCTTCGAGGATGTATCTATCTGTCGGGAAGTTTGCAGCATCGGTGATGATCGTCCTTCGCCCCGGACGTGCTCTGATCGCAGCAAGGCATAATTGATAGAAGTTCACCGATGTCGTATCGCAGACCAACACTTGTCCAGCTCGCGCCCCTAGGGCGGCGGCCCCCAATAAATCCCCAGTGGGTTGGGCCTCATCGACCCAATGCTCCCAGCCAGTGACAACCTGCCGGCCCCACTCGTGTGTCATGAAGTTGTTTATCGCGCTCACGGTGGCTTGAGGCAAACGGCCGAGGGAGTTGCCATCCAAGTAACACATCTGGGGATCTGAGATCACAAACTGGGATTTGAAGTGAGCCAGTGGATCGGCCTCATCCAAAGCTAGCGCATATTCGCGGTCGGTGACACTCATAGATGAAAGGTACGCTCTCCCATCATGGCGCGCAACGTTGTAAATATCGAAGAGGTCTCAAAAGCCTTTGATATCAAAGAGCTTTTAGTGAGCGTCTCACTTGGGGTATCTGAGGGTGATCGCATTGGAATCGTTGGTCGCAATGGATCGGGCAAGAGTACGCTCATGAAAGTGATAGCAGGTGTTGAACCTGTCGATTCTGGTCGTGTAACGAAATCAAACTCTGCGCGAATTGGGATCCTCTCCCAAGTCGATCACGAAAACCCACAAAGCACAGTAGGTGAGGTTGTTCTAGGGGATACAGAAAAACATGAATGGGCCAGTGAACCAAATATCCGCGAGGTATTCACTGGATTATTCGGTAGCTTCGATGACCATATCTTTGAAAGAAAGTTTGGTGAGTTATCGGGTGGTGAGCGTCGGCGCGTTGGTCTGGCTAAATTACTGATCAATGAACTTGATCTTATCTTGTTGGATGAACCAACTAACCATCTAGATGTCGAAGGTGTTGCATGGCTTGCCCAGTATTTGAACAACCGCAAGGGATTGGCACTCACTGTTGTTACCCATGATCGCTGGTTCTTAGATGCCGTGACCGATCGGACATGGGAGGTCGTTGACGGCAAAGTTGAGGAGTATGACGGAGGCTATAGTGCCTTCGTTTTGGCTAAGGCTGAGCGAGCCCGACAAGGCTTGGTCATGGATGCGCGGCGAAAGGCTCTGGTACGCAAAGAGTTGGCCTGGTTGCGCCGTGGCGCTCCTGCTCGCACCACTAAGCCGAAGTTTCGTGTCGATGCAGCGAATGTTTTGATTCAAGGTGAGCCTGAGCCACGCAACCAAGGTGAGCTTCTCAAATTCGCACTCAATCGCTTGGGAAAGAGCGTCTATGAGGCCCATCATCTGTCGGTAAAACTTGGAGACAATGAGTTGATCGATGATCTCTACTGGAATATAGGTCCAGGAGATCGCATTGGGATTGTTGGCATCAATGGCGCTGGCAAGACAACGTTAATGCGCACACTCGTCGGAGAGATACAACCAACGGCCGGCAAATTAGTAACTGGGCTCACCGTCAAAGCAGCCTTTTTAACTCAACACCTAGACGAACTCGATCCCACATGGCGCGTATTGGAGGCAGTTGAGAAAGTGGCCAATCGGATAGAGATCGGTGGTGGGCGAGAGCTCTCAGCATCCCAGCTTTGTGAGCGGTTAGGTTTTGATCGTGAATCCCAATGGACACCCGTAGGTGATTTATCAGGGGGTGAGAAACGTAGATTGCAGTTGACACGTCTATTGATGGATAGCCCTAACGTCCTTTTACTCGATGAGCCGACCAATGATTTCGATATAGAGACACTCACTGAGTTAGAGGACTTATTAGATAGCTTTAGTGGAACCCTCATAGTCATCTCCCACGATAGGTATTTCCTTGAACGGGTGTGTGATCGCTTTGTTGGTCTGCTGGGTGACAAATCTGTGCGCGATCTACCGCGAGCCGTGGATGAGTATTTAGAGCTGCGCCATAATGCTGTGAATAAGCAGACTGTGTCACAAAAATTGAAGAGGAGTTCAAGTGCCGCCGAAGAGCGCCAGCTCAAGAAAGATAAAGTGCGCCTTGAGCGCCAGATGGAAAAAGTCGATGTAAGGATCACGCAATTACTTATCGAGCAAGAGGCCTGCGCTTTTGAACCGTCGCGCCTGATTGAGATCGAAAATGAGTTAGAGAAGATGGTCTTTGAGAAAGAAACTCTCGAGCAAGAGTGGCTTCAAGTCACACTTTCTCTCGATAGTTAAGTTAAAATCAGCTCCATGAGCCAGATTTCACATGCCGTTGAAGTAGTCCTATTTCGTGCCCGTTTTCTCCTCGCCCCTTTGTATCTGGGGTTGGTAGGGGCACTAGCTCTGTTGTGTTACAGATTTGTCATCGAGTTCATTCATTTGGCCGAGAAGGTGGGTGATGCCACTCCGCAGAGCTTTACCCTTGATCTCCTAGCCCTATTGGATCTCACACTCCTAGCGAACCTGATTTTGATGGTGATTTTTGCGGGCTATGAGAACTTTGTATCCCGTATTGACGTCGCTGCAGAGTCCAAGGATCGTCCACATTGGATGGGGACAATCGACTTCAGTGGCTTGAAGATCAAGTTGATTGGCTCACTTGTTGCGATATCTGTCATCGAACTTCTGAAGGACTTCATCGAACTATCAGGTAAGAATGAGGTTGGTGAAGGCACTATTTGGAGAATCGCTATCCATCTCACCTTTGTGGTCTCAGGCGTACTTTTCGCATTGATGGATTGGATCGCTGACAAGCGGGAGTTCACCGGCACTCATACTTGAGTTATCGCCGGTGGCGTCGGTAGTTCACGAGCGCAGAGACCAATGAAGCGGTAATAAAGAAGGCTGCAATCGCGTATGACCATGTCTTTACCCATGGCAAGGTAGCGGCGTAATACCCCGCGAGAGTTATTCCTACTCCCCACAAGAGTGCGCCAAGGGCGTTAGCAGATAAGAACTTGTAGTAGTTCATCTTGGAGGCACCTGCTATTGGGGGCACAAATGTTCTAACCCATGGGAAGAAGCGTGCGGCAACAACGGCCCACCACCCTGTCCTCTTGTAAAAGCGCTCGGAGCGGGCGATCATGCTCTGCATTCGTGGTGAATTGCGGCGCTCCAGATACGGCCGGCCCACTAAGCGGCCTAGGACAAAGCCGATCTGATCACCAAAGAATGCTGCGATAAAAATAATGGTGACCAAGATAAGAATATTGACCTCATTATTGGCAGCAGCGACCAGGCCTGCGCTAAAGAGAATCGAATCACCAGGCAAGAAAAATGCGAATAACACACCGGTTTCAAAGAAGACAATGGCACCAACTATGAAGTAAATCAAATATGGGGCAAGGGTGGAGAGTTGAGCATCAAAAGATGCGGCAAGCTCGATCACACCGACTTCTTAACCGCCGCTGCAACGGCCTTGGTCACACTCGGATCAAAGACACTTGGCACGATAAATGATGCGTTGAGCTGTTCAGGTAGGACACAGTCGGCGATTGCCTCGGCTGCGGCGACCAATAACTTATCGGTGATCTTATGTGCATTGGCATCTAGAAGCCCACGGAAGATTCCAGGGAAGGCCAGGACGTTATTGATCTGATTTGGCTGATCACTGCGCCCAGTAGCGACAACGGCGGCGTGCTTGCGAGCAATGACTGGGTCGATCTCTGGATCTGGATTTGCCAGAGCAAAGATAATCGAACCAGGCGCCATCGAAGCAGCATCGGATTCACTGATGAGGTTGGGAGCGCTGACACCTATGAATACATCGGCGCCTTTCATGGCCCCTGAGATATCTCCTTTGAAGTTCTTTGGGTTACTAGTATCGATAAACCACTGTTGCATCGAATCCTCGGACTTCATATCTCGAGTGATCACACCGTGATGATTAAAGCCGATTATATTCGTAGCACCATTAAGGACCAATAGGCGTGCGATCGCATTACCAGCGGCACCGACGCCAAGGAGAATGATCTTTACTGCACCCAAATCTTTCTTGACAAGTTTGAGGGCGTTCCTGAGTGCAGCTAGAACAACGATGGCTGTGCCATGCTGGTCATCGTGAAAGACCGGTATATCCAATAAGTCTCGCAGTCGACGCTCGACCTCAAAACATCGAGGAGCAGAGATATCCTCCAGGTTGATGCCACCATAGACGGGTGCGATCAGCTGCACCGTGCGCACGATCTCATCGACATCTTGGGTATCTAGGCACACAGGCCAGGCATCCACATCGGCAAAGCGCTTGAACAATGCCGCTTTGCCCTCCATGACGGGAAGGGCTGCGGCAGGGCCGATATTTCCAAGGCCAAGGACGGCCGAGCCATCGGTGACAACGGCGACGGTGTTGCGCTTGATCGTCAAGCGGCGGGCATCGGCCGGGTCATCGACAATTGCTTGGCAGATACGGGCGACGCCGGGAGTGTATGCACGAGAGAGGTCATCGCGGGTCTTGAGAGGGACCTTTGATGCGATCTCAATCTTTCCACCAAGGTGCAATAAAAAGGTGCGATCACTGACTTTGCGGACAGTCAACTCTGGATTTTTAGCAAGTGCGATTGCAATTTTTTCCGCATGTTCAGAATCAATCGTGTCACATGTGACATCAATGACAACTTTTTCTAGATGTGATTCAACGATATCAAGTGCTGTGATGGTCGCACCAGCTGATGTAATGGTTGTGGTCGCAAGAGCCACAGGTTGCGACGAGGCTGAACCTTCGATCCGGATTGTTATCCCATATCCAGGTGATGTAGATGCCATTTAGACGACTCCATACAATCGATCGCCTGCATCGCCCAAGCCTGGAACGATATAGCCGTGCTCATTGAGTCTTTCATCCAGTGCCCCAGTGACAATCGTGATGGGGATTTTGCTACCTGCAAACTCCCTCTCAACAGCGGCGATTCCTTCAGGGGCCGACAAGATACAGATTGCAGTGATGTCGTTAGCACCTAAATTGATCAAGTAATTGAAGGCGGCGATCAAGGTGCCACCAGTTGCCAGCATCGGATCTAAGACAAATACTTGGCGCCCCGATAGGTCATCGGGAAGTCGATTGGCATATGTACTGGCCTGGAGGGTCTTTTCATCACGGACCATCCCAAGAAAGCCCACCTCTGCAGTTGGTACCAACTTACTCATGCCTTCGAGCATCCCAAGACCTGCGCGCAGAATAGGGACAACGACAGGGGCCGGTTCGGCCAACTTCAGACCTTTGGTCCTTGTTAGGGGTGTCGTTATAGATACCGAGTGTGTACGAACATCACGCGTAGCTTCATAGGCAAGCAGAGTCACTAACTCTTCGACAAGGCGGCGAAAAGTTGGTGAATCAGTACGCTCATCGCGCAAAATCGTGAGTTTATGCGCAATCAGTGGGTGATCTGCGACGTGTACTTTCACGGGGATTACCTTACAGGGCTTTCATTCCCCTCAAATGAGTGGAACTATGGGCGCATGCCTGATTTCAATGATGAGCTCGCAGAGGAGATCGAAGAGTTCGATGCCCTTGAAGACGTGCCTGAGGCGATTGTAAAAGTAAGCAGCGTCACAAATGAATTGGATATTGCCGTTGCCGCATGGCATGAGGATGGTCGATGGACCTTAGGGCTTCTTCCCGACCCAACCGATATCGCACAGATAATCACGAGCCTGAAATCACAACAGACAAACGGTGGCGCTATCGCATTGATATCTATCGATGAAGAGTTTTTTATCTTGATCCGTGTCTTGGGCTCACATATCTCTTTATTTCTCAGTGACTCAACATGTGCCTTGGATTACCCAGTTGCCGAAGAGTTGTTAGAGATCGCAGATTTACCGACTCCAGAAGATGACGAGGATGCCAATCCCATCGGTCATATCGAGATTTTATCTGACCTCGGAATGAGTGGTATGGAGATAGCTGCACTCTGTGATGATGCTGAACTCTTTCCCGATGAACAGTTAGAGGCGATAGCCAATCGACTTGGCTTTGGTGATCAGTTTGCAGAGCTCTTGCAACTGTGAGTGATGAAGAGTTGATGCGCAAAGCTCTAGCTATCGCGCAGGAGGCCCTTGCTAGTCAGGATGTTCCTGTAGGTGCGATCATCATCGATAGGAGGGGTGAAACAATCGCATCTGCCCATAACGAACGTGAGCTCGGTAATGATCCAACGGCGCATGCTGAGATCGTCGCTATACGTCGGGCCTGTGAAAAAATCGGTCAGTGGCGATTAGAGGAGCACACGATCATCACCACACTCGAACCCTGTGCTATGTGCGCAGGTGCGATCGCCCAGTCACGTATCTCAACTCTGATCTTTGGAGCATGGGATGAGAAGGCCGGCGCCGTTGGCTCGGCGTGGGATCTACTGCGAGACCCGCGCTCGCTCTTTAAAGTCGAGGTGCGTGGTGGAGTCTTGGCCAAGGAGTGCTCTGCGATGTTAAGAGATTTTATACAAGGAGTTCGTAAGAGGGATTGAGAATTATCATCGATCCCTCTTCTTCGCCAACCATTCCCTCAGCGCGCATCTGCGAACCGACTTCAAGGCCTGCAATATCTCGGCGACCCAGGAACTGGAGAGATACACCCCCAGTCGCATCCCAGATTTCAACCTCTAAAGAGGGCGCTGCACCTCGTGGCGCAGTTTTGATCGATGTGACTCGTCCATGTATCCGGGCTCGTTTGCGCCACTGTATCTGACCGATCGGTGTCACATTTTCGGCGTAGTGGCTGACCGGCTCGAAGTTTTCGGGGGGAGTTTTCTTATCTTTGCTCTGGTTAACAACTTTATGTACAACTTTTGCCGGCTCCATCACCGCTTGACCAGAGGCGATGCGTTCAACATCGAAAGGAACAATGGTCGCAACAACGCGAGCCAACTGTGAGATGGGGGAGGCTATTTGTTCAGCGGTTTGATCATGGAGTAAGCGACCTAAGAAGCCCGAATATGCACGGCGAGGTAGTAATAAAGTGAGTTCGACATCGGGCTTTTCAGTCATACGAATCGCATAATCGAGTGCTGCATTCGCTAGGCGTCGATCTGGACAGTCTATGAGCTCTAGAGTCACATCATCTAGGGCATCAGATGCCGCCCAGGCCTTCTGAATTCCCTCAGCGCGACGATCATCAATGACAAAGTGGACTGCGATTAAATGATGAGGATTGAGGCTTCGGGCGTAGCGAATTGCTCCCACGGTCGCTATATCGACGTTATCAACAAGGACGGTCACATCATGGCGGGCGATTGATGTAGCACGCTCCTGTTCGCGTTTAACGGATAGAGCATTTTGTTCACGTGTGTATTGATTGTTAAATTTGAGCATCAATATAACGACCAAGGGTGTTCCGATCACAACTACCCATGTGCCTTCGGTAAATTTGACTAAAGAGAGAACGACGACAGTAAACGTAGCCAGGGCAGTAGAGAGACTATGCAGAAAGATTTTACGTCTGCGGTTTGCACCTTGGGAACGAAGACTCTTTTTCGTCATTCCGGCACCCGTGAGAGCGAAACCAATAAAGACAGACAGGGCATAAATTGCGGCTAAGATGGTGATACTTGCCTGGGTTACGATGACGAGCAGCGAGGCGACGCCAGCGATAAAGAAGACACCGTTCGAGAAGACCAACTTATGGCCTCTTTGAGTCAGCCTGCGAGGTAAGAATCCATCACTTGCGACCATGTTCACCATATTTGGGAAGGCACTAAAGCAGGTGTTTGCGCCAGCAAATAGAATCAACATGGTTCCCAATTGGGTCAACACAAAGAGAGAGTCACCAAAAAAACCACCACCAAGGGCGGCCTTTGCGACTAGTGAGATGACGGTAGGAGTTCCGTCAGCATAAGGAATCGATTGAGTTTCCTTTGCTAACCAAGCTATTCCGATGATCAGAATACCGAGTGTCAGACTCATGAGAATGAGGACCTTTGTCGCATTCCTGTGTTCAGGATTTTTAAAGAGAGGGACGCTATCTGATATAGCCTCAATCCCGGTCAAAGAGGCGCTTCCATTAGCAAAAGCCTTGAGCAGGAGAAGAATTGCAGCAACAGAGAGAAGACCCTGTGCCTGTCCTATTGGGACCAAGCCCTCGACATTTTGATCATATGAAGGCAAAGTATCGGAGAAATAACGATAAATCCCAAAGATAAAAACTATAAGCATGGTACCCATGAAGAGATAAGAGGGAATCACAAAGATGAGTCCCGCCTCTTTCACACCCCGAAGGTTCACATAAGTGAGAATCAGTACGATCACAATCGTCAGTTGAACTTTGGCAGGGTTCAATTCTGGGAAAGTCGAGATTATGGCAGCTACACCAGCAGCAGACTGGATTGCTACGGTAATTATGTAACCGAACATAAGCTCAACTGCAGCGATTTGTGAGACCACTCGTCCAAAGTTATCTCGGGAGACTATATATGCACTTCCAGATCTCGTATAAGTACTAATGACATCTTTATAAAGAAGTGTTATTGCGACTAAAATTACGATTATCACGCCAATCATCGGTGGAAAGATGGTGAATGCAGCAAGACCAAAGGCTGGGATTAGTGCGACTAATATCTGCTCACCGCCGTAAGCCGAGGACGAGATACAGTCTGAGGATAAGACGCCAAAAGCATTTTTCTTACTTAACCTTTGAGACTCCAATGAGTGCCGATTCAGGGGTATCCCGAGAAAAAACTTCTTGATTTTGTAATTAAGAGAGTCCTTTAAGTGTGCGTGATCCTGTCTGACAACTGGCACTGCCGCATCATCGCTCCACGACTTTGGCATGAAGACTCCTCCGTAAATTGCAGTTAACGCAACTCAATATTCCCAGTCTATCGCAGTGGGTACGAACTTCACTGTTTTGTGTGGTGAGCGTATGCTTCACCCCATGCATACGCAGTTATATATCGATGGCCAATGGGTTGATGGTGTTGGCAAGCTTCCCGTCTATGATCCAAGCGATGGTTCAGTGATCGCGCAGGTCTCATTGGCTGGAGATAGAGAATGTGATGCAGCGATTACTGCCGCAGATGCAGCGGCCAAAGCATGGGCAAAGACGGCTCCGCGGTATCGGTCGGAGATTTTGCGCAAAGCCTTTGAGTTAATGATTGCTGAGAATGAGGTCATTGCAACGTTGATATCGCGTGAGAACGGTAAAGCGATGCCTGATGCTCGCGGTGAAGCGACATATGCAGCCGAGTTCTTCCGCTGGTTTGCTGAGGAGACAGTCCGCACACCTGGAGATTTTCGCAAATCACCATCGGGAGATAAGCGAATTCTTGTCAGCCATGAACCAATCGGTCTGTCGATTCTGATCACACCGTGGAACTTCCCGGCGGGCATGGCTACACGCAAGATCGGTCCCGATATTGCTGCAGGCTGCACAATGATTTTAAAGCCCGCTGGTGAGACACCACTGACGGCGATGTACATCGTCGATCTCATGGAGCGGGCAGGTCTTCCAAAGGGTGTTCTTAACTTAGTCCTTCCAGAAAAGACTGGTCCAGCGATATCCAGAATGTTGCACGATCCTCGTGTAAAAAATCTCTCATTTACCGGTTCAACCGAGGTTGGGCGCATCTTGCTCAAAGAGGCGGCAGATCGTGTCATCCGTTGCTCTATGGAGCTTGGTGGAAATGCACAGGTTGTCATTCACGATGATGCAGACCTAGCTATAACCATTCCGCAACTCTCTCTTGCAAAGATGCGCAATGGTGGCGCGGCCTGCACATCGGCAAATCGAATCTTTGTCCAACGTGGAATCGCAGAAAAGTTCAT
>SXGS01529534.1_pt1 | contig 19657 bp, 14 predicted proteins | sample 3174681 | NCBI WGS metagenome assembly SXGS01 (sample SAMN11356861, study PRJNA531348) | freshwater metagenome | isolation source: freshwater sample F1-80 | place: China: Fuxian Lake, Yuxi | collected 2017-12-25 | reverse complement strand
GCTAACCGGGCTGCGCTACACCCCGAAACCCCACAAAGATAGCCGGCACAGCCAGGTCCGGCAAGGGTCAGGCCGGGCGGCAGGCCTCGATCTGCTCGCGCAGCTGCTGGGCAACGCGCCGGCCCGCCGAGGCAAAGTCGGCACCGGCCGAGGCATAAAGCACGGCGCGGGAGGCGTTGATGAGCAGGCCACCTCCCTGGGGGTCGGCACCGCTGCGAACCACCGCCTCCAGGTCGCCTCCTTGAGTCCCGACCCCGGGGACCAGAAAGGGCAGACTGGGCGCCAGTTGGCGGAGCTCGGCAAAAGCCTGTGCCTGGGTTGCACCCACCACCAACCCGCAGTTGTGGCTGGTGTTCCACTCGCAGGCTTTGCGGGCCACCCGCAGGTAGAGCGGTCCATCGGCCAGTTCCTGCTGCTCAAAATCCTCAGCGCCTTTGTTCGAGGTCAGACAGAGGAGGAAGACACCCTTGTCGGGATAGGCGAGGAAAGGGGCTACCGCGTCGCGTCCCATGTAGGGGTTGACGGTGAGGGCATCGGCGCCCAGCACCTCGAAGAACATCCGGGCGTACTGTTCGGCGGTATTGCCTATATCCCCCACCTTGGCGTCGAGCAACACGGGGATATCGGGCGGGATATGCTCCAGAGTGGCCTTGAGCGTGGGCCAGCCGCGTTCCCCAAGGGCGCCAAAGAAAGCGAAGTTGGGTTTGTAGGCGCAGACCAGATCGGCGGTGGCGTCGATGAGGTGTTTGAGGAAGTAGAGGGTTGGGTTGTCCTGGTCGCGGACGCAGGCGGGCAGTTGCGCCTGGTCTGGGTCGAGGCCCACGCAGAGCAGGGAGTGATTCTGGGTGGCGGTGGCGCGCAGCTTTTCCTGGAAGGTCACGGCAGGGCTTTCGCTGTGAGGGAAAGGGTTGGAAGAATCTATGCCTGGGGTCGCCACGGCGCAATGCCGCGGCAGGGTTCAGGGCGCCGGCCCTGGACCAAGGACAAAAACCACCCGGCATTGCGCCAGGAAGGGGGCGTGCTGGTCGGCCATCTGCACCCGCACGGCGTCTTCATTGCTGATCACTGCGTCGGCGCGGTATTGACCCGAGGCCTCCACGGCCCTGATGATCAGCGGGCGCGCCGAGGGGCCGCCTAGGCGGTCGCTGTGCCGGGCGCGTTCGAGGTCGCGGTCGTAGCCGACCACCCCCCAGCGGCGCACGTAGGCCACGTCGACCCCGTTGGCACTGAAGAGCTCGTTGCCACCGGCACTGAGCAGGCGCGGGGCCATGCTCGGCTGGAGCGGGAGGCCGCGGGCGTCGACAATGAGGCCGGAATAGGTTTGGGGTGGGACGTAGGTAGGGGCCTCGCCCGCTGCCGGAGGGGAGGAGCGCCGCGCGGCAGGTAGCAGGGCGGCGAAACTCTCCGACAGCTGCAGGGAGAGTGCCACCTGGTACACCCCGTCTTTTTCCTGCTGGCTTTCGGGGACCAGGCGCGCCCCGCGCACCAGGCCGCTGACCCGGGTGCGGATCGAATCGCTGGCCAGCATGGCTTCGCCCACGGTGGTGACGGCGTCGACCTGCACCTGCCCCACCAGTTCCAGAAGGTTGCGGTAGGCGACCGCCTTGGCGGCGCGGAAACCCATCAGGCGGCGTTGGGCAGGGCTCTGGATATGGGCAGAGGCGACACCTTCGCCGTACACGGTGAGCACCCCGGTGGTCCAGTCGAGGCTGCCCTCGACTGGAGCTTGGCCGGCGGCCTGGGATTGCAGGGGCTGAACGACATTTTGAGCCCACAGCGCCTGGCCGGCGGTCAGTAACAGGGCAATGAGCAGCACTAGGGGCATGGCGGTCGGTCTGGGTTTGCGGGGCTGATATTTAGATTGCCGAGGCGGCAAAAGGTTTCCGGTGGGTACGGGGGGCAGCGGAGCCGATCTATAAGCCGAGTTCTGTCTGCGCCTGGTGCGGCGCAGGGCGACCATTCATCTGGGGCAGTGGTTACCCACCTGCCTCGGTGCGGCCTACCCGGGAGTTATATCGAGACGGACCGCCTCTCCTCCCCGATTTGGCCTTGCTCCGGATGAGGTTTTCCCTGCCACTTCCGTCGCCGGAAGTGCGGTGAGCTCTTACCTCGCCTTTTCACCCTTACCGGCGCGGTTGCACGCCGGCGGTATGTTTTCTGTGGCACTTTCTGTAGGGTCGCCCCCCCTGGGCGTTACCCAGCATCCTGTCCTGTGGAGCTCGGACTTTCCTCACCCCGACCCGGAGGCCGGTAGCGCGGTCGCCCGACCTGCTCCGCTGCCCTTGCTCATGACGAGGTCTCGTCGTCCCAGACCAGGATTGCGCCGCAGTTTTCGCAGACGTGGACCTCGATTGGGGTGTATTTGACGTTGTTGCGCAGTTGGGCGGGCAACTGGCGGAAGCAGCCGCCGCAGGCCCCCTTGAGGATACGTGCCACCCGGCTGCCGCGGTGCTTGCGGCTGCGCTGGTAGCGCAAGAGCAGTCGACCGTCGATGACCTGGGTGAATTCCTGCCGGCGCAGCTCCACACCTTCCACCTCCTTCTGCAGGGTGGCCAGGCGCTGCTGCAGTTCCTCGATGCGTGCCTGGTGCTGCTCCTCGATCTGCCCGACCTCCTGCTTGCGGCCCTCGACCTCCTGGCGCAGGCGCTCGCTGGCTTCGATGGTTTCCAGCACCTCGTTTTCGTACTCGGAGATCCGGGTCTTGCAGGCGGCGATCTCGATCTGGAGCGCGTCGTATTCCTTGTTGGTGGTCACCGCGGAGAAGCGCTCCTCGTGTTTCTTGAGATCCGCCTTGGCGTCGTCGATCTGGCGCTCGTAGTGGCGCTGCTCGCGGGCCAGGTTTTCCAGCAGGCCGATCTGCTCTTGCAGAGCTGAACGGGCCTTGTCGATCTGGCTCTGCCGCTCGTCTATCTCGGCCGGGAATCTATCCCTGGCATCCTCCAGACCCTGAAGCTCTTTGTCTACTTCCTGGAGGGCCAGCAGTTGCATTAGGCCTTCTTTCATCGGGGGCGTATCTCCTGAGAGTGATGACATCTAAACTTAGGGCCTTTGGTGAAAATATCAACACAGGCTGCGGGCGGCCTCGGCCATGTGCCTGGGGGTGAGCCCGTATTTCTCCAGCAGATCGCTGTTGGCCGCCGACTCGCCAAAGCAGTCCCTGATGCCTAGTCGTTTGAGGGGGGTGGGCCGGTGCTCGGAGAGGGCTTCGGCCACCGCACCGCCCAAGCCCCCGATGATGGTGTGGTCCTCGGCGGTGAGCACCTTGCCGGTCTTGGCGGCGGCCGCCACGATGCCCTCGACGTCGAGGGGTTTGATGGTGGGTACGTGCAGGACATGGGCCGAAACACCCTGGGCGGCCAACAGCTCGGCGGCCTCCAGGGCGCGCACGGTCTGCACCCCGGTGGCGATGATGGTCAGGTCTGTGCCCTCCCTGACCACTACGGACTTGCCGAGGGCGAACTCGTAGTCGGCGGGGAAGATGGTGGGATGGGGATCGCGGGTGAGGCGCATATAGACCGGACCCTCGTGGTAGGTGGCGGCGATCATCGCCTGGCGGGTCTCCACCGCGTCGGCCGGGGCGATGACCGTCATATTGGGCATGGCGCGCATCACCGCGATGTCGGAGACCTCCTGGTGGGTCTTGCCGGTTTTGCCGGTGAGCAGGCCGGTGTAGGCGCCGCCGAGTTTGACGCTGAGGTTGGGCTGGGCCACCACCACCCGCAACTGGTCGAGATTGCGGTTGACCAGGAAGCAGGCGAAGCTGCTCAGCCAGGGCAGCAGACCGCAGGAGGCCATGCCGGCGGCCACACCCATCATGTTCTGCTCGGCGATGCCCATTTCGAGGAAGTGGGCCGGCCGCACCTTGGACACCTTGTCTGCCTTGGTGGAGTTGGCCAGGTCGCCGTCGAGCACATAGACCCGGTCGTCTTTGTCGATCAGCTCGATCAGGGTATCGCCGAAGACGTCGCGCTGGGCGACCAGCTTGTCGGTGATTTTGGCGTTCACAGGGCAGCCTCCTGGGCGGCCAGTTCCTCGCGGGCCAGCCTCAGATCTTCGTCGGTCACTGGCTTGGAATGCCAGTTGAAGTCGTTTTCCATGTAGGACACCCCTTTGCCTTTGACGGTGCGGGCGATGATGATGGTGGGTCGGCCGCTGGTGGCGCGGGCCTGGTGGCAGGCGGCGACGATCTGGTCCAGGTCGTGGCCGTCGATCTCGATCGTGTCCCAACCGAAGGCCTGCCACTTGGCCACCGGGTTTTCCTGGGCCGGCTGGCGGGCCAGCGACCCATACCCTGCCTCGGTGGCAAAGCCGTACTGCTGCAGGCCGTTCCAGTCGAGTAGGGCGGTCAGGTTGTCGAGGCCGTAGCGCTGGGCGATGAAGGCGGCCTCCCAGATCTGGCCCTCCTGGGAGTCGCCGTCGCCGATCATCACCCAGGTGTGGTAGGAGTGCCCCTTGAGTTTGGCCGCCAGGGCCATGCCGATACCCGGTGAGAGGCCCTGGCCCAGCGAGCCGGTGGACATGTCGAGGCCGGGCAGCACGTTCATGTCCGGGTGCCCCTGCAGCCGCGAGTCGATGGCGTCGAAGGTTTTGAGTTCCTCCACCGGCAGGTAGCCGCGCAGGGCGAGGATCGAGTACAGGCCGATGGAGCAGTGGCCTTTGGAGAGGATGAAACGGTCGCGGTTGGCATCGCGGGGTTTGGCTGGATCGACCTTCATTACCTCGAAATAGAGGGCGGCGAGCATCTCCGCCGCCGACAGGGGGCCGCCCAGGTGGCCGGCGCCGGCGTGATGGACCGATTCGACCACCAGTCGCCGCATCTGGATGGCCAGGCGCTGCAGTTCGCGCCGGCGCGCTGCAGCGAGAGGGGTGGTGCTCATAGGATTGTCTCCTGTGAAGGGGCGCTGAAAAAAGTAGGGCTGCGGGTCCGGGTCTACAACCAGCCCGGTGCGACCCCGAATTCCTGGCCCGCCTTTTCGAGGGCTTCCAGATCCTCGAGGGCCACGGGCACGCCGGTTTTGCGGTACTGCTGGTCCTTGCGGTGTTCAACGGTGCCGGGAAGGGTGGCTTCGGGGTAACCCGTCACCGGGGCCATGGTCTCGCGCACCCCGCGCACCAGCAGGTCCACGCCGGAGCGGACCTCCTCGGGCGGGGCAAAAACCCCCAGGTTCATGACGATGATCAGGCCGCCGGCACGTGCTGCCGGCCACTTTTCGTGGACGGCGGCGGCGCGCGGGTTGCTCATGCCGACAAAGGTGCCGCCCAGGGCGGTGGCCACGCCGGTATAACCCATGGACTTGAAAAAGGCGGCGGGAATCAGCTCCTGGAGGGCGTCGAACTGGGGGCCGCGCTGGTAGTCGGCCATGATACAGGTGGCCGCATCGAGGACCAGGGGCGGCTCCTCCTGGCTGGGCAGGCCGAAGCAGATGGGCGGGTTGCCCCAGTAGGCAGATTGCTGTCCCTTGTTGCCCCCGCCTTCGCCGAACCAGGAGGGGTGGTGGCCTTGCACCGAAAAGGCGGTGCAACCATCGGCCATGGCGCGGCGCACGTAGTGGCCGGCCGAACCGTAGTGGCCCAGGTGGCGGGCGGCGCCCAAGGCTACCCCTCTGGCCTTGGCCTTGGGGATGGCCAGTTCGGTGGCCATCATCATCGGGGCGTAACCCAGACCGCCGTCCCCATCGACCAACACCGTGTTCTCGGTCTCCTGGACGACCTCGAGTTGGGCATCGGGGTTCAGCTGCCGGTCGCGCAGCGCGCGGCTGTACCCGGGTACCTGGCGGGTGCCGTGGGAACGCACCCCGCGCAGGTCCGAATTGGTCAGCAACTCGGCGAGTTGGTCGGCGTGGCCGGCCCGCATGCCGGCGGCCTTGAAACAGGCGGCGGCAAAGGCCTGCAGTTGGTCGGCGGGAACGAGTCGGGCCTGCTCGGGGGGACGGTTCATCGGGTCTCCTGAGGCGGTCTAGGGGTGGAATGGGCGCGGATCTGGCGGGCCCGATCCTCGGCGGCCTGGGCCTCGGCATCGCGCTTGCCCTTCCTCAGGAGGAGAGCGTAATTATCGAGCGTGCGGGCCAGTTCGGGATGGTCGCCCAGGGTCCTTTCCTGGACGGCGATGGCGCGGCGGTACAGACCTTCGGCTTGCGGGTGGTTGCCCGTGGCCTGGTACAACATACCCAGGTCGCGGCAGGTGCGGGCCAGTTCGGGGTGGTCGCCCAGGGATTTCTCCTGGATGGCCAGCGAACGGCGATACAAGGTCTCGGCCTGGGCATAGTTGCCCTGCAGGTAATATTCGTAGGCCTGGGCGCCGAGCTTGCAGGCCATGGCGCGTTTGTCGAGGGAATCGGCCAGGCTGTTGCGGCCCTGGGCCCGGTGCAGATCGGCCAGGTGGTCGAGGATGCTGGCCAACTGCGGGGTGCGCGGGTCGGCCTGTTGTTGCTGTAGGGAGAGGGCCTGCGTGTAGAGGCTCTCGGCCTGGGGGTATCTTTTTTCGTCTAGGTAGAAGGCGGCAGCCTGGGTCTGGAGACCGATGAGTTCGGGATCCAGGGGCGGCAGGAGGCGTTGAGCCAGCCCGAGGGCCTGGGTGTAGAGGCTTTCGGCCGTGGCCAGGCGCCCCTGGAGGACGTGCAGACCCGCCAGGCGCTGCAGGGTGGGAACCAGGCGGGGATCCGCCGCATCTGCAAGTTCGCCGCGTGCGGCTTCGAAGTGCTGCTGGGCCTGGGGATAACGCCCTTGCTGCAGGGCTTCTTCGCCGGCGCGGAAATGGGTCTGCCAGGGCGATGGCTGGGGCGCGCCGTTCTGGCCGGGGCCGCAGGAACTCCACAGCAAAGCGACCAGGAATGAGGGCAAGAGGATCTGGTGGATCGACATAGCTCTAAAGGAATTAGGTTAACACTTGCGCGCGCAGGCGTCAAGGGAGCCGCCTGGCTGGCCTGGGTCTGGCTGGGGCTGGGGTTGGCCGGCGAGGCCGGAGCCGTGCAATTTGTCGACGTGGCTGCCGAGGTCGGGATCCATTTTGTCCACCACAACGGCCCCAGCCCTGAGAAACGCATGCCGGAGACCGATGGCTCGGGGGCGGCGTTTTTCGACGCCGACGGAGATGGGGATCTCGACCTCTATCTGGTCAACAGCGGCGATCTGGTCAAGGGCCGGGAGGAACACTGGAACCACCTCTACCGCAATGAGGGGGGCCGTTTCGCCGAGGTGGCGGCCGCCGCCGGGGTTCAGGGCCGCGAGTACGGGATGGGAGTGCTGGCGGGGGATTACGACAACGACGGGGATCAGGACCTCTACCTGACCAACCTGGGCCCGGACATGCTCTACCGCAACGAGGGTGGGCGTTTTTCCGACCAGACCACCCAGGCCGGCCTGGGCAATCCGCTGTGGGGCAGCAGCGCCGCCTATGTCGACTACGACAACGATGGCGATCTGGACCTGTTCGTCGCCAATTACGTGGATTTTCGGCTCGACGAACCCAAGTGGTGCGGGCGGCGTGACATGAACCTGCGCTTCTACTGCGACCCCCGGCAGTACCGACCCAGCCACAACCTCCTGTACCGCAACAACAGCGACGGGACCTTCGCCGATGTCAGCCGCCAGGCCGGCATCACCCATATGGGCAACGGCCTGGGTGTGGTGTGCGGTGATTTCGACGGCGACGGGAACCAGGACGTATACGTGGCCAACGACCTGACCCAGAACTGGCACTATCAGAACCAGGGCAACGGCACCTTCAACGAGATCGGTCTGCTGACGGGTACTGGCCTGAGCGCCGACGGGGCGGTGCAGGCGGGCATGGGGGTCGATGCGGCCGACTACGACAACGACGCCGACCTCGATCTGGTGGTGACCAATTTCCAGTTGGAGAACAAGAACCTCTACCGCAACGACGGCAACTACTTTCCCGACCTCAGCTTCAAATCGGGCATCGGCGAGACTTCGCTCAACTCCCTGGGTTTCGGCACCTTCTTTTTCGACTACGACAACGACGGCTGGCAGGATGTGTTCATGGCCAATGGCCATGTGCACGACAACATCGAGGTCTACGACAAATTGGCCACCTACGCCCAGCTGGCGCAGCTCTATCGCAACCTGGGTCATGGCCGCTTCGCCGAACAGACCGCCGCGGCCGGGCCGGCCTTTGCGGTGCGCTATGTGGGGCGGGGAGCGGCGCACGGCGACTACGACCAGGACGGGGACCTGGACATCGCGCTGGTGAGTTCGGGGGGGGCGGCGGCGCTGCTGCGCAACGACGGGGGCAATGCCAACCACTGGCTGCAGGTCGAATTGAGGGGTAGGCAAAGCAATCGCGACGGGGTGGGTGCCAAGGTCTACGTGCAGGCCGGCGATCGGCGCCTCTTCCAGCAGGTCAAAGCCGGGTCGGGGTACCAGTCGACCAGCCAGCAGGCGCTGCATTTTGGCCTGGGGCTGGAGGGGCGGCCGGTGCGGGTCGAGGTGCGCTGGCCCTCGGGCAAGGTGCAGGTGGTGGAGGAGGTGCTGGTGGACCAGGTGTTGCGGGTGGAGGAAACGCCCTGATCAGCGCACCGAACCCAGGGCCGCCTCGACCTGGGGCCGCAGCGGATGGTCCGGGGCGCAAAGGCTGAGGGCCTTTTCCAGGGCCTTGCGGGCCTCGGGACGGTTGCCGGCCCCCAGATGACCCATACCCAGGAAATACCAGGTGTTGGGCACCTGCGGGGCCAGCTCGGTGGCCCTTTGGAAAAGAGGCTGGGCTTCGGCGTGGCGCTGGAGCGAACCCAGCAGATTGGCGGCGTTGACCAGGGCGGGTAGGTAGGTCGGCTCCGTGTCGATTGCCTGCCGGTAGTAGGTGAGGGCATCCTGGGGGCGCCGGGCATTGAGCATCAGGCCCCCCATCTGGTTGAGCAGGGCCGCCGGCGGTTGCAGCTGCGCGGCCTTTGCCAATTTGTCCCGGGCTTCGTCGGCATAGCCGTGCTGGGCAAAGAAGGCCCCGAGGCGGAAGTGGTGGACCGGGTCCTCGGGGGCGCTGAGCACCGAAGCCCGCAGTTTCTTCATCTGCTTGGGGACTTCTGGGTCGCCCTTGCCGATGGCCTGCAGGTGCTGGAAGCGTCCCATGGCCGAGTCGGCCCTGGCGGTGTGGTTGAGTTTTCGGGCCAGCACCGCCAACCGGTAGAGGGCCTCGGGGAAGCCAATATCCAGGCGCACCGACTGCGAGAAGGCGTTGAGGGCGTCGGCCTCGCGGCCGGCCCCTTCGAGGGCTTGCCCGAGGAAAAAGTAGAGGGTGGCGTCCTCGGGATAGTGGGCCAAGGCCCGGCCAAAGGCCTCGACGGCCTCCGGGTAGCGGTCGGACCCTAGGTAGACCTCTCCGAGGCGGCGGTGGACCGCAGGTTGTCTGGGATCTAGGACCAGAGCCCGCTTCAGGTGTTTCTCTGCCTCGGCAAACTGCCCCAGCTTGGTGTAGATGCCGCCCAGGTTGACATGGGCAAGGGCAAAGGTGGGGAAGAGCCGCACCACGTGCTGCAGGGCATCGATGGCGGGGGCGTAGCGCCCGTCGGCAGCGTAGGCGGTGGCCATCAGGTTGTAGAGGGGGACGGCGGTGGAGTCCTGGTTGAGGCCCTCCTCGCAAGTGGCGATGGCGTCGATGTACCGGCCCTCGGCCAGGTGGCCGCGCGCGGTTTCGATCAGGCGCGTCATGGCGCCGGCCGGCCCAGCGGAGGTCGGGTTGGGCGGTGGGGCGGTGGTCTGGGGTGCCGGGGTTTCTGGTTCGCCGGTGCAAGCCAGCAGCAGGCCGGTGAGCAGGAACAGGTAGATTCGCATCATTCCTTGAGGTGGATTATCTGATTGAGGCCGGTAACCGGCACCTGTTGGGCCTTGCCCGAGGGCCAGCGGACCTCGAGACCGTCGACCTTGGTGCGGGTCCCCAGGCCGAACTCGGCGCCCAAACTGTTGGTGCAGCCAAAACCGTCCCCGCTGCTGACCTGTATTGCCTGGACCAGGTCGCCGGCGCGCAGCACCAGCTGGGCGCCGATGGCACTGCGATTGGAGGGGGCAGTGCCTTCCAGGGAGACCCCCAGCCAGTGGTTCTGGTGGCCGTCGTTGCGGAAAAGGCGGTTGGGCCACAGGTCGCCAGGGTAGTGGCCGCCGTCGCCGACGTAGAGGTCCAGGTCGCCATCGGCATCGTAGTCGGCGAAGGCCACACCGTGTCCCTTGTCGATCCCCCCCACTCCCGCCGACTCGGTGATATCGGCGAAGCGGTTGCCCATGTTGCGGTACAGGATATTGGGCTCGAAACGCGCCATGTTCGGGCCGCCGTTGGCCAGGTAAATGTCGATGTGGCCGTCGTAGTCCACGTCGCCATACCCGGCGCCCATTGAGCCGAAGGAACGCGAGAGCCCTACCTGCTCGGCCACGTCGGCGAAGGTGTCCTTGCCCTGGTTGCGGTAGAGATAGGCCCGCGCCGGGTGGGCGGCGCGGCCGGTGATCTGGGACTCGACGAAGTGCTCGTAGTAGGACATGGCGGTGACGAAGAGGTCCAGGTCGCCATCGGCGTCGGCGTCGAGGAAGAAGGTGACGTAACCGCCCTGCACGGGTTTGCCGACGCCGGCCTTCTGGGTGATATCGGCAAAGCGGCCCTGGCCCTCATTGCGGAAAAGGGTGTTGGGATTGGCGACATCGGCCACATAGAGATCCTGATCTCCGTCCCGATCGTAGTCGCCAAAGGCCGCCCCCAGCGATTTGCCCCGTAGATCCACCCCGGCCTGGGCGGCCTGGTCGGCAAAGCGGCCATTGCCTTCGTTGTGGTAGAGTTTGTTGGCCGCTTTGGTGCCGGTCATGCCGTCGCAGGTGTAGAGATCCAGCCAGCCGTCGTTGTCGTAGTCGGCCCAGGCGGCCATGAAGGTATCGTCCGGATCGTCGACGCCGGCTTCTTTGCTTACCTCCTTGAAGGTGCCGTCCCCCTGGTTCTGATACAGCGAATTGGGCGCCGAACCCTCCCAGCCGTCGCGGGTAGCGTAGAGGTCGAGGTCCCCGTCGTTGTCGTAGTCGGCCGCCGAGGCGCTCCAGCCGCCGCGCGCATCGTCGAGTCCTGCCTGGCGGGCGATATCGGTGAAGCGGCCCCCGTCGTTGCGGTAGAGAGAATGGGGAGTCTGGATCCCCACCGAAAAGAGATCGAGATCGCCGTCGGCATCGTAGTCGCCCCAGGCACCGCCGCGGTTGCGGGCGCGCCGGTCCACCCCGGCCTGGGCGGCCACGTCCGTAAAGTGCACCGGCGACACCTCGTCGATGGGGTAGAGGTCCATCCGATCTCTGGCGGGCAGGTCTCCTGGGTAGGTGCCGCGGGCCGCCAGATAGGCGAGGCGCAGGTTCCATTGGCGTGTGGCCAGCATCGGCGAGTTGGGTGGCAGGGCGTCGATGGACTGGATATAGGCGGCCACCGCCTTGCGGTAGTCCTTTTGCCAAAAATAGACGGTGCCGGCCAGGTAGGGGAGGTACTGGTCTTTGGGCTGCTGGCGCAGCAGCTCGTCGAGCTCGGCGGCGGCGCTGGCGAACTCCCCCAGGTGGAGGTTGGCCGCCGCTCGGCCTGCGCGGGCCTTGGGGTGGCCCGGTTTTGCCTGCAGAATGGCCTCGTACTGGGCGAGAGCGCCGCGGGGATCGGGCGGAGATTCGGTCATGTAGAGGTTGGCCAGTTCCAGCCTGGGCGCCACCTGGTCGGGGAAGTCGGCGACGATGGCCTTGACCAACGCCCGGGCCTCGAGCTGCCGGTCCAAACCCATATAGGCGCGGGCCAGTTGCATCCGCGCCTCGTGGCGGCCGGGCTGCTGCTGGACGGCGATCTCCAGGGCCTGGCGGGCCAGGTCGTACTGTTGCTGGCGGTAGTGAATCTCCCCCAGGCCGAGCCGCGCCTCGTAGTGGGCGGGGTCGAGGCGCAGCACCTCCTCGAAGGTGGTGCCGGCGCCTGTGAAGTCGTAGTTTTTGATCTGCTCTAGGGCGGCCTGGTACCGCTGAACAGCGCGTTGACGGTCGGCCTCGCTGGGCGTATGTTTGCCATCGCCGCCGCAGCCAGGCCAGATCAACAGAGCCACTGAAAGAAAGAAGAGCGGGAGCCGAGGCATGGGTTTTCCGGACGGGTTGTGGTCGGCGGGCATACCAAGTTTTTGACAATGTTAATTATAAAAACCAGTAGGGGCAACCAGCCCCGGGGCGGTGTGTGATGAAGAGCAAAGGGCAAGGACCCTCGCGGCGGCCATGGGTTTGGCTCTTGGTGGTGGTGCTGCTGGGAGCGGGCGGGTGGTACGGGTACACCCGCTGGCAGGCGGCGCAGCTGGAGCAACAGGCGCAGGCCGCCTTCCAGCAGGGCGAGGCCCTGCGCGGCCAGGGCAAGCTGGAGGAAGCGGCTGCTTTCTACCAGCAGGCGGTAGGCATCACGCCGGGGTATGCCCGGGCCTGGAGCAATCTGGGGGTGGTGGGGGCGGCGCGCGAGCAGTACAGCGAGGCGGCTAGCGCCTTCGACAAGGCGCTGGAACTAGACCCGGGCCTCTTTGAGGCGCGCATCGGTCTGGCGATCTGCATGGGGGGATTGGGCAACTTCTCCGAGGCCGAGGCCAATTACCAGAAGGCCATCGAGCTGCGCCCCGATCTCGCCGAGATCTACTTCAATTTCGGTTTTCTCTATCAACAGCAGGGGTTGTACGACGAGGCGGTGGCCCAATACGAAAAGGCGGTGCAGCTGAAACCCGATTTCGTCCGCGCCCTGGCCAACCTGGGGCAGGTCCACGATCTGAGGCATAATCCGGGGGAGGCGGTGGTGGTGTACCAGCGAGCCCTGGCCATTTCCCCCCGCGAGGGGCCGGTGTACCTGCGGCTGGGCAACAGCAATATGGACCTAGCCGACCACGGGGCGGCCAAAACCGCGTACCAGCAGGCGGTGGAGCTGGGGGTGCAGAGCAGCCGGCTCTTCCACGACCTGGGGGTGATCAGCCAGCAGGAGGGCAACCTGGAGGCGGCCAAGAACTACTACCGCCGGGCCATCCAGCTGGACACCAGCTATGCCGAGACCTTCTATCGCCTCGGCTCGGTGATGGACAAACTGGGGGAGGGTATGCAGGCGGCGGGGCTCTACTTCCACACCCTTAAACTCGACCCCGACCACGCCTCGGCCTATTACAGCCTGGCTCAGCTCTACCTCAAGCAGGGCCGCCAGGAAGAGGGGCGGCAGATCATGGCGATCTTCCAGCAGCTCAAGGAGTACGAGCGGGAACGCAAGGACAAGGCCTCCGCCCTGGACCGCAACCCGCGCGATCCGCAGGCGGCCTACGCGTTGGGCATGGTGCATTTCGAATTCAAACGTTACCAGAAAGCCAGCGAATTCTTCGAGCGGGCGCTCAAGCTCAACCCGGACTTCGCGCCAGCGCGCGAGAAACTGGCCGAGATCGAACGCCGCAAGACCGTTGCCCCGGCCGCAGCCGCCAATTGAGGCGATGAAGACCTGGTGTTGGTTGTTGCTTCCGTGTCTGTTGGCCTGCGGTACCTCGCCCCAGGGCGAGGGCACCCGGCGGATGGCCGCGCGTCTGGCGCAGCTGGCCAAAGAGCAGGACGTGCAGGCCAACTTCTTCCTCAACGGCGCCCGGGTCGAGGACTACCGCAGCCAGAAGCCGCCCGCCGACCCCCTGAAAAAACTGGAGTTCGACATCACCTTCGCCAAGGAACTGCTCTACGCCGGCCAAACCGAGGAGGCCATCGATCTGTTTCGCCAGGTACAGCCCCAGGCCGCCCGCTATAAACTCAAGGCCAAGCCCAGTATCGAGGAGATGCTGGCCCTGGCGTATCTGCGCCTGGGCGAACAGGACAACTGCATCCTGCAGCACAACTCCCACTCCTGTGCCTTTCCCATCACCGGTGAGGGGATCCACAAGAACCAGCGCGGATCCCGCCAGGCCATCGAGGCGTACTCGGCGCTGCTGCGGCAGGATCCCGCCGACCTGACCAGCCGCTGGCTGCTCAACATCGCCTACATGACCGTCGGGGAGTACCCGCAGGGGGTGCTGCCCCAATGGCTCATCCCGCCCCAGAGTTTTGCCTCCGACTACGACATCAAACCCTTCCCCGAGATCGCCGCCGCGGTGGGGTTGGACCTGCTCAGCCTGTCCGGGGCGGCCATCCTCGAAGATTTCGACGAGGACGGTTTCCTCGACCTGATGGTCTCGGCCTGGGGCCTGAACGACCAGCTGCGCTATTTCCACAACCAGGGTGACGGCACCTTTGCCGAGCGGACCGAGCAGGCAGGGCTGACCGGCATCGTCGGGGGCCTCAACATGAACCAGGCCGATTTCGACAACGACGGGTACGTCGACGTGCTGGTGCTGCGCGGGGCCTGGTTCGGGGAGCAGGGCCTGCTGCCCAACTCGCTGTTGCGCAACCGGGGGGACAACACCTTCGAGGACGTGACCGAGGTGGCTGGTATGCTCAGCTTTCATCCTACCCAGACGGCGTCGTGGGGCGACTACGACAACGACGGCCTGCTCGATCTGTACATCGGCAACGAGACCATGCCGAACAGCCCGCCCGACCGGTACCATCCCTGCGAGTTGTACCACAACGAGGGTAAGGGAAAATTCCGCGAGGTGGCCAAAGAGCACGGCCTGGCAGTGGTGGGCTTCGTCAAAGGCGTGGCCTGGGCCGACTACGACAACGACGGCGATCAGGATCTCTACCTGTCGCGCTTCACCGAGGCCAACCTACTCTTCCGCAACGACGGCCCCGCCGGGCAGATCACCCGGTTTACCGAGGTCAGCCGCCAGGCGGGGGTAGGCCAGCCGCTGCGCAGTTTCCCCACCTGGTTCTTCGACTACGACAACGACGGCTGGGAGGACCTGTTCGTCGCCGGTTATGACACCCAATTCGGCAAGCCGATCGCCGAGGATGTGGTCGCCGACTATCTGGGCCTGCCCACCAATGCTGAGCCCTGCAAACTCTACCACAACCGCGGCGACGGGACCTTCGCGGATGTGAGCCAGGAGGCGCGGGTCTCCCGCGTGATCTATACCATGGGCTGCAGTTTTGGCGACCTGGACAACGACGGCTGGCTCGATTTCTACCTCGGCACCGGCAACCCCGACTACCGTTCGCTGATGCCCAACCGGGCCTTCCGCAACGCGGGCGGGCGGTTCTTCCAGGACGTCACCACCTCGGGCGGTTTGGGGCACCTGCAGAAGGGCCACGGGGTCAGTTTCGGCGATATCGACAACGACGGCGACCAGGATATCTACGAGGTGATCGGCGGGGCGTACACCGGGGATGTGTATCAGAACGTGTTGTACCAGAATCCCGGCCACGGCAACCACTGGATCACCCTGGACCTGGAAGGGGTGCAGGCCAACCGGTCGGCCATCGGGGCGCGGATCCGGGTGCGGGTGAGCACCCCGGAGGGGCCGCGCGATATCCGTGTCACCGTGGGCACCGGCGCCAGCTTCGGGGCCAATAGCCTGCAGCAGGAGATGGGCCTGGGGACGGCCACTGCCATCGAGGAGATCGAGATCCGCTGGCCCGGCAGCAACAAGGTGCAGCGCCTGACCGGGGCGGCACTGGACCAGGCTTACAAGGTCCGCGAGGATCGCGACGAACTCATTCCCCAGGAGCGCAAGGTGCTGGCACTGGGGTCAGGGGGCGCCCACCGCCACTGAGCCCTCCTGCCCGCGTGCCGCCTCAGCCGTGCAGGATAGGGTGGCCCTTGCCGAAGAACCAGATCACATCCACCCCGTACGAGATCCCCACCCCGACGAAGAAGCCGACGATCAACCCCACGAAAAAGGGCCGGCAGGTGCGGTAGGCCCTCAACCCCCCCAGGCGCAGGATCAGGGTCTTGAGCACCCAGGCCAGGAACACCGACAGGGCGATGCGCCGCACCATCCAGGTGGTGGCCACGGTCAGCCCCACTGGGCTGAGGGGCCACCAATGGAGGTGGTACTGGCCCAGGGCCAGGAGTGAATAGGCCAGGGCGCCCACGGCCAGATAGGCCAGCTTGCCCCAGTCCGCTGGCTGGGGATCGCGCAGCTGGTACACTGCCCAGTCGAAGGCGATGCCGCCGGCCCCGGCGCCGGGTTGGAAGAACCAGGAGCGGAAATTGCCGGCCCCGTACTTGTAGCACATGAAGAGCATGAAATAGAGGGTGACCACCAGGCTGGTCACCACCGCCAGGGCGATGGCCAGGGCCAGGCTGCGTTTGCGGGGGCACAGCTCGTTGAGTTTGGCGGCGTGGGCAGCCGAAGGCATAAAGATAGACTCGATGTCGCCGCACCAGGAATAAGCCAGGGCCAGGGCCACCAGATTTGGCGGGGCGATGGCGGTACCGCACAGGGCGAGGGCCAGGCCCTGGCTGGCCATGGGCGGGGTGAGATAGTGCATGCCCGACTGCACCACCAGCCGGGTGATGCCCACCACCATGATGAGCACACCGGCCAGGTAGAGCAGGGCCACGTGCAGATCCATGCCCGCCCGCCACGACCAGACCGCGATGTAGGCCATGCCCCCCAATAGGCCGAAAACCGCCGGCCGATAGGGCAGCAGCTCGTCCCCGCCGGTCCTTGGACCGCCCCGGCTCAGGGCGCTGCTGAACACGGCGGCCAACTGGTGCCGGCCCATCCACAGGCTCCACAGCACCATGGCCACGAAGGACCCGTAGGCCTGCCAGGAAAGGGGCTGCCAGTCCCAGACAAAGGCGTCGGGGCGGGAAACCCCCAGGCCGGCCCAACTGACCAAACAGCCCTCGGCGAGGGTGAGCAGGTAGCAGAACCAGACACTGAAGGAGATCGAGGTGCCCACCAGGTACATGAAGCCCACCACCGGGAAGTAAAGCACCAATAGCACCGGAGGGGCGCCGGGGAGTAATTCCAGGGTATTGTCCTGGTGGATGGCAAGTTGAGGGAAGCCGGGTTGGAAATAGGCGATGGTGTTGAAGAGGATAACCGCCAGCGGCAGGCCGCAGCCCAGCCAGAAGGCGCGGGTGCGCAGGATGGGGGGCAAGGGGTTGCCGGGACTCTGTTCGAGCAGGAGGCGGGGCACCTCGGTGAGGGGAAAGGCGAGGCGCTCGTGTTCGACCCACTGTCTTCTCAGAATCACCACCAGGCACAGGCACACCAGGTAAATGGCCAGGATCAGGCTCAGCCACCACCCCAGCGGCCCCAGCCAGGCACCGAGGGGTAGGGGCTGGTCGGCGGGCAGGCCTTCGTAGAAATAGCGCATGGCCTGGTGGTCGGGGGAGGGGATGGCCCAGTGGGGCAGATAGGGGTGCAGATAGGCGGCCCATTCGTTCTCTGGGGTGGCGCCGTAGTAGGGCTTGGAGATCACGGCCAGCAGGTAACCGGCGACAAAGATGGGAATGCCGCTGGCCACCAGTCCCATCACCAGGATGGTGACCAACTCGGCGGGCGCCAGGCCCCAATTCGGCCGCACTCGCCTGAGCAGGGCGCTGGCGAAGACCAGGAACACGAAGGGGACGCCCACGCCGATGGGGAAGAAGGACCAGGTTATTTCGGAGGAGCCGACGATCCAGATCGAGTAGGGCGCTCCCAGGCTGATCAGCAGGACCAGCCCGAGGCCGAGGACGAGGGAGGGAAGGGTGAGGCCGGGCCGAGGTTCAGGGCCCGGAGGTGGCAGCATGGGGATTGGCCCCCATTTCCAGCACTGCGGGTGCGGCTCCTTGCTGGAGGACCAGCAGTTTGTCGACGGGCAAGTCGCGCAGGGTCTGGGTGGTGCCATCGGGCCAGGTGAGTTCAATCAGTTCGACCCGGGTTTGACTGCCCAGGCCGAAGTGCGCTCTGATATCGTTGTGCGAAAGAAAGCTGGCCGAGCCATTGATGGTGCGCCACTGGTGCTGGCCGCCAGCCACTAGGTGCAGACGGGTGCCCACGCCGTCGCGGTTGACCTGGGCGCCGAAGACTTGGACCGTCAGCCAATGGTTCGAGCCCGGCGTGTCGTTGCGCAACAGGGTGGGCAGGTCGTTGAGAGCGCTGATATAGGCGTCCATGTCGCCGTCGTTGTCATAGTCGCCGAACGCCGCGCCGCGGTGCACCTTCTCGGGTTTCATGCCCGGCCCGGCTTCGAGGACTTCGACGAATTTGCCCTTGCCCTGGTTGACGAAAAATTGGTTCCGCTGTCGGTAGGAACTGCCGGTGGGTACCTGGTCTACCTGGGGGTACACGTGTCCGTTGGCCACAAATAGATCGAGGTCGCCGTCCTTGTCGAAATCGGCGAACTTGGTACCCCAACCCAAGAAGTTGAGGGTGGGCGCCCCCAACCCCGCCTGGGAGGTCACATCCGAGAAGCGATTGGCGCCTTCATTGCCGTAGAGGGTATTGCTCTCGCGGAAGAAATTGGTCTTGTGGATGTCGGCGTCGCCATCGTTGTCAAAGTCGCCGGTGTCGACCCCCATGCCGGCTTCCTCGTCGCCCTCGCCGTTGAAGGCCACCCCGGCGATCACCGCGATATCGGTGAATTTGCCCTTGCCTTCGTTGCGGAAGAGCAGGTTGGGGGTCTCGTCGTTGGCGACGTAGATGTCCATATCGCCGTCCAGATCGAAGTCCTCCGGCACTACGCCCAGGCCGTAATACTCGCTGGCTGCTGCGATCCCGGAGGGACCACTCACGTCGGTGAAGCGGCCTTCCCCTTCGTTGCGGTAGAGCACATCGGCGGCACCGGGCAGGCCCTTGGGGCCGCAATACACCTGTACTCCGCCCATAAATACGCAGGTTTTTTTCTGGGTGGCCTGGTCGGGCATATTGGCCAAGTCAAAGATCACGTAATTGGTGACGTAGAGATCCAGGTCGCCATCGTTGTCGTAGTCGAAAAAGGCGGCGCTGGCGCTGTAATCGTTCCCGGCCACTCCAGCCTTGGCGGTTAGGTCGGTAAATCTGCCTGATCCCTGGTTGCGGTAGAGGGTGTTGGGGCCGTAGTTGGTGATATAGAGATCGCGGTAGCCGTCGTTGTCGATGTCGCCCACCGCACAACCGCCGCCCCAGCCGGGGTCGCCTAGTCCGGCCTGCGCGGTGAGGTCGGCAAACTTGCCCTCTCCCTCGTTGCGGTAGAGGACATCTCCGGGGCCGGAACGCTCTTTGTAGGTCTCAAAGGTGGCGCCGTTGACGGCGTAGAGATCCAGGTCGCCGTCGTTGTCGCAGTCGAAAAAGGCGGCCCCACTACCGTGGGATTCGACGATGTACTTTTTCTCGAGGCTGCCAAAGGTGTTGCGCAGGTCGATGCCGGCGGCGGCGGTCTGGTCGGTAAAGCGCACCTGGGCGAGAGCGGGGAGGGCAAATATGAGGAGCGCGAGCAGCAACATGGGGACCCGTTGGGGGATAACAAAGGGGGTGGAATAGCTCTGCCTATCCCACCCCCTCGCAGTGACTGTGAATAGGTCTAGTTGACCATCTGCATCAGGCGTTGGGTCATCGAGCCCTCCTGGGTGAGGGCGTAGATGATGATGTTCACCGCCATCTGGATCTGCCGGGTCGCGTCGGCCGCTGAGGACAGGCCGGTGGGGCTGTCCCAACCCCAGCCCATGTTGGGCGCGACACCGGCCAGCCGGCCCTTGACGAAGTACCCGGTCAGGGCGTTCCACGAGGTCATGCCGAACTTGCCCTGGGCCGAACCGGTGAGTACCCCGGAGGTCATGCCGCCCTTGATGTCGAAGAAGGCGGTGAAG
>SXGS01363065.1_pt1 | contig 19659 bp, 16 predicted proteins | sample 3174681 | NCBI WGS metagenome assembly SXGS01 (sample SAMN11356861, study PRJNA531348) | freshwater metagenome | isolation source: freshwater sample F1-80 | place: China: Fuxian Lake, Yuxi | collected 2017-12-25 | reverse complement strand
GATCAAAGCCAGTGGTATTGAGGTAATAAGTGAGATTGATTTCGCATGGACAATTAAAGAGGTGATAGCTCCAAATCAAAAATGGATTGCCTTGACTGGGACAAACGGCAAGACCACCACTATCAAAATGGTTGAATCAATTTTTAAAGCAGCAAAGATTAATGGCGTAGCCTGTGGGAATGTGGGTGAAACTGTCATTGATGCAGTAGTTGCAGATAAGCCTTATGAGTACTTGGCCTTAGAGCTTTCATCATTTCAAATCGAATGGAGTGACTTAGCAAAGTATGAGGCGGTGGCGGTTCTCAATATCGCCCAAGATCATATTGATTGGCATGGAAGTTTTGATGCTTATACTTTGGCAAAACTAAAATTGCTCAAGCAAAGCGCAAAAGTCATATTAAATAAATCAGATGCTGAGTTATCGCGTCGAGTAAAAACAGCTTCAGTTATATGGTTTTCACTAGGTACTCCAAATCCTGGTGAGCTGGGCGTAGTGGAGAATCTATTGATAGACCGTGCTTTTTCACCTTCACCTGCACAAGCAAATGAGATTTCAGAGTTAGTCGATATAACACCAACAGTTCCTCACAACATACTAAATGCGTTAGCAGCAGCAGCCTTGGCTTTGGCAGTAGGTGTCAAATATGAATTCATCAAATCAGGTCTTAGAAATTTCACATCAGATCACCACCGCATGGAACTGGTAATAAGCAAGAATGAAATCAACTGGATTGATGATTCTAAAGCAACTAATCCGCATGCTGCCATTGCCTCATTACTAGCAAATTTCAATGTGGTGTGGATTGCAGGTGGACTTGCAAAAGGGGCGAGTATGGATGAGCTATCGCAACGATGTTCAGGCAGAATCAAATCGGTGATTTTAATTGGACAAGATCGAGAGTTAATTGCAGAGGCTTTCAAAAACCATTTACCTTCAATTGAACTTTATAGGATTGATCAAATTAGCGATGCAAAAAAACTGATGGATGATGTGGTAATTCAAGCAATCAAAATAGCTAAGCCGGGGGATACTGTTTTATTAGCGCCAGCTTGTGCTTCGATGGATCAATTTAGCTCTTATATAGAGCGTGGGCAATTATTTGCCCAGGCAGTTAAGGCATTGGTGTGAAATGAGTAGCAATTTAACTGTGCGTAAATACTCTAGAATTCTTACCAGACCTGAGTTGCCGTATTACCTAATAATTTGGAGCACACTTTTCTTATGTGCACTTGGCTTAACTATGGTTTTATCGGCATCAACTGTTACTTCACTAAATGAGAGTGGCAATACCTACTCAATATTTATTAAGCAATTTTTCTTTTTAATCCTCGGTGGCTTCGCATTTTATTGGTCATATCGAGTTCGAGGCTCTATTTGGCCAAAAATCGCCCGGTACTCCCTGAGTATTTCTATCTTAATTTTGTTACTGCCATTCATACCAAATCTGGGGAAAAACATTAATGGAAACCGAAACTGGATTGAAATTGCTGGATTCACCTTGCAACCCTCAGAGTTTGCAAAGTTTGGTCTAATTCTTTGGTGCTCTCTTCAACTTCGAAAAATAGGAGATGCACCAGCTAAGCGAAGTAATTTTTTAATCCTTTTACCTGGATTAGTTGCGATAGAAATCTTAATTTTATTGGGACGAGATCTTGGAACAGCGCTCTTGGTTTTAATCATATTTACTGGGGTGTTATTTATCTCTGGTGCCCCGATCAAACATTTTGCTGCGATTGGTGTTTTAGGAGTAGTTTTTGGAACTGCCTTTGTATTAAGCAGTAATTATCGAATGGGTAGATTTGCCGCCCTTTTTGATCCATTTGATGAGCGGTATTACAAGTTTGCAGGTTGGCAGCCAGCACACAGCATTATGGGACTTGCAAGTGGTGGTTTGTGGGGTAGCGGGTTGGGTGCAAGTAAACAGAAATGGGCGAACCTAGCTGAAGCACACACAGATTTCATTTTCTCAGTAATTGGTGAAGAGCTTGGTTTACTTGGCACATTACTGGTGTTGGCACTTTATGTGGCACTGATTTATTCAATCCTTCGAGTGGCACTTAAAACTAAGGATCATTTTTCTAGATATGTAACAGCCGGCATTGCATGCTGGCTTATTGCACAGATTACAATAAACGTTGGCTCTGCTACCTCGTTGTTGCCAGTAATCGGTGTAACGCTGCCATTAATCTCCTACGGCGGCTCATCTTTGTTAGCTAATTTAATCGCAATAGGTTATGTCCTGGGTGTAGCTAGGCGCACACCTGAGATTGCAGATGGTATTAAGGCAAGCAGATTGCGAAAAATGAATCAATGAGAGCCAAAATACTATTTGCTGGTGGTGGAACAGCAGGTCATGTTGAACCAGCATTAGCGGTTGCTAATTGGCTGCACGCTAATAAACCAGAGTGGGAAATAACCTTTGTCGGTACTAAATCTGGCCTTGAGAACCAATTGGTTCCACAAGCAGGTTTTGATTTAATCCATATCCCTAAAGTTCTAATGCCAAGGCAGATCACACCAGCCACATTTATATGGCCAATAAAAATAGTTTATGCCACGATTAAAGCTTTTAAAATTTGTCGGCAGTCAGATTTAGTAATTGGATTTGGCGGATACGCCTGTCCTCCGATGTATTTATCTGCTGCTATTTTACGCAAACCAATTTTTATTCATGAGGCAAATGCCATCCCAGGTTGGGCAAACAGGCTAGGTGTGCCATTCGCTGATCAAATTTTTATCGCTTTTTCTAGGGCTGGACAAAAGCTAGGAAGATGGCGCAAAGCTAAATTAAGTGGCATGCCGATCAGGGCTGAGATAATTGCAGCAGCGTATCTTTCAAGTGATGAGTCGGCAAAAATAAAACAAGCGCAGATAGAGAAATGGAAACTATCTCTAACCAAACCAACAATTTTAGTCTTTGGTGGCTCCCAAGGATCTCGGCATATTAATGAAGCAATACTGCAATCGTTATCAGTATTTGCTGAAAAGGGTGTGCAGGTTGTTCATTCAGTTGGGCGTAATAACCCGATACCAACCTCAACTGAAAATTACCTACCAGTTTCCTATATCGATGACATGTCCGCCGCCTATCATGCGGCTGATCTGGTGATTGCACGAAGTGGCGCTCTGACCTGCGCCGAATTGGCTGCAGTTGGCAAGTTTGCGATTTTAATTCCACTGCCAATTGGAAATGGCGAGCAGGCGGCGAATGCCGCTGACTTACAGATGGCTGGTGCGGCTGAGGTAGTTGATGACAATAAATTTAACGCTGACTGGTTAATTAGTAACTGGGATCAAATATGGCAAAAAGTAAGCAATTACCAACCAAGTGTGCGCGGTGAATTTTCAGCTAGCCAGATAATTGGTCAGGCAATAATTGACCGAGTTGGCAGTGGTAAATGATTTCTAATCAGGGATATAAATTAAGTGAGTTAGCAAAATTAAAGATTCATTTCATTGGTATTGGCGGGGCTGGAATGAGTGGAATTGCACGAATCATGTTGGCAAAAGGTTTTAGCATATCTGGCTCCGATAAAAATGATTCTTCACTACTAACCTCCCTTAAAGCATTAGGTGCTGAGATATTTATCGGTCATGATGCTCAAAATTTAGGCCAAGCAGAGTTGGTAATAGTTTCTTCCGCAATTGCAGATAGTAATCCAGAATTAACTGCAGCAAAAGCAAAAAGTATTCCAGTAGTTCAACGGGCTAATGCGTTGGCTTGGTTAATGTCTGAGTCCACTTCTATTGCAGTGGCAGGCACACATGGGAAGACCACAACCACCGCCATGTTGACTGTGGCCTTGCAATCTGCCGGCCTTGACCCATCTTTTGCAATCGGTGGAACAATTAATACCGCCGGTACAAATGCTCACAGTGGCAGTGGCTCAATATTTATCGCCGAAGCAGATGAATCAGATGGATCATTTCTGGCATACCAGCCAACTGGCGCCATTATTACCAACATTGAATTGGATCATGTTGATCACTTTGCCAATGAAGCAGCGGTCTTTGAGGTGTTTGAGCAGTTTGTTTCATCGATCAAGAGGGATGGTTTCTTAGTCGCCTGTGGTGATGATCCGGGTGTCAAAACTCTTTTAAAACGGATTAACAGATCAGATTTAAGAATTTTCCTTTATGGCAAAGATGAAAATAACGATTTTAGAATTAGTAAAATTGCCTTAGCACCAACCACCTCTACCGCATCAATTTCGAGCACTGGCAAAAAACTAGGCGAGCTACAACTTTCACTTCCGGGGGAGCACAATCTGCTCAATTCCTTAGCGGCTTTTGCAGCAGCAACTGCGGTGGGGGCGGCTGAGGATAAGTTGATATTAGGTCTTAAAAGCTTCACTGGCACCAGGCGCCGCTTTGAATTAAAAGGAGAGGTTGGTGGAGTTAAGGTAATTGATGATTATGGTCATCATCCAACAGAGTTAACTGTCACATTGATCGCTGCAAAAAATTTAGCACAAAGTGGCAGGGTATTAGTAGTTTTTCAACCCCACCGTTACTCAAGAACTGCCGCTTTTGCTCCTGCCTTTGCTACCGCTCTACAAATAGCTGACTTTACTTTTTTGCTTGAAGTTTATGCAGCAAGTGAAAAGCCCATATCTGGAGTCTCATCACTATTAATTGCTAAAAACATGACAGATGCCCAGGTGAAATTTGAACCATCCATGTTGACGGTGGTCAGTGAGGTGGCGGCCATGGCAAAGAACGGTGATGTGATTATTACCCTTGGAGCTGGTGATGTTAACTCCCTTGGTGAGCCGATCCTGCGGGCACTATCTAGTCGCTAAATTATCCATGGCGTATAAAGTAAAAAAGCGATTCAAACGCTTGGTAATAACTACTACCACCATTACTGTGTTTGCAGCAGTGGCTTATTTGTTGGGGTGGTCATCGGTATTAACGGTTAAGAGTATTGAAGTAACTGGCACGTCTGCGACCCAAGTGATTCTTGATCAACTACAAAATGATGAGATTTCACTGCAGATGGGGCAAAAGTTTGCAAGGGTGGATCCAAGAGCTATTGAGAGGTCAGTCAGTAAATTGGATTGGCTAGCAGCAGTTACTGTTTCAAGGAATTGGATTAGCAAGAAGGTATCGATAGCAGTAATTGAAAGAGTCGCAGTTGCGAAGGCGTTGACATCGGAAAACAGTATGGTCAATTTTGATATTAGCGGTGTTATATTCAAGCCAATTTCAAAGGCTCAAATAATGGGTCAAGATTTACTCCCAATAGTTTCAACTGCTGGTGATAGCAAGGCTGATCTTTCTGGGGTAGTAAAACTTTTGCAGCAATTACCTGAAAATCTGCAGTATTTAGTCGAGGATCTGCAGCAAATATCAGTTACAAAAAGTGGAGATATTTTGATGAAAACCCAGATCAATCAACTACCCGTTCAGATCAATTGGGGAGGTGTGCAGCAGCTAGAGCAGAAGTACTCAATCCTGATTGCATTGCTGAAATTGCCGGAAAATAATGAGATTAGGCAGATTGATTTATCTGAAACATCTGCGCCAGTGGTCAAATAACCCAGCATTTTTTACTATGTTTTAGGGAAAAAATCCAAACCCAAAAAATCCATAAATGCTTCAAATTTATCTAAAATATTTAAAGCCGAATACTTCGTGTCGGTTGTTGATTGAGTGCGCGGTAGTGCCTACTTTTACGTAATCGGATCGGGATAACCTAAACTCTCAACTTGAGATTTAGGGCTAGGGATGGGGCGCAAATTGGCAACACCGCAAAATTATTTAGCTGTAATTAAAGTTGTTGGTATTGGCGGTGGCGGAGTTAATGCTGTTAACAGAATGATTGATGTTGGATTAAAAGGCGTGGAGTTCATTGCAATAAATACTGACGCACAAGCATTGTTAATGTCAGATGCAGATGTGAAGTTAGATATTGGCAGGAAATTGACTAGAGGATTAGGTGCAGGAGCTGCGCCAGAGATTGGTCGACAAGCAGCACTTGATCACATTGATGAAATAGAGGAAGTACTTCGGGGCGCCGATATGGTTTTCATTACTGCTGGCGAAGGTGGCGGAACTGGTACCGGTGGTGCACCAATAGTTGCCAAGGTTGCGAAAGATCTAGGTGCGTTAACAGTTGGAGTAGTGACTAAGCCATTTACATTTGAAGGAAAGCGTAGAACAGCCCAAGCAGATGAAGGTATTGAAAATTTGCGAACTGAGGTTGATACATTAATTGTGATTCCAAATGATCGGCTTCTTGCGATATCAGATCGTTCGATTAGTGCACTGGAGGCCTTTAGAACCGCTGATCAAGTTCTACTCTCTGGTGTTCAAGGAATTACCGATTTGATTACTACACCTGGTCTGATCAATTTAGATTTTGCGGATGTGAAAAGTGTGATGGCTGGAGCAGGCTCTGCTTTAATGGGAATTGGATCAGCACGTGGTGAGGCGCGATCAATAAGAGCGGCTGAACTTGCAATTTCAAGTCCACTGCTTGAGGCATCAATCGATGGCGCGCATGGAGTTTTGCTTTCCATCGCTGGTGGCTCTGATTTAGGTTTGTTTGAGATCTCTGAAGCTGCAGAGTTGGTTGCAAAATCTGCTCACCCAGATGCAAATATAATTTATGGAACTGTTATTGATGACGCGCTGGGTGATGAAGTAAGAGTCACCGTAATCGCTGCAGGTTTTGATGGTGGCCAACCAAAACGAGTTTTGATGCCAGTGATCAATGCCGCCACAATCAGTGGTGAAGCCGATCCCATTGCTGCCAATGATCCACTAGCTGTTGCTTTGGATTTAAATGTGGATGCTGGGGATCGACCACGTAAGCGAATTACTTTTGAAGAGTTAGTTGCAGAAGATGAGATCGATATTCCTGATTTCATGCGGTAGAAGCCGAAATGGCTCGGCTGCTTTTTACCTCCCGAAGGTTTGGTTCGTTAGCAGATCCAGTTGATCAAACTGAGAGATTAAAGCTAGCAAAGTTCTTAAATAAGCAGGTTGAATTTATGGCGCAATCACATAGCAACGAGATCGCAGTGGTGAATCAGCATGGAACAACACCGAGCGCAGATGGTTTAGTGACTACAAATAAAGATATTGCCTTAGCAGTCAGAGTGGCAGATTGCCTGCCATTACTTTTATTCTCAAAGCAGGCTGTGGCTGCAGTGCATGTTGGCAGAAAAGGTTTACTCAACAAGGTAGCGGTCAATGCGGTGAAAAAAATGCAGGAGCTAGGAGCTAGCAATATAGCGGGTGTAGTTGGTCCGCATATATGTGGTGACTGCTATGAAGTCGACGCCCAAATGTATGTAGATATAACCAAACTCCACCCAGCAACCGGTGGAAAGCAAAATCATTTAAATCTATATGCCGGGTTGGTAGCACAGCTATCTGATCTGCCACTTTCAAATCTTGATATTTGTACTAAAGAAGATTCAGCCTACTTCTCACACCGGGCATCTGGTGAAGCTGGCCGCCAAGTTGGTGTAATTAGCCTATGACGCGAGTGGAGGAAATATCAAAAAATCTCACCCAAGTTAAGCAACGTATTGCTGATGCTGCAAATAAATCTAATAGAAGTATTGATGAAATTACCTTAATAGTTGTCACAAAAACATTCCCACTTTCAGACTTAGAAATTTTATATTCACTTGGTGTGCGAGAGTTTGGTGAAAATCGTGACCAGGAAGCTGCAACAAAGGTTGGTCAACTGCCAGTAGATATCAATTGGCATTTTCAAGGCGGAATTCAAAGCAATAAATTGAAATCAATCACCGCTTGGGCTAGCTGTATTCACTCCGTAGATCAATTTAAATACGCCAAAATCATTTCGGAAAATTCTGCCGGTAGATCTAAGTCAGTTTTTATCCAAGTCTCCCTAGATCAGCCGCCAGAATCTCGTGGTGGAGTTGATCCCCAAAAGTTAATTGATTTGGCTAAGCAAATTGAGCACTTACCTAATATTTCAATAATGGGTTTGATGGCGGTAGCACCGGTAGCTGGTGATCTGCGGGAGGCTTTCATCAGGTTGCAGGGGATTAACAATGATTTTAAGGCGAGTATTAGCACCGCAAAATCCCTTTCGGCGGGGATGAGTGGCGACTTTGAAATGGCTCTTGAATATGGTGCGACACATCTTCGAATTGGCAGTTCAATCCTCGGTAATCGAGCGCAGATCACCTAGATTTAATCCATGGCTAATGCATTTAAGAAAGTTGCTGGTTACCTCGGATTAATGGATGAGGAAGAGTTGGATCATGGAACAGACCAACTTACCCAAAGGGCACCAAGGTTAGTTCGTGCAAATAGTAAGCCAGCTGCTAAATCTAATGTTGAGTTGTTACCACATGTAGATGCAGACAAAGTTGTGGACCACATCATTTCGCTAACACCACGCACCTATAGCGAGGTTCGATTAATTGGTGAGCATTATCGTGAAGGCAAGCCAGTAATTATGAATCTAAGTGAAGCCGAAGATACAGAGCGCAAACGGTTAATTGATTTTGCCTCCGGTTTAGTATTTGGTCACAACGGGAAAATTGAAAAAGTTACCCATAAGGTATTTTTATTAACACCACCAAATGTTTCTGTAAGTGTTGAAGATAGAAATTCTGCGGCGCAAGCAAGTTTCTTTAATCAAAGCTGATCCAACTTAAAGGTAATGGGCGCAGTAGTAGGTTTAATTTACTGGGCGCTTAATCTATTTTTAATTGCTCTAATTGCAAGGCTAGTTTTGGATTACATTCGAATATTCTCACCTAATTTTAGGCCACGAGGTGTTTTTCTTGCATTAGCTGAGTTGGTTTATACCATCACTGATAAGCCGCTTAGTTTTGTAAGGCAGTTTGTTCCACCACTTAGGTTAGGTGGAATCTCACTTGATTTGTCCTTCATCGTAGTATTTTTTGTGGTGCAACTGCTCATGCGATTAGTAATAATCCTTTAATTCTTAATTAGATTCAACCACAGTCCTAATTCATTACTGCTGTTGTTTTCAGATTTGACCTGAACCATAGAGGTTGCAAGCACCTCAGCGCTGATTTCATCAACCGCTTGTGAGATAGCAGATGCTGTGGCGCTGGGTGCATTCCAATTAACCGTAATTCGATCACTTATATCAAGGCCGATATTCTTTCGCTCCTCTTGAATTGCTCTTATAACCTCACGCACTAAGCCAGCATTTATTAACTCTGGTGTCAGGGTTAGATCTAGCGCCAAATTCTCACCAGCGTGTGAAGCAACAGACCAGCCACTTCGCGGAGTTTCAGTAATTACTAGATCATCCAATATGATCTTGGCAGATTTATCACCTGAGGATAAATTAACCACAAGCGTGTGAGATGCATTTTTACGTAGCTCCTTTACCAGCGAGTTGTGGTCGGTGGTAGCGATGGCTTTGGCAATTACCTGTACATCCGCGCCAAACTTTTCACCAAGTGTTCTAAAGTTAGCTTTCACCGATATATCAACTAAATCAGTGCCTGCTACATGGATGTCATCAAGAGTTAAGATATTTAACTCTTCAGCGATATGAGATTTGATTTCAGCTGAGAGTTTTTCCCAGCCAGGTGCAGAGACCAGCGCCCTGGATAATGGTTGGCGAATCTTTAGACCAGATTCAGCCCGGGCAGATCGACCAAGCTCCACTAGGCGACGAGAGAGTGAAACGGCAGACGAAAGAGATTCATCAATCATTGATTTATTAGCAACTGGGAAGTTGGCCAAATGAATAGATTCAACTTGATCTGCTTGTGCAACCTTGATCAAGCTTTGCCAGACATGCTCTGAAATGAAGGGCACCATTGGTGCTAGCAGCAAGGTAAGGTTTTTTAAACAGTAGTAAAGCGTATTAAGTGCAACATCATCACCATCCCAAAACCTTCGACGAGAGCGTCTTACATACCAGTTTGATAGGTCATCAATGAAGGTGGCGATAAGTGAACCAGCAGTTTGTGAATCAAAGTTTTCAAGGGCGTGGTCAACAGCAACAATTAACTTATTTACCTCTGAAATTATCCACTTATCCATCAGAGTTAAATCCTTGGGCAGATCATTAACTTTGAAGTTCGCAGCTTTGGCATAAAGTGTGAAGAAAGAGACGGTGTTCCAGTAGGTTAGAAGAGTCTTCCTAACAACATCTGTGATTGCATCATGGCCAACTCGCCTTGCACTCCATGGTGAGCCAGCAGCCAACATGTACCAACGCACTGCATCAGCGCCATGTTGATTCAGTAGTGGCATTGGCTCAAGCACATTTCCCAGGTGCTTGCTCATCTTTCTACCGTCTTTATCTAATATATGACCAAGGCATAAAACTGTTTTGTAGGCAGATTTGTCAAAAACTAATGTGCCAATTGTCATTAGTGTGTAAAACCAACCACGGGTCTGGTCGATGGCTTCGCAAATAAAATCAGCTGGATACGCTGATTCAAATTGCTGGGTGGATCCTGGTTTGTGTGGATACCCCCACTGTGCAAATGGCATCGCACCTGAGTCATACCAGCAATCGATGACCTCTGCTACCCGTTGCATAGTCGCCGAGCATTGATTGCATTTGAATTTAATATCATCAACAAATGGTCGATGTGGATCCAGTTTGCTTAGCTCTGTTCCAGATAATTTACTCAATTCAGCCAGAGAACCCACGCAAATGTCATGCTTGTTTTCACATTGCCAAATTGGCAGTGGTGTTCCCCAGTAACGATTGCGAGAAACTGCCCAGTCAATGTTGTTATTTAACCAATCACCAAATCTGCCATTCTTAATTGTTTCTGGATGCCAATCGGTTTTTGCATTCTCTCGCAGCAATTCACCTTTAATTTCAGTTGTTCTTACATACCATGATGGTTGGGCGTAATACATCAATGCAGTGTGACAGCGCCAGCAGTGGGGGTAAGAGTGCTCAAACTGGGTATTTTTAAAGAGCAATCCTCGGCTCTTTAAATCTTTGATTAATGCCTTATCGGATTCCTTAAAAAATACGCCACCGATTAATGGCACATCCTTTTGAAAATGACCATCAGGGTTTACTGGATTTACCACCGGCAAGTTGTATTTACGACAAACCTCTAGATCATCAGCACCGAAGGCTGGTGACTGATGCACTAAACCTGTGCCATCTTCAACTGTCACATAATCTGCCAAAACTACAAAGTGTGAATCCTTGATCTCGACAAAATCAAATGGTCTGGCATATTTGGTGTGTTCAAGCTCCTTGCCCATAAATGTGGCAATAACTTTTCTATCTTCACCCAGTACGGCAGCCAAATCACTAGCAACTACCAATCTTTCACTTTTTTCATCGGTACTTATTTCAATAACTTGGTACTCCACCTTTGGATTTACTGCAACTGCAGTATTTGAAACTAAGGTCCAAGGCGTAGTTGTCCAGACCAATAGACTGGCGTTTAACTCCGCTAATTTTCCAGAGGTTGCTGGCATACGAACATAAACTGAAGGGTCTTTAATAGTTTCATAACCTTGGGCTAATTCATGATCTGATAATCCTGTTCCACACCTTGGGCAATAAGGCGCCACGCGATGATCTTCTACCAACAGTCCTTTATTCCAGATCTGTTGCAAGGACCACCAAACGCTTTCAATATACTGTGGGGACATGGTCCAGTAGGCATCATCAAAATCAACCCAGAAACCCATTCGCTTAGTCATATCAGTAAATTCATTTACGTGGCGTTGCACTGATTCTCTACATTTTTCATTAAATGCTGCAACACCAAACTTTTCAATATCTGTCTTACCGGTAAAGCCCAACTCTTTTTCAACTGCAATTTCTACTGGCAAGCCATGACAGTCCCAACCAGCTTTGCGAATTACTTGCTTACCCTTCATGGTTTGAAATCTCGGGAATAAATCTTTAAATACTCTTGCTTCAATGTGATGTGTACCAGGCATGCCATTGGCAGTTGGTGGACCTTCATAAAAACTCCAACGAGGTGAACCATCTCGATTTGTCACCGACTTCTCGAAAATTTGATTCTGAGCCCAGAAATCTAAGATCTCTGCTTCCATGGCAGGGAGATCGATTTGCGCAGATAAACTATTGATTTCGCGTTTCTTATTCATATCCACCCCACATTCTAACGCGGGGCTTACCTTTTATTGGTCTCCAAAATTTTCACACGGGGGTGGCGGTTGGTAATTACTTCAGCCAAGCCATAACCTTTGCCCCTCCAGGGGGTATTGTGGCTATCAGGAAGTTATTTAAGAAATCAGCAAAGAAAAGTTCGAAATCTTCGGCTAAAAAACTGGCTAAATCAACTGCTAAAAAAGGCAAGCAAAAGAGTTCTGTAAAAAAACCTGCTACTAAAAAAAGCGCAAAGAAGATTGCCAAACGATCACCGAAAATTGTAAAGCCATCACTCTCGAAAAGATCAACTTTTAAAAAGGGACCAGGCAAGCCATTCCCAGCAAAATTGCAAACATCAATCTCTGGATCCTCTACAACAATTTCAGTTACCTCAACAATGCCAAACGCCAATGCGCAGGCGGCACTTGTAGAAAAAAGATTGATGATGCCACCTCCGCCAAGACCAGTATTGAAATCAAAGAAAGCAGCGGCTCTTAAACCAATAAAAAGTGCTCCGGCACCATTAGTGGCAGCCTCGACTGAAAACGCTTGGAATGCAACAGAGATTCGAAATATTAAAGCCGAACTCTCCAAAGATTTAACTAGATTACGAAAAGAATTGGAGATTGCAGAGGCAGAGATGGAAGATTTAGTCGAAGCTGCAGGTGTTGGGGCTGGTGATGACCAAGCAGATGCTGGGGCAAAAACTTTTGAGCGCGAACATGAAATGTCTTTGGTATATAACGCAAGAGATATGGTTCAGCAAACTGAACGGGCACTGGATAGAATTGAAAACAAATCCTATGGAAAATGTGAAGAGTGTGGCAATTTTGTTGGAAAGGCAAGATTGCAGGTGTTCCCTCGCGCAACACTTTGTATGGTTTGCAAGCAAAAGGAGGAACGACGCTGAACACACTTCAGCGAAAATGGTTAGCAGCAATGGCTTTGATTGTTTTTGCTTTAGATTATTTGACTAAAACACTTGCCATTGAGTATTTATCAGATGAGCCAAAGAAAATCATTGGTTCACTTCTACAATTCAAACTAGCATTTAATTCCGGTGCGGCTTTTAGCCTTGCCACCAGTGGCACAATCTTTTTATCAACTTTTTCGATGATAGTTGCGGCAGCCATTTTTTATTATGGACGCAAAGTAACCTCAACTCGGTGGGCCGTTGCTCTGGGTCTTGCCCTGGGGGGCATATTTGGCAATCTGACTGATCGTATTTTTAGGTCACCAGGAGGATTACAAGGTGAGGTAGTAGATTGGATTCAGATTCCAAATTGGCCGATATTTAATATTGCTGATATGTCAGTGGTTTCTGCTGCAATTCTCATTACATTACTAAGCTGGAAAAATATTAAATTCACTACCAAGGGAGATGACCGGTGAGAGAGCGCGAGGTGAGAAATCTTTCAATCCCAGAGGGGCTAAACCAGGAACGAGTTGATGCCGCTCTTTCTAGATTGTTGGGGCTCTCTCGTAATGTAATTGTTGGGCTAATTGATGCCGGTGAAATATCAAAAAGTGGCAAAGTAGTTGGCAAATCTGATCGGGTTATAACGGGAGACCAATTAGAGATATTACTTCCAGCAGCCAAAGGTGAGGCTAAATTAACTGCTACGCCGATAGATGGCTTGAATGTGGTCTTTGATGATGAGTATTTAATTGTTATCAACAAGCCAGTAGGTATTGCTGCTCATCCAAGTCCTGGTTGGAAAGGTGCAACTGTTGTTGGCGCGATCTTTGCAGCTGGATATCAATTAGCAACCTCTGGTGCTGCTGAAAGACAAGGTGTAGTCCATAGATTAGATGTTGGTACTTCAGGATTGATGGTGGTTGCAAAAAATGAGATTGCCTATTCACATCTTAAGGATCAGTTTCGGCAAAGGACTGTTGCCAAGCTTTATCACGCTTTAGTGCAAGGACATATGGATCCAACAGTTGGCACGATTGATGCGCCAATTGATCGTCATCCGAGAGAGGATTATCGCTTTGCTGTTGTGGCAAATGGCAAACCAAGTATCACTCATTACAAAACATTGGAGGTTTTTCCAGCTGTTACCTCACTTGAGATTGAACTTGAGACCGGCAGAACTCACCAGATCAGAGTTCATTTTTCTGCCTTGCATCACCCTTTGGTTGGGGATCTGACCTATGGCGCAGACCCAGTATTGGCAACACGGCTAGGTGTAAGCAGGCCATGGCTACATGCCAAGGAATTGGGCTTTATGCACCCAGCAAGCGGTGAGCAACTCTCATTTACTGCCGAATATCCTGAGGATCTGACACGCTCATTGCAGATACTTTCAGATATTTCCCGTTAGAAATAATTTGCAGTAGTAATCTCACCACCCATGTCTAATTCATCAGAAAAGCTGCAAAATTCGGAAAATTTCGTACATCTTCATGTACACACCGAATACTCGATGCTTGATGGTGCTGCCAAAATCTCTGAGTTAGTTGCGGAAGTATCGCGTCAAAAGATGCCTGCGATTGCAATTACAGATCATGGAAATGTTTTTGGTGCTTTTGAGTTTCATAAAACTGCAAAATCTGCGGGCGTGAAACCAATTATTGGGATTGAAGCTTATGTTGCTCCAGAATCAAGATTTGATAAGCGGCGAGTTAAATGGGCTGAAGGTGGCGAGGATGATGTCTCAGCAGGTGGAGCCTACACACACATGACCTTGCTGGCTGAAAATAATCAGGGTCTTTCTAATCTATTTAAGCTTTCTTCATTGGCATCCTTGGAGGGGTTTTATTACAAACCAAGGGTTGATAAGGAGTTGTTGGCCAAATATGCAAACGGGATTATTGCCACTACTGGTTGTCCAGGAGGTGAGGTTCAAACCAGATTAAGAATGGGTGCATATAAAGAGGCAGTTAATGCAGCAGCTGGCATGCGTGACATTTTTGGGGCACAAAACTTTTATCTTGAGTTAATGGATCATGAAATTGATATCGAAAAACGAGTTTTTACAGATTTAATAAAATTGGGTAAGGAATTAAATTTACCGCTACTTGCCACTAATGATCTGCACTACACCCACAATAAGGATGCAGCTGCTCATGAGGTGCTCTTATGCGTTCAATCTGGTGCAACTATGGCTGATCCAAAGCGGTTCAAATTTGAAAACTCTGAGTTTTATTTAAAGAGTGCTTTACAAATGCGCCAGTTATTTAAAGATTACCCACAGGCGTGCGATAACACGCTACTTATCGCTGAACGCTGTGAAACGATAATGCGTGAGGGGGAAAATTTATTACCAAGGTTCACCGTTCCACCAGGTGAAAGTGAAGATAGCTGGCTGCGAAAACTAGCAAATCAAGGTTTATCAGATCGCATGAATGGACAGATACCTGCTTCATATCAAGAGCGACTTAACTTTGAATTAGATGTCATGATAAAGATGGGTTTTCCTGGATATTTTTTAGTGGTTGCCGATCTTTGTAAACATGCCAGAGAGGTTGGAATCAGAGTAGGCCCTGGCCGAGGCTCTGCTGCTGGCTCATTAGTTTCTTACTCACTGGGTGTAACTGGGCTTGATCCGATTAAGTTTGGTTTGTTATTTGAGAGATTTTTAAATCCAGAGCGTATATCGATGCCAGATATAGATTTGGACTTTGATGAACGGCGAAGATCAGAGATGATTCAATACGCAACCACAAAATATGGTGATGATCGTGTGGCTCAGATTATTACCTACGGAACGATTAAATCTAAGCAGGCAATTAAAGATTCCACCCGAGTCCTGGGGTATCCATATGCACTAGGAGAAAAATTAACAAAATCATTGCCACCTTCAATTATGGGCAAGGATATTTCATTGAGTGGCATTTTTAATATGGACAATGATCGTTATGGCGAAGCTAGCGAGTTTAGAAATCTCTATGAATCTGATCCTGATTCAAAGAAAATAGTTGATACTGCCATGGGAATTGAAGGCTTAAAACGGCAGTGGGGTGTCCACGCGGCAGGGGTGATATTAAGTAAGGAGCCTTTGCTTGAGGTGATTCCAATCCACCGCCGGGAAGCGGATGGTGCAATCATCACCCAATTTGATATGGGTGCATGTGAAGCAACGGGTTTGTTAAAGATGGACTTTCTTGGTCTGCGTAACTTGTCAGTATTAGATGATTGCCTAACAAATATTGAAAAAAATTTAGGTAAGAAGGTGGTTCTAGAGGAGCTTGAACTTAAGGACAAGAAGACATTTGAATTACTCTCAAGAGGTGACACTTTAGGAGTCTTCCAACTAGATAGTGGCCCGATCAGATCATTGCTCAGATCTATGGCGCCAGATAGCTTTGAAGATATTGCAGCGGTAATTGCACTTTATCGCCCAGGTCCTATGGGCGAGGATTCACACAATAAGTATGCCGATTATAAGAATGGTCGCAAAGTACCGGCTGGCATACATTCAGAGATAGATAAGCCACTAAATGAGATATTGAAAGATACTTATGGCTTAATTGTTTACCAGGAACAGGTATTAGCTATTGCTCAAAAAGTTGCTGGCTTTACTTTAGGTCGGGCTGATCTGCTTCGAAAAGCGATGGGTAAGAAAGATAAAAAGATTCTTGATAAAGAAAAAGTTCACTTCGAAGCAGGGATGAGGATAAATAAATTCTCAGATGATGCGATCGAAAAACTTTGGCAAACACTTATCCCATTCTCTGATTACGCTTTTAATAGAGCACACAGCGCTGGATATGGATTACTCTCATTTTGGACCGCATATCTAAAGGCTAATTACCCAGCTGAGTACATGGCAGCGCTACTCACCAGTGTGGGGGATGATAAGGATAAAAGCGCCTTGTATTTAAATGAGTGTCGTCGAATGGGCATAAAGGTTTTGCCACCCGATGTGAATGAATCAGATTCTGATTACACACCCAGAGGAGTTGATATTCGCTTTGGTTTAACCGCGATTAGAAATGTGGGAGAAAATGTAGTTGCTTCAATAATTGCTAATCGAAATCAAAAAGGCAGATATCAAAGTTTTAGAGATTTATTAGCAAAGGTTGATTCGCATGTCTGTAATAAGAAAACAATTGAATCTTTAATCAAAGCAGGGGCCTTCGATACCTTAGGTCATACTCGCAGAGGCCTAATGATGGTATTCCTTGAAGCGCTAGATGCGGTATCTGAGGCTAAGCGAGCAGAATCTATTGGCCAATTTGATTTGTTTGGTTCAGCAAATGCTGCCTCCAGTGTTAACGGGGTGGCACTTGATATTCCAGATAGCGAGTGGGAAAAAATGATCTTGTTGGGCTATGAACGTGAAATGTTGGGGCTTTATGTATCTGATCATCCATTGTTGGGAGTTGAACATGTACTGCGTTCGGTAGCAGATTATTCAATTAGCCAAATTTCTGAAGTCGGCCATGATCAAATTATCACAATTAGTGGATTGATTACACAGATTCAGCGCAAAGTTTCAAAACAAGGTAATTCTTGGGCAATTGTGACGGTAGAGGACTTAGATGGTGCCATCGATGTTTTATTTTTCTCAACTGCTTACTCAACTCACGGAGTAAATTTAGTTGAAGATCGAATAGTTGCTATTCGAGGTCGAGTTGATAAGCGGGAGGAGCAACCAAGAATTTCAGCATTAGATTTATCTTTACCAGACCTAAAGTTGATTCCTACTGGACCATTTGTAATCTCGATGGAGGTTTCAAGGTGCACACCACCAGTGATTGAGCGAATGAATGAAATATTGAAATCACACCCAGGGGCAAGAGAGGTGCACTTAAGATTGATAGATGGTGATAAAAAAACAGTTATGAAATTAGATGAAAATTTGAGAGTTACAACCTCACCAAGCTTAAGTGCAGACTTAAAAACTGTACTTGGTCCAGACTGCTTACTGGTTTAAGGGTTTAATGAAACCTCTTGAGTTACTACCAGCTATCGGTGTAAAAAATGGCAAGGTAACTCAACTTAGTAGTGCTGGTAGTAAGTTGATTCATTTCGTTGATTTAGATACCGCATGCGGTACCGGGGATAATACTAATTTAATCAAGCAATTAGTCCTGACTAGTCAAGGAAATATTCAATTATCAGGTGGAATAGATAACCAGAAAAGCTTGGATTCAGGTAAGATAAAGCAATTAGCACTCTCGTTATCTGAAGGAGTTAAAAGTGCGCGCTAAATTTGATATTTATCAACCTTGGATAACTTTAGTAGCGCGGCTAATTTTGGGTGGTGTGTTGCTAGTAGCTGGTGGATTGAAGGTCGGCAACTTACAAAAATCTGCGATGGCAGTTAGGGCTTATGAGTTATTACCAACGGCAATCGCAAACTTTCTTGGATATGTTCTACCTTGGTTAGAAATTGGACTGGGTTTATTACTTATTTTGGGAGTAGCGGTCTCAATTTCTGGTTTATTTGGCGCCATAATCATGTTGGCATTTATCATCGCAATTTCGCAAGCTTGGGCTCGCGGTCTGAGTATTGACTGTGGATGTTTTGGCGGAGGCGGTCCCATCGACCCTAAGGAGACAAAGTACTTATCAGAAATTATTCGAGACATAGGCTTACTTGGAGTTGGGATTTTCCTGTATTACTTCCCAAAGGGTAGATTTGCGCTAGACAAATAAAGGAGAGTGTGAACAAATGGCATCAAGCAGTGGTGATAAGGGAACTAGAAATTTAGTAATTGCAATGGTTGTATTTATTGTTGCAGTTGGTGTGATTTTTTCATTTATCAGCAGTCGATCTGATTCCACCGCAGCAATTCCAGCTGCTGTTTCAGAATCTGATGGATATGGCATAGTGCTAAATCCCACAAGTACACCAACCATTGATGTTTATATTGATTATCAGTGCCCAGCTTGCCGAGTATTTGAAATAATTAATGGCGGATATTTAAATGAAGTAATTGCCCAAAAGAAGGCAAAAGTGGTTTACCATCCAATGACTTTTATCGGCCCAGAATCAATTTTGGCGGCCAACGCAGCTGCCTGCGCAGCTGATGAAGGTGAATTCGTGGATATGAATTTAGCCTTATTTCAGAATCAGCCACAGGGTGAAAATTCAGGTAAGTGGCAGAGTGAGTATTTTGTAGCCCTTGGTAAATCAATTGGAATTAACTCCAATACTTTTGAACAATGCGTAAATGATGGTAAGTATGTTAATTGGACAGGCAATGTCGCTGCTGCATCAGCCAAAGCTGATGTAAATGGAACACCTACAATTAAGATTAATGGTAAGGCTCTAGATAGAAATACCGAGTATGGTGATGTCGGAAAATTTAGAGCTGCTCTTGCTGCTGGTGGCGTTAAGTAATAAACCTAGATGATGGTTGTATTAATCCCTAGCCCATCTATATCAGCGCTTTCTCTAGGTCCACTTACGATCCACCTTTATGCGTTGTGCATTATCACCGGTATAGCAGTTGCCATTTGGATCGGAAGAAGTCGATATTCAAATTTAGGAGGCAATCCAGATGACGTTTCCGAAGTTGCCATTTGGGCGGTACCCTGTGGAATTATTGGTGGGCGGATTTACCATGTTATTTCTTCTCCACAGAAATATTTTGGGGAGAATGGAAATCCAGCTGATGCACT
>SXGS01508379.1_pt1 | contig 19663 bp, 15 predicted proteins | sample 3174681 | NCBI WGS metagenome assembly SXGS01 (sample SAMN11356861, study PRJNA531348) | freshwater metagenome | isolation source: freshwater sample F1-80 | place: China: Fuxian Lake, Yuxi | collected 2017-12-25 | reverse complement strand
TGCGGCAGGCGGTGACGAAGCCGGTGGTGACCGCGGGATCGAAGCCGCTCATGTAGTCGAAGAACGAGGCGGCGAGCTTGCGCCGGTGCAGGCGCTCGCAGCGATCGAAGGCGGCGGCGGCCTCGGCGCCGGTGGCGGCGGCGAGCTGATCGGCGAGCACGGCGGCGTCGTCGATGGCCTCGAAGCGGGCGTGCTTCGCCAGCTCCCGCGCATCGGCGCCGAAGGTGAAGGTGCGGCGGCCCATGGCGGCGGCGAGGCCGGTGGCGTGGAGGCGGGCCAGCGCCACCGGCAACATCGAGTCGACGTGGGTGCGGCGGGTGGCGTCGACCAGCGCGGCGATCTGGGTGCTGTCGAGGGCGGCCAGGAGATCGGGAGAGTCGGTGAGCGTCCAGGCGGCGTCGCGGGTCGGCTCGCCGCGGCCGGTGGTGATGACCTCGGCCAGGATCGCGGCGCGCTCGGTCGGCGCCGCCGAGGCGCCCCAGCGACGCAGCAGCTCGGGCCAGGTGTCATCGGCGATCTCCTGGTAGCCGTCGTAGGCGCCGACCACGTCGCCGCCGGCGTCGAGGAAGACCAGGGCGCGTTTGCCGCGGCGGAAGCCGGCGTCGCACGACGATCCGGTGAGCCGCGAGGTCAAGGTCGTGGCCCGGCCGCCGCGGATCATCCGCTCGACGGCGAGGGTGACGCGTCCGATCAGGACCTTGTGGCGGCCGCGTGGCGCCGGCACCGCGGTGACCCGCACCACCGCGACGGTGGCGGCGCGATCGTGCAGGTCGAAGGGGGTCTCGACCATCTTGTCGCACGCGTGCGCGGGGCGCGGGGCCGCGACGGTGGCGAGGGCGAGGGCGAGGGTGGGGACGAGGAGGAGCGCAGGGCGCATGCCCCGATCTGTCATCCACGTCGCTCGAGGTGTCGACCTGCCGTGCCCGTGCCCGTGCCCGATCACAGGGACTTCAGGTACTCGATCACCGCCGCCGCCGCATCCGCGCCCAGGTCGGCCAGGAACGGATGGCCCTGGACGCCGAGCCCCGGCTTGCCGGCGTCGTGCAGATACTCGCCGGCCGCCAGCGGCGCGCCGGGCGCGCGCGTGCTCACGCCGACCGCCTTCAGATCGTACAGCGCGTCGAGTTGCAGCACGATCTGCAGCGGCCGCTTCGTCGGCGGCGTGGCCATGACGGCGAGGCTCGGCCACTGGCCGGCGTGGCCGTACGGCGCGCGGGCCCAGACGTCGGTCAGCACGGGCGGCACATAGCCGCCGGTGCGGCGGGTCCGGGTGATGCCGTGGGTCAGCGTGTGATCGTTGGCGGCGGTCACGAAGTCGTCGGTGATGGCGTCGGCGCGGGCCGGATCGGTGCCGACGTCGGCGAGCGGCACGATCTGCTCGTCGTAGCGGCGGACCCGGCCGTCGTCGCCGTAGGTGCCGTGGCAGGGCGCGCAGTTGTCGTCGAAGAGCGCCCTGCCGCGGGCTGCGAGCTTGCGATCGATGGGGCCGGGAAACGGCAGCTCGCGCTCGGGCTGGCGCAGGTAGGCACCGAGGCTGGCGCCCTGGAGCGGGTGGGCCCAGAACCACGCCGGTCGCACGCCGGCGGCGAAGTCGGCCTCGACCACCAGCACGTCCATCGGGCCCTCGCCGGCGCCGTCCCACGACAGCGTGGTGCGGGCGCCGAACCCGACCACGTCGGGCACCTTGCTCCAGCCCACCACCGGCGCGGTGGCGATGTCGCGATCGAGCGCGGCGCCGATGGCGAGCGCGAACGCCTCGATGGGCGCGACCCGGCCCGGTGGGCCACCGGCGACGCGGCCGAGGTAGGCCTTGCGATCGCGGCGGCGCTGCTCGATCGCTGCGATCGTCGCCTTCACCAAGGTCGTGCGCCAGTCGAGCGGCCAGGCGATGCCGCGCTCGGCGGCGGCGGCCTCGGCGAGCGGCGCCAGGGTGGCCACGTCGAAGTCGGCGCGGCCGGCGGCGGCGGAGAACGCGGCGTCATAGTCGTGGATGCGCACGCGCTTGTTGCCGAGCCCGACCACCAGCGTCTCGCCGCCCGGCCAGCGCACCCGCTCGGCGTGGCACAGCGCGCAGTTGTGGACCACGAACGGCACGCCGGTGAACGGATCGTCGGTGAGGTGGAGCCCGAGGGGCAGGCCCTCGCGCACGTCGCGATCGGGGCTGGCCGGGTCGGCGGGGCGGGCGATGAAGCCGAACCGCGCCGCCACCGCCTGGGTGTCGGCGCCGAACAGGTCGGGGTACTGGCGCAGCAGCGCCAGGTAGATCGGGTACGGCACGCCGGTCCGGTACGGATCGCCGATGCCGGTGCGCGCGAAGATGACCTCGCCGGCCTGCCACGATACCCGATCGATCGCGTACTCGGCCGGGTCCGACATCGGTGGCTCGGCCGGCGGGCGATCGACCGAGACCGCGCCGGTCGCTGGCGTCGCCGTGGTCGCCGTGGTCGCCGGCGTTCCACAGGCGGCCACCGCTGCGGCGATGAGAACGGCGGCGAGCAGCTTCCGCATCGCCGCCGAGCTTACACGGCGAGCAGCGTGCGCAGCGCCCCGATCACGGCGTCCACCGACTCCGCCGTGGCGCCGTGGCCCATGAGGCCGATGCGCCAGGCCTTGCCCTTGAAATCGCCGAGGCCGCCGCCGATCTCGATGCCGTACTCGTCGAGGAGCCGGCGGCGCAACGCGGCCTCGTCGCTGCCGGCGGGCGCGGCGACGGCGTTGAGCATGGGCAGGCGATGGCCTTCCTGCGAGACGAAGGGCAGGCCGAGCGCGCTCAGCGCCTCGGCCAGCCGCTCGTGGGCGGCGCGGTGGCGGGCGAAACGGGCGGGCAGACCCTCCTCGCGCACGATGGCCAGCGCCTCGTGGAGCGCGTAGAGCATGTTGATGGGCGCGGTGTGGTGGTAGGCGCGCTCCTGGCCCCAGTAGCTCTTGAGCAAGGTGAGATCGAGGTACCAGCTCGGCACCTTGTGGGTGCGGCGTTCGAGGCGGGCGACCGCGCGCGGCGACAGCGTCACCGGCGACAGGCCGGGCGGGCACGACAGGCACTTCTGGGTGCCGCTGTACGCCGCGTCGATGCCCCAGGCATCGATCTCGAGCGGCATGCCGGCGAGGCTGGTCACGCAGTCGACGACGAAGAGGCCGTCGTGGGCGTGGACCAGATCGGACAGGCCCTCGATCTCGTTGGCGACGCCGGTCGAGGTCTCGGCGTGGACCACGGCGACCACGTGCGGCGCGTCCCGCACGATGGCGGCGGCGAGCGCATCGCGATCGAGGGCGCGGCCCCACGGCGCGTCGACGGTGGTGACGGTGGCGCCGGCGCGGCGAGCGACCTCGGCCAGGCGCCCGCCGAACACGCCGTTGACGCCGACCAGCACGCGGTCGCCGGGCTCGACCAGGTTGACGATCACCGTCTCCATGCCGGCCGAGCCGGTGCCGCTCATGGCCAGGGTCATCGGGTTGGTGGTGGCGAACACGTGACGGAGCCCGTCGCGGACGTCGTCCATCAAGGCGAGGAAGGCCGGATCGAGATGACCGACGGTGGGATGGGCGAGGGCGGCGAGCACGCGCGGCGGCACCGGCGACGGTCCGGGGCCGAGGCACAGGCGCTGCGGGATGGCGGAGACCGACGGCATCCGCGTGATATACACCGGTCGCAATGGCGACACGAACCACCCTGTCGGCGAAGCGGATGGCGAAGGCCCTGGCCAAGGTTCACTCGGCCCAGATCGACGTGGCGGCGCGCTACGTCGGCGACTCGGGCGCACGCCAGGCCGTGCACACCGTGTACGGCGGTGCCCACCTGTTCACCTCGGAGACCGCGCGCAAGCTCGGCGAGCTGTCGCTGCGCGCGCTCGAGACCTACGCGCCCGACGCCAAGACGTTCGCCGACGTGATCGGCGTGCCGGCCGCGCTGGCGCCCACGGTGTACGAGCGGGTGCGGGCCAAGCTCCAGCGCGAGGCTGTCGAGGACTTCCGCATCGACTTCGAGGACGGCTACGGCAACCGCTCCGACGAGGAAGAGGACGGCCACGCCGCCGCCGCCGCCCGCGAGGTCGCCACCGCCCTCGACGCCGCCACCTTGCCGCCGTTCATCGGCATCCGCATCAAGCCCTTCTCGCGCGAGCTCGCCGCCCGCTCGATCCGGACCCTGGACATCTTCGTCAGCGAGCTGTGCCACGCCACCGAGGGGCGGCTGCCGCCCAACTTCGTGGTGACCTTGCCCAAGATCACCAGCGCCGCCGACGTCGAGACCCTGGTCTGGGTCTTCGGCGAGCTCGAGGAGCGTCTCGATCTCGAGCCCGGCACGCTCAAGATGGAGATCATGGTCGAGACCACCCACTGCATCCTCGATCCCAGAGGTCGCTCGATGCTGCCGCGGCTCCTGGACTCGGCGTCGGGCCGCCTGGTCGCCGCCCACTTCGGCACCTACGACTACACCGCCAACTGCGACATCACCGCCGCCCACCAGCGCATGAGCCACCCGGCCTGCGACTTCGCCAAGCACATGATGAAGGTGGCCTACGCCCAGACCGGCGTGGCGCTCTCCGACGGCGCCACCAACATCATGCCGGTCGGCCCGCACAAGGGGCAGCTGACGGACGAGCAGAAGCGGGCCAACCAGGAGGCGGTGTTCTCGGCGTGGCGCCTTCACGCCGCCGACGTCCGTCACTCGTTGATCAACGGCTTCTACCAGGGCTGGGACCTCCACCCCGCGCAACTGCCGACGAGGTACGGCGCCGTCTACGGGTTCTTCCTCGAGGGCCTCGCCGCCGCCTCTCACCGTTTGAAGAACTTCGTCGAGAAAGCCGCCCAGGCGACCCTCGTCGGCGACGTCTTCGACGACGCCGCCACCGGCCAGGGCCTGCTCAACTACTTCCTCCGCGGCATCTCCTGCGGCGCCGTCCGCGAGGACGAGGCGCTGGCGACGGGCCTGTCGCTCGAGGAGATCCGCGGCCGCTCGTTCGTGAAGATCCTCAACGACCGCCGCGCGAAGTCCGAAACCCCGGCCTGATCTAGCTGGCGCGGCCAGCTACTGGATGCGCACCACGACGCTGCCGATCCAGTTCCGTTTCCGTCGAGCCAGCCGATCGTCCGCCTGCTCGCCGTCGAAGCTCGTCGCCGACCGTCGCACCATGCCGGCGTCCACGTTCTCGAACGCGTTGACACTCACCACCGCGTAGAGCGTCTCGTCGATCCGGCTCGTCACCACCGGACACACTCCGCACGTTCCGCACACCTGGAACTCGGCGGTCCGGGTTCCGTGCGAATACGCGGACACCTGCGCCGCGTCCTGAACGATGACTTCGAGCACGCCGGCCGGATACGACGTCCAGACGCCGCCGTGCTTCATGCAGAACGAGCAGTCGCACGCGCGCGCCGGAAACTCCGTCGGATCCGGCTCCCAGCGCAGGGTGAACGTGATGTTCCGGCAGTGACAGGCGCCCTGGATCAGCATCGTGAGCAGCGTGCCATCCCGCGCGGCCGACGGGCGGCACAGCGACGCCCCCGTGGGGCATCACACCAGTACCCGTACCTACGGCTCGATCGAGCTGCGGGGGCCGGCGGCGTCGTTGTTGCCGCCGAGCTCGGGAGGCGAGATGACGTAGTTGAGCTCGACGATCCGCGCGCGGAGCGCGGTCTCGACCGCGTCGATGTCGCGCAGGCCGTCGCGCTTCTCGTCGGCCTTGAACCCGGAGATGAGGCGGGCGGTCTCGGACTTCTTGGCGTCGGCGACCTCGGCCTCGGCGGCGGCGAGCTTCTTCTCCATGGCGGCGCGCTCGGCCGGGACCGTCGCCAGCCAGGCCTCGGCGGCGGTGAGCTGGGTCTTCGCCGACTTCGGCGTGGCCGGCACCGGGCCCAGACGTTTCATCACCTTGTCGTCGCCGGTCGCCTCCATGCGGCCGGTGAGCCGGCGTAGCTCCTCCTCGGAGCGGAGCGAGCCGTCCTTCTCGAACCCGACGTCGCGCATGTACGCGTAGGTCGCGGTCCGCACGCCCGAGTTGTACTGGGTGTCGCGGTTGTAGGTGTCGTGGTCGTCGGGCTTGGTCCACTTCTTCTCGGCCAGCTCGAGCCCGCCCTTGTCGAGCTTCTTCTTCCCGTCCTCGCCGGTGTTGTAGTAGACCGTCGACCAGAACATCTCGCGCTCGTCGCCGAGGTCGTCCATCTTCTGGCCGATCTTGCCGTCGATGTCGGTCTGGGCCATCTGCTTGTGCAGTGCCCACATTGCCGCCGAGGCATACAGGCCCTGCACCATGTCGAGGTCGGTCACCGAGGTCTTGATCTCGCCGCGCTCGTTCTCGTTCTTCTTCTTCTTGAGCTTGTCCTTGTAGACGCACGGGTGGAGCCACGGCTCCAGGGCGGCGTAGCGATCCATGAAGGTGTCGATGCCGAAGTACTGGAAGCCGTCGATGTGCTCGGTGCTGTTGGGCTGCATCAGCAGGAAGCCGCCCTCGTGGAGGAAGTTGGTCGCGATCTCCGCCTCGGTGAACGTCAGCTCGACCTTCTGGGCCACAGCCTTGCCATTCACGAACGCGGTGACCACCGGCAACATCCCGCGGAACGTCCGCTCGGCCAGGTTGGAGTTGTCGAGCGCCGAGACGTAGTCGCGCGGGCGCACCCCGTACGCCGCGGTGAGCTCCTTCGATCGCGCCGACGGGTTCACACCCTCGAACGCCTTGGTCACCTGGGTCACGAACGCGTTGCCGTGCACCTCGTGCAGGTACGCGAAGATCTCGTCTTGATCGGCCGGGTACTTGGCGAGGATCGCGGCCAGCGCGGTCACGGCCGCGGCATCGGTGCCGCCGACCTGGCGCGCCTCGATGGCCCCGGCACCCGGTCCGGATGGCACCGCGGACGGGACCGGCGCGGCGCCAGCCCCGTCGAGAGGCCCGGTCGGGTCGAGGGCATGATCGGGGGTCGCCATGTACCTAGTACGGGGCGGCCAGGCCTTTCCTCCCCACCGCGGTGTCACCGGGCCAGATCGTTCAGTATTCGACGGTGACCCGTCGATTCTGAGGTTCCTTGGCACCTGGGCCGGTCTCGATCGCGAGCTCGCTCGAGCCCGCGCTGCGGGACTCGATCGCGGCCGTGACACCCAGCGCCTTGAGGCGCTGCGCCACCAGATCGGTGCGCGCCTTCGACAGGACATCTGGTTCAGGCTCGGCGGTGTCGTTGTGCCCGACCAGCCTGATGCGGGTCGACGCGCACTCGGCGATCTGCTTGGCCGAGGTTTGCAGGACGGCATCTGCCTCGGAGTTGAACGTCGCCTTGTTGAACCCGTAGTAGATCACGTCCTGTCGGTTGCAGACCTGCTCCGGTCCATCCGCCGGCGGTGACGCCAGCTGCGTTCCCGCTGGCTGCGTCGTGGACGCGGTCGGCTTCGGGCCGCAGGCCGCCACGATCATCAGAATCGCAAGCCGGGCGATGTTCTTGATCATGTTCACGAGCCTCGATACGTGGAGTAGCTGAACGGCGAGAGCAGGAGGGGGACGTGATAGTGCGCGGCGCCGTCGGTGACGACGAACTGGATCTCGGCGACGGGGAAGAAGCCGTCGGAGTCGGTGGCGTCGAAGTAGGCGTCGGTGTCGAAGGAGATCTTGTAGCGGCCGGGCTGGACCGGGCCGGCGGGGGTCAGGGTGCGGAGGCGGCCGTCTTCGTCGGTGGCGCCAGACGCGAGCTGACGCCAGGTGTCGCCGTCGTGGATGGCGAGGGTGACGGGGACGCCGCGGGCGGGGAGGCCGCGGGCGGTGTCGAGGACATGGGTCGTGATCATGGGGTCAGCTCCTGGAGCAGCTTGTCGAGGCGGAGTCGGGTGATCTTGGCCTGCTCCTCGGCCGCGGTGCGGATCTCGGTGGCGCGATCGTTGCCGAGGCGGGCGCGCAGGTCGGCGAGCATGTCGGCGGCGGCGCGGCCGCTGGCGCAGACGATGTAGATGAAGCCGTGTTTGTCGACGTAGTGGTCGTTCGCCGCCGCGAGCTCGGCCATGAGCTCGGGTGAGGCGGTCGCGGTCGACTTCTGTTCCTGCGCCGCCCAGCGCGATGGATCGCCGCCGGCGGTGGGCAGGGCCGGTGGCGGCACCTTCTGGCCGATGCGCGGGTGGGCGGCGAAGGCCTCGAGCCAGGCGCCCTCGTCGAGCGACCACCAGACCTGATCGGCCGTGCGCATCAGCGCGGCGCGATCCTCGAACGGACGGCGCTGGGACATGGTGATGGCCCACGCGTGCGCTCCGCAGCAGCGCAGGAACATGTCCATGCTGGCTTCGGGGCTGAGGCTGTCGAACGCCGCCAGCGCGTCGGGGCGCCGGCGATCGGGGCCGCCCCAGATGCGCAATCGGGCGACGCCGCCGTCGGGGAAGACCGAGAGCCGCACTCGCCCTGTCGGCCCGATCCGGCGCAGCTCGGCGTCGAAGACGTGGCGGGTGTGCGGCTGGAGCGGCGTGGCCAGGATCGTCCGCCACGTCGGTCCGCCGCTGGCGTCGGTGCCGAGCTGGCCCTCGAGCACGCAGCGGCCGGGCGCGTTGCCTTTGAAGTGCGAGGTGTCGACCTCGACGCGCTCGATCGTGCCCGTGGTCGCCAGGCGTACGATTGCCCAGTCGTTGCCGGGGCCGCGCCGGCGGCGGGTCTCCCAGCCGTCGGCCATCGACAGCGACGGTCCGGGCTTGATGAGGTTGTTGCGCGAGCCGAAGAACATGTCGCTGCACGACTCGACCCAGGCGCCGTTCACCAGCGCGGCCAGATCGATCACGCCGCCGAGCCCGGCCAGGCGCGACCAGCGCGGGGTGACCTCGCCGTGGACGCGCAGGCGGGCCACGCCGCCGTCGGGGAAGATGTTGAGGCGCAGATGGGTGACCCGGTGGGGGTGATGGATCTCGAAGGTGTTCTTGTGGTCGCCCTGGAGGCCGGCCTTCGGCAAGATCTCGATCCAGGCGGCGTCGTTCAGCGCGGTGAGGTCGAGCGGGTCGTCGATCTCGCAGGCCTCGATCGAACACTCGGCCGGGTAGTTGCCACGGAAGAAGGCGGTGTCGACGACCACGCCCTTGACCACGCCCGGCATGCCCAGGCGGATCACGCACCAGTCGTAGCCGGGCTCGCGGCGGCGGCGGGTCTCCCAGCCGTCCATCCACTTGCCGCGATCGGTGTAGAGGTGATCCTTCCACACCGCGGCCTGCGGGTGGAGCAGGTTCTCCTTCTCGGCGAAGAACTCATCGTTACAGGTGAGCGCTGCGCCGCCGACGTCGTCGCAGGCGAGGTCGGGGAGGTCGAGGAAGGCGTCGTGCATCTCGGGCATGGTGGTCCTCGGCTCAGAAAAGCGCGCCGTGGCTGCCGTCGACGTCCTGGCCGTCGAAGACGCGGTGGCCGCGCAGGTAGGTGGCGTGGACGCGGCCGCTGAGCTCGGCGCCCGCGTACGGCGTGACGCTGTGGCGGTGGCGAACCATCGCGGGCGTGACGGTGACGCGCTCGTCATCGGCGAAGACGCAGAGGTCGGCGTCGACGCCGGCGACGATCGCGCCCTTCTTGCCCGACAGGCCGGCCAGGCGCGCCGGCGCCGCGCACATCCAGCGCACGATGTCGGCCAGGGTGTGGCCGCGGCGCCGGGCCTCGGTCCACATGACCGGCAACGCGAGCTGGAGGCCGGCGATGCCGCCCCACGCCTTCAGGTAGTCGCCGGTCTCCATGATCTTGAGGCCCGGCGTGCATGGCGAGTGGTCCGAAGCCACCAGGTCGAGCACGCCCTCGGCCAGCGCGGCCCACAACGCCTCGCGGTTGGCCTCGTCGCGGATCGGCGGCGCGCACTTGAACGCGGTGGCGCCGTCGGGGATGGTCTCGGCGGCGAAGCGCAGGTAGTGCGGGCAGGTCTCGGCCGACAGCGGCAGGCCCTCGGCGCGGGCGGCGCGGAGCTGGGGCAACGCGCTTGCCGCCGAGTGGTGCACGATGTGGGTGCGCGCGTCGGTGTCGCGGCACAGGCGCGTGACCAGCGCGATGGCTTCTTCCTCGGCGGCGGGCGGGCGGCTGGCCAGGTAGGTGGCGTAGCGGCGCGGATCGGCGCCCGCCAGCGACGCGACCATGGCGTCGATCGGGCCCGCGACCTCGGCGTGGACGAGCAGCGTCGAGCGCAGCCCGGCCAGGATCGCCATCGCCGGCGCCAGGTCGCCCTCGCCGACCCAGCCGAACTCCTCGACGCCGCTGTCGACGAGGAAACACTTGAAGCCGCGCACGCCGTCCTCGACCATGCCGGCGAGCTCGCCGGCGGTGCCCGGCACCACGCCGCCCCAGAAGCCGACGTCGACGGCGCACTGACCGCGCGCCGCGCCGCGCTTGGCGGCGAGCGCCTCACGCGTCGTCGTCGGCGGGATCGAGTTGAGCGGCATGTCGACCAGCGTGGTCGTGCCGCCGGCGGCGGCGGCGCGAGTGGCCGTGGCGAAGCCTTCCCACTCGGTGCGCCCTGGCTCGTTGAGGTGGACGTGGGTGTCGACGATGCCGGGCAAGACCGCCAGCTCACCGGCGTCGTCGAGGCGCGCGCCGGCCGGCACGTCGTCCCACGGCGCCACCGCGCGGATCACGCCACCGCCGATGTGGATCGCCGCCGGCGCGATGCCGGCCGGCGTCACCACGCGGCGCGAGCGCACCACCAGCTCGACGTCGCTCATCGACGCGCGCTCCTCATTTCAACCGGGCCCCGCCGTCGACCCACTTGGCGAGCGCCGCCCGCTCCTCCTCGGTCATCTCGGTGCGATTGAGGAACGGCATGGTCTTGTTGACGGCGGCGCGATCCTTGATGCGCGCCGCCATCGCCACGATGCGCTCCGGGGTGTCGAACACGACGTTGCCGGGCGCGACCGGGAACTGCGGGTCGCTGGGCTGCGCGCTGTGGCACGACACGCAGCGCTTCTGGATGATGTCGGAGGCGCGCGCGAAGTCGACGTCGCCCTCGATCACCACCGCCGGCGCCTCGCGCATGCGGGTCACGCCCATCATGCCGGCGACGCCGATCGCGGCCATGGCCAGGGCCGGGAACAGCCAGGCCTTGCCGGCGTAGCGCACGTTCATGAAGTGGCGTACCCCGGCGCCGCCGACCATCACCGCGAACAGCACCAGCCAGTTGAGGAAGTGGCCGTACGTCGACGGGAAGTGGTTCGAGATCATGATGAAGAGCAGCGGGAAGGTCAGGTAGTTGTTGTGGATCGACCGCTGCTTGGCGCGCAGCGACAGGGTCGGGTCCTGCTCCTGGCCCGACTTGGTGGCCCGGATCAGCTCCTTCTGCGACGGCAGGATCCGCATCCACACGTTGCCGGTCATGATCGTGCCGATCATGACGCCGGTCTGGATGTACGCGGCCCGGCCGCTGAACAGCAAGGTGAAGCCGTAGGCCGCGCCGAACAGGAGCGCGAACGACAACGCCGTGGCCACGGCCGGCGCCTTGCGGCCGATCGTGGTCCACATCAGATCGTAGAGAACCCACGCCGCCACCAGTGTCCCCGCCGACAGGCCGATGGCCTCGCCCTGCGACATCGCCCGTACCGACGGATCGATGAGGAACGCGGCGCCGTTCATGTAGTAGACGACCACCAGCAGGCAGATGCCGGTGAGCCAGGTCAGGAAGTTCTGCCACTTGAACCAGTGGAGCTGGTCGGGGAGCTGGCCGGGCTCGAGCAGCTTCTTCTCGACCTCGTAGAAGGCGCCCGAGTGGACCATGTAGATCTTGCCCTGGGACAGCCGGTGGGCCTCGTCGCTGGGCGGCGCGATCAGGTTGCGATCGAGCCAGTTGAAGAGCATCGAGTTGCCGATCCACATGATCCCGGCGATCAGGTGGGCCCAGCGGAAGACGACATCCAGCAGCTCGTTGGCCTGCATCGGCTCCAGTATATGAGAGCGCTCGCTGGGTCAGGCGCCGCCGCCGCACGGATCGTCGGGGGCCTTGCCCTTGCCGCCGCCACTTCCACCCTCGGCGTCGTCGGTCGGGGGAGGCGCGCCGGTCTCCATCTGGCGATCCTCCTTGTCGCCGCCGAGCTCACGGTCGACCTGCTCCTCCGTCGCCCGGCGTTGCTCTTCGGTGAGGATCTTGGAGCAGGCTTCGAGCGCGTCGGCGTCCTCGGCGGTGGTGATGCACGCGACGGCGTCGGCGGACCAGCGGTCGGTCTCGCACCGCTCGGTCATCACGCGCACGACGGTGCCGCGCGCCTCGGCGGACGCCGCCCCCTCGGCCGTGAGCAGATCGCCGACGTGCTCGGTGGCGGCGGCGCACGCCGGCTGCTTCGGCATCGTCGTCTGCTCTGTGGTGGACTTCTTGGCGCCGCCACCGCAGGCGATGAGCAGCGCAGCGCAGGTCCCCAGGAGGAGCTTCATGCGCCGAGCATCGCATGCCCGGCACAGGCCTGGCGATCAGGCGCCGGTCACGCGCCGCCGCCGCACGGATCGTCGGGAGGAGGAGGAGGAGGAGAGCCGTAGCTGGGACCACCGTCGCCACCACCACCGGGCGCCGATGCCGGCTCCGGGTGTCGCATGGGCGCCTCGCGCTCGAGCTGCTCGAGGACCGCCTGGTGCTGGGCCTCGGTGAGCTGCTTGGCGCAGCCCTCGAACGTCTCCATGTCGGCGGTGGTGATGCACGCGACCACGTCATCGGCCCACCGATCGGCCTCGCAGCGCTCGGTGATCACCCGGACGACGGGTTCGCGCTTGTCGGCCGGGATCTGCTCACCGGAGACCAGCACGGTGGCCACATGGTCGGCCGCGGCCGCACATGCCGACATCTTCTTCGGTAGGGGCTCGGCGGTCTGCTTGGCGCCACCGCCGCACGCGATGAGCAGTGCGGCACACGTCGTCCCCAGGAGCAGCTTCATGGCGTCGGTTCTACCACGATGCCGAAGATCCCGAGGCACATCTCGTCGAGAGACTCCTCGCCGAGCCGCACGTCGATGGGCTCGACCAGGCCGGCCTCCTCGAGGGCGCGACGCACGAACGGGTTGGCCAGCGAGTTGTCGTACGAGCAGCGGACGATCAGGGTGTCGCCGTTGGAGATCGCCGGTAGCGCGGCGATGGGCGCGTCGTACTGATACGTACGCTGCCAGTCGAAGTTCCAGCGCGGCACGTTGACCAGGCACTCGCGGTCGACGCCGCCACCGTTGAGCGGGTGCTCGACCTGCACCGACAGCTCGACGCCGATGTAGTGCATGTGCGGGTAGGCAGCGAACAGGCGGAACTTGCCGGCGGGCAGGCCCGACAGCGGGAAACGCATGCTCTCGACGTGGTTGGTGGCTCCGGCCGGGATGCGGAACTCGGGGGTGCCGGTGCGATCGCCGGGGCCGGACAGGAGCGTCGGCGTGGTCGCGGCGTTGCCGACGGCGGTGATGGTGTACGTGTTGATCGGCCGCGAGGTCTCGAGCCGCAGGTTGACCGTCGAGGCGTCGGGCAGGTTGGTGGTCGCGCCACCCGGGTGGTAGTGCATCTGCATCAGGACCTTGGTGCCGGCCGGCACCGGCAGGCCGAGGTCGCCCGGGGTCTCGAACGGCTGGCTGCCCGGCGTCCACACACCCATGAGGAACGTGTCCTCCCTGGTCAGCACGCCGCCGTTGCACTCGAACGGGCGGCCGATGCCGTTGGCAGCGATATCGGCGTCGAGCGCAGCGCCCGCGCGGTAGCCGACCAGCACCACGTGGTGCACGACCTTGGGATTGCCGGGAACGACCTCGACCCCGGTGAGCCAGCTCAGGCGGGTGACGCCGGGATCGAGGATGAAGCAGATGAATTCGTCGGCACTGCCGGTGGTGGTGTACGGCGTCGACGGCGTGGCGGTGTGGCTCACGCGATCGAGCGCGAGGCTGGGCGGCTCGGGGATCTCGGCGGCGGTGCCCTCTTGTTTGCCGGTCGCGATCCAGTCGCGGAGGAGCTGGATCTCGCTCGCCGACAGCCGCATGTCGTCCTTCCACGCGTGCCGCGGCGAGCAATCGTCGGCCGACTCGGCGTCCCACGGCGGCATGGCGCCGCTCTCGACCGCCTCCAGCATCATCGCGGCGGCGGGCGCGGCGACCTCGTAGCTCTCCATCGAGAACGGCGCGATGCCGCCGTCGCTGTGGCAGGTCATGCAGTGCTCGGCCAGCAACGGCGCCACATCCCGGTACCAGGTCGGTCCGGTGACGACGTCGTCGTCGCCGTCCTCGGGCTCGCCGCAGCCGGCGGCACCCAGGCCGGCGCCCACAGAGATGATGAAGATCGCGACGGTGGATGGACGCATGAGACCTCCGCGCTGGGGATGAGCAAGCCTGGTGCCACAAGTCGACAGGCCCAACTACCTGAATCGAGATGGGTCGCTGTCGGATCCGGCCACACCCCGGAAACCCGTTCGATACCGGTCGCCAACCGGCCGTTCACCGGCCAGCCTCGCCGGCCCGCCGCTGCGTAGCCGCCGACACAGCTCGCGCGGACTGTCCGAGAACCGGACAACCCTGAACCCGACATACTCGATCGATTTCGCGATCGCGAAACCGGACCGAAATCCCGGGCCGCTAGCGTGCCCGGCATGGAATCACCACGCACCAGCTCCGTCGGATTCTTGAAGGCGGGTCACCTGGGCACGCTGCTCACAGCGCTGCTCTACTTCGACTTCTGCTTCGCGATCTGGGTGTTGAACGCGGCGATGGCTCCGTTCATCAGCGAGGAGCTGAACCTGTCGCCGGCCCAGAAGGGCCTGATGATGTCGGTGCCGGTGATCGCGGGCGCGCTCCTGCGGGTGCCGATCGGCCTCGTGGCCCAGGTGCTGGGCCGCAAGCGGTCAGCGCAGATGCAGATGGCGGTCATCGTGGTGGGCTTGTTCGCCGGCTGGCTGCTGGTCGATTCGTTCGCCGGGGTGATGGCCATGGGCGTCCTGCTCGGTGTCGCCGGCGCCAGCTTCGGCGTGGCGCTATCGCTCGGCGCCGGCTGGTATCCGCCCGAGCACCGGGGACTGGCGATGGGCATCGCCGGCGCCGGCAACAGCGGCGCGGTGCTCGCGGTCCTGTTCGCGCCGCCGCTCGCCGAGGCCGTGGGCTGGCGCGCCGTCTATGGCGTGGCCGTGATCCCGATCGTGGTCGCGATGGTGATGCTGCAGATCTTCGCCAAGGAGCCCCCCGATCGCGAGCACAAGAAGCTGCGCGACTACGGCAAGCTCCTGGTCGATCGCGACGCCTGGATCCTCAACCTGGTCTACATGGTGACGTTCGGGGGCTACATCGGCCTGACCAGCTTCCTGCCCACCCTGTTCCACGATCAATACGGCATCGCCAAGGCCGACGTGGGTCGTTACGCGGCGGCGGCGATCGTCGCCGGCAGCCTCCTGCGCGTGGTCGGTGGCGGGCTGGCCGATCGCTTCGGCGGTGCGCGCGTGCTGGTCGGCCTGATGGTGATCATCGTGGCGGCCGCGGGCGCGGCGGCGACGGTGCCGGAGAACCCGATCATGATGGTCGCGATCCTGGTGGTCGGGTTCGCGGCCATGGGGGCGGGCAACGGCGCGGTGTTCCAGCTGGTGTCGCTCCGGTTCGCGTCGATGACGGCAGTCGCCGGCAGCCTGGTCGGCGAGATCGGCGCGCTGGCCGGTGGCTTCCTGCCGGCCGGCATGGGCCTGGCGGAGGCACACGCGGGGGGCTACGGCCCGGGGTTCGCCACCGTCGCCGTGCTGGCCATGGTCGGCATGACGGCGCTGGTGGTCGTGGGCCGGATGTGGAGCGCGACCTGGGCGCGGGGACGGCGCGCGCGGGCAGGCGAGGCTGCCGCCGTGGCCGGCGTGAGCACGATCGTCGCTGCGGTGCTGTTGCTCGCCCCTGGCGTCGCCAACGCCGACGAGGCGCCGGCGATCGTGGCGGTCGCGTCCAGGCCGCCGCCCTACGCGTTGCCGTTCCAGCTCCGCCCGGTGGCGCCGTCGACGGTGGTCCGATCGGACACCACGCTGGCCGGCTACTCCACCGACGCCGGCAGCGGCACCACGGTGGCGTCGACGTTCCTGGCCTCCTACAAGGTGACGCCGAAGCTCGCGCCGCTGGTCCGCATCGCTGTGGTCGACGAGAGCCCGGCCACCGGCAGCGGGGCCATGACCATGTCCAATCCGCTGCTCGGTGTGGTCGCCGGTCGGCCGCTGACCCCGGACGTCAAGCTCGGCCTGTTCGGCGCCGTCACCCTGCCCATCGGCTCGGGCGGCGGCGACTCCCCCGACGCGGCGCAGGCGGCCGCCAACAAGGCCGGCATCGCCGCACGCTCGTCGATGGACAATGCCATGTTCGCCGTCAACGACGCCGCCATCATCGGCGGCGCCGACCTGGCATGGGTGAAGGGCGGCGTCACCGTGCAGGCCGAGCTCACGGTCTTCCAGCTCGCGCGCTTGCGCGGCGCGGCGGTCCAGCCCGACGCCTACAAGACCAACCTGACCTCCGGCATCCACGCCGGCTGGTATGCGACGCCGTGGCTGTCGCTCGGCACCGAGCTGCGCTATCAGCGCTGGCTGTCGACGCCGGCCGCGGTCGCCGCCGACACCACCGGCGTCACTCGCGACAACCTGACCGCGGCCGCCGGCGTGCGCGGCCACATCGAGCTCTCGGGCAAGCGCTGGGTGCGCCCGGGTGTGTCCTACACCCGGCCCATCGACGATCCGATGAGCGGCAAGGGCTACGACATCATCCAGGTCGACGTGCCGCTGGCCTTCTAGAAGGCGTCGCAGCGCTCGTGGACGCTGTCGTGGATCTCGACCGCGAAGGTGGTCGTGTCCTTCCAGAAGGCAGCGCCGTAGCGGTGATCGCCGAGGATGAAGGTGTAGACGTTGAACTCGCGGCGGGTCGGGGTGTGGACCACGTCGACGCGGCGGACCTCGTGGTCGGTGACGCGTTCGAACACCGCGGTCATGGTGGTGAGCTCGGGCACGTGGAGCTGGGCGGCGGCCAGGATCTGGCTGCGGATCATCGCCGTGGTGTCGGTGCCGGGATCGAACGTGGTCTCGCGCAGGACGGCGAGGTCGGGCTGGGCCGCGAGGTCGTCGTGGCCGCCGAAGATGCAGGTCGCGGGCGGCACCGTGCACGCGGCGATGTCGCCGTCGTGGATCTCGGCGGCGGGCTCGAGGTCGCGCTCGTCGAAGATCGCGCCGTACGAGTTGTCGCCGGCGCCGTACTCGTAGGCGAGGTAGACGCGGACCGCGAACCAGTCGCGCAGCTCGAGGCGGCGGATCTCGCCGCCGTCGGCGCGGGCGAAGGCCTGCTCGGCGGTGGTCACGTCGGTGTGGGACGAGGCGTTCATGGCGCGGACGATCTGGGCGCGGGTGGTGGCGTCGAGGCCGGCGGCCGAGGTCAGGCGCTCGTCGGTGCCGAAGGCGAAGCGCTGGCGATCGATGCCGGCGAAGGTGTCGCCGAAGGCGCAGGTCGCGACCGGCTGCGAGCAGGCGTAGCGATCGCAGGAGAGCTTCACGCCGAACTTGCCGTAGGTGCGCTCGGTGTAGCCCTTGACGATGATGCGGTAGCGACCGGCGTCGAGCGAGCGGCTCAGGTACGACCACAGGCTGCCGTTGGCGTCGTCGTTCCTGGCGATGTAACTGCCCCAGCGACCCGATGGCTGCTGCTTGTAGAGGTAGAGCACGGTGTCGACGGTGGGGCCGCTGGCGACCGCGGGCGCCAGCGCGAGCGCGACCGGGGTCTGACCGGGAAGCAGGACGTCGAACTCCCAGGCGTGAAAGCGCGCGGTGCGGGCCAGCGCCGAGGTGGCGGGCACGCCGTAGGCGAGCTCGCCGTGGTGGGTCGGCTGCTGGAACGAATCGTCCTTGGCGACGTCGAGATCGCCGAACGGGTCGTCCTCGGTGCCCTTGTCGTCGCTGTCGAGGCAGGCGGTGGCGAGCGAGGTGAGAGAGAGGAGGAGGAGAGAGGAGACGAGATGACGATGCTGCATGTGAGGGGTATTCCGGGCGCGCTTTTAGCCGCTGCGAAACGTGATGGCAACAGCTACCGCGTAGAACGGCAAGCATGGCCATCGCTCGCGCGGCGCGGCTCGTGATCATCGGCAATGGCATGGTGAGCGTGCGTCTTTGCGAGGCGGTCGCGGAGCGCGCGCCCGGACGCTTCGACGTCACCGTCGTCGGCGAGGAGACGCGGGCGGCGTACGACCGCGTGAAGCTATCCAGCTACTTCGAGTCGCGTGACGCGGCGTCACTGTCGCTTGCTGATGCGTCCTGGTATCAGGAGCGCGGCGTGACGCTGCGCCTCGGCGAGCGCATCGAGTCGATCGATCGCGGCGCCGGTGTCGTGCGTACGTCTGCTGGCGCCACACTGCCGTACGACCAGCTGGTGCTGGCCACCGGCTCGTCGCCGTTCGTGCCGCCGATCGCCGGCGTCGACCAGGCCGGCGTCTTCGTCTACCGCACGCTCGATGATCTCGAGGCCATCGTTGCGTACGCGGGCGGTGCTCGCAGATGCGCGGTGCTCGGCGGTGGCCTGCTCGGGCTCGAAGCGGCGCGGGCCGCGCTCGACCTCGGCCTCGAGACCCACGTGATCGAGATGGCGCCGCGGCTCATGCCGCGCCAGGTCGACGCCGCCGGCAGCCGGCTGCTCGAGGACGCGATCACGCGGCTCGGCGTGCGCGTCCACCTCGGGCGCGCGCCGGTGGCGCTGACCGGCGGCGGCACCGTCGAGGGCGTGTCCTTCGGCCGCGACGAACGCGACGACGTGCTCGCCGTCGACATGGTGATCGTCTCGGCCGGCATCCGGCCGCGCGACGAGCTGGCTCGCGCCGCCGGGCTCGAGGTCGGCGCCCGCGGCGGCGTGATCGTCGACGACGCGCTGGCGACCAGCGATCCGCGCATCGCGGCGATCGGCGAGGTCGCGCTCCACCGCGGCGTGTGCCACGGCCTGGTCGCACCCGGCTACGCCATGGCCGACGCGCTGGCCCGCCGCCTGGCCGGCGAAGACGGCGCGCGCTTCGACGGAGCCGACGGCGCCGCCAAGCTCAAGCTCCTCGGCGTCGAGGTGGCCAGCTTCGGTGATCCGTTCGCGACCGGCGACGGCGTCCGCGAGCTGGTCTTCCACGATCTGGTGCGCGGCGTCTATCACAAGCTCGTGGTCTCCGCCGACGGCGCCCGCCTGCTGGGCGGCATGCTGGTCGGCGACGCCACGCCGTGGGCGCGGCTCACCGGCCTGGCCCGCTCGAGCGCGCCCTTGACGGCACCTCCCCACGAGCTGTTGCTGGGCCCGGGCGCGGCTGGCAGCGGCGGGACACCCGCGGCCGACGCCCACGTCTGCACCTGCCACGACGTCACCGCCGGCGCGATCTGCAGCGCCATCAGGAAGTGCGGGCTGGGCACGGTCGACGACGTCAAGCGCACCACCCGCGCCGGCACCGGTTGCGGCGGGTGTACGCCCGACGTGATCCGCCTGCTCACCGCCGAGCTCAAGGCCAGCGGCGCCAGCGTGCGCACCGGCATCTGCGAGCACTTCGACTACACCCGCCAGGAGCTGTACGAGATCGTGGCCAGCCTCGGGCTGCGCGACTTCGCCGCGCTCGTCGCCGCCCGCGGACGCGGCGCCGGCTGCGAGGTGTGCAAGCCGGTGGCGGCCTCGATCTTCGCCAGCGTGCACAACGAGATGATCCTCGACAAGCACGCCGCGCTCCAGGACACCAACGATCGCTTCCTGGCCAACATCCAGCGGCGCGGTCTGTACTCGGTGGTGCCG
>SXGS01064806.1_pt1 | contig 19664 bp, 15 predicted proteins | sample 3174681 | NCBI WGS metagenome assembly SXGS01 (sample SAMN11356861, study PRJNA531348) | freshwater metagenome | isolation source: freshwater sample F1-80 | place: China: Fuxian Lake, Yuxi | collected 2017-12-25 | reverse complement strand
CGTCGTTGAAGTACTTGATGGTGGCATCAATAGCGGCGAGGAAGTCCTCAGCTGATCCGATGTCGTTCACTGCGACGACAGGGGTGCTGGTCTTCTCGGGGGTCGTGATGGTCATGTAGTAGGGGCTCCGATGTGGATAGTTGATTTGGTCAGCGCACAAGACGAATCGAATGCACTGAAATGTTTGTGGTGTTGATTACGCGCAATGCGCGCCCGTTTAGTCTAGTCCGATCTGCCTAGCAACGCAAAAGCGGCCGCAGCCGCCAGCCAGGCTCAGAAATGCGACAGGCAATGCACGGCGCGCTCGGGGGCGAGCATCAGTTGGAGCAGCCGCGCGGCACCGGCCCGGTGTTCCACGATCCGGCCCGCAGCCAGCAAGCTGCTCGGCAGTACTCCGCCCAGGTAAACCGAGCCCAAATCCGCAATGTCCAGGCTCAGGTCCGGTTCGGTCGAAGCCCCGGATTCATCCGAAAGCTCAGTCACGTTGGCCTGACCCGCACGGACCTCGAGCTCGAACCGTCCGCCGGCAAGTCCCATCTGGTCCGCCACCTCGATCACCAAACGGCCGTCCGCTTGGTACTCCCGGGCGGCGAAAGCCCGGCGCACATCCAGGATCCGCAGCCAGATCATGTCCCGCTGCCGCGTGGATTCGACCAGCCGCGGGTCCGCCAACGCCCACTGCATCGGATCGACCAGCGGAGCGTCCTCCCAGACGATCCGGGTGGTCAGGTCGACCGAGCCGAGGAACTGCCACAGTTCCAAGTAGGCGACGTCGTCGGCCGCGACCAGGTCCACGATGTCGAGCCGGCGCGGAGTTTCGTCCCAGCCGGAATATTTGTAGCTCGCATAGCCGTCCGGAACGCCGTTCGCGGAGTAGTGCACCGCGGAGATCACGTCTTTGTCCTCGCCGTCCTTGCCCATTTTGCCCGCCGCGTAATAGCGATAACTCTCCGTCCGGTCGATCGAGCCGGGTTGCCGTGCATGCACTTCGGCAAAAATCTTGGGCGCCAGGTCGAACAGGTCCTGCCGTGGCACGTTGCGCACCACCCCGGTGGTCTGCCGCACCAAGTCGAGGCCCTTGCTGCTGTCCACCGTGATGCTGCGCTCCTGCGTGGCAACCCCGAAACCGAAGCGCCGGTAGATGCTGCCCTCGGACACCGTCAAGGCGGCCACGGCAATCCCCTCGTCCCGGGCACGGCGCAGATCGTCCTGCATCATCTCCCGGAGGATGCCGAGCCGGCGGTGGTCCGAGCGCACCGTCACGGCCGAAATCAGTTCCGCACGGAGCATCCGGCCCGAGCCGATGTTCAGGTCCTTGCGGAAGCTCTCGAACGTGGCCACCGGCCAGCCGATGTCGAATCCGGGCTGCGCGGCCTTCCGGTACACGCCGATGAATTCGGTGCGGTCCGCGATCGAGCGCACCATGGCTTCCGCTGCCCGCTCGGTACTGCGCCCGGGGTTGTGGAAGCCGTAGGACACGGCCTTCAACCAGGTCATCGCGGCTTCGTAACCGGCCTCGCCGGGTGCCACCGGATGGATCCGGCGGAGCTCGAAATCATCGGTGAAAGCCATTAGAACTCCGTCCGGTTCAGCGGTGCCGCCGGGACGGCGAACACCGCATCGAATTGGGCAACCGCCGTTTCCAGGCCCGACGACGGGGCCCCGAACCGGCCGGCGGCCAAGAACAATCCGGCCCGCGTTCCGGAAAGGTACAAAGCGGCCAAATCTGCCGTGTCCAAAGACCAGGCGAGTTCGGTGTCCGGGGCCAGCCGGGAGACTTCGCCCTGGCCGTCCCGCACCGTGAGCCGGTACTTGCCCGCGACCAGTTCCATCCGGTCCCGGACCTCGAACTCGACCACGCCGTCGGCCCAGTATTTCCGGGCAGCCAGCGCCGCCGGGACATCCAGCAAGCGCAACCAGAGATCGTCTTCGACGCCGCTCACCGAGTAGCGCATGGAATCGACCAACGCCCAGCGCAAGGGATCCTCGCCCGGCGGCCGGGCCCAGCTCACCGAAACCGTCCGGTCCACGCCGGCGAGGAATTCCCACAACCCGAGGTAGGCATTCGCGTCCAAAGCGAGCAGGTCGATGATCTGCAAAGTCGCCGGCTTGCCCTCGGCACGGATCTGCTTGTAGCTGACATAACCGTCGATGCCGCCGTCCAGGCCGAAATGCGCGGCGACGCGGACCGCTTTGTCCGGATCCGGATTGCCGTGCATCCAAGCCCCGGAGACCCGGGCCCGGTAGGCGGCTGGTCGGCTGACCGAACCGAAGCCGGAGCGGTGCAGCGACTCGAAAAGCCGGCTCTGCAATTCGCCCGCCGAATCGTTGGGCACCAGGTCCACCGTGCCGGTCGGTGCGCTCCGCAAGGCGAATCCGGGAGAGGTGTCCACAGTGACCGCATTGATCGTGCTGGCTTCACCGAAGCCGAAGCGGCCGTAGATCACGGCTTCGGTGGCGGTGAGTGCGGCCAGCGCGAATCCGGCCGCCTGCGCTTTGGCCAAGTCCGCCCCGATCATCGCGGACAGGATGCCGCGGCGCCGATGGCTGGGCCGGACCGTGACCGCGGTGATCAGGTTGGCGGCCAGCAGCCGTCCACCGCCCACATTGACCGTTCCCGGATAGGAAGCATAGGTCCCCACCGGGATATTGGCCGGCAAGCCTCCGGCCGGTGCCGTGGTCGGGTACACCCCGCAAATCTGCTGTCCGTCAGCGGCATCCGCGGCAGCAGCACGGCGGATCGCGTCCGGGCCGACCGCCTCGGAACCGAACCCGATCGCCACCGCGTCGGCCCACCCGGCCGCGCGCTCGTCGACCTCGCCTTCGGCATCCAGCGACTCGGCGATCGGCCATACACGCAACTCGTAGGGGAAACTCGGCGTACTTTCAGGAAAAGAGCTCACAGCGGATAAGTCTATCGATCTGCGATTGCACTTTGAACCCCTGGCTGAACCGCCGTCCAGTACCGGGGCAGCCGCTCAGTGGCCGGCGTCGAACCAGCTGGTTCCGACGCCGATGTGCACATCGAGCGGAACTCCGATCTCGGCAGCGCCGGCCATTTGCTGCATCACCAGGGACTCCACCTGTTCCAGTTCCCCCGGCGCGACTTCGAAAACCAATTCGTCATGCACTTGGAGCAGCATCCGGGAAGCGAGTCCAGCCTCCGCGAAGGCCGAATCCACGCCGAGCATGGCGCGTTTGATGATGTCCGCCGCGGAGCCCTGGATCGGCGCGTTCAACGCGGCCCGTTCGGACATTTCACGCAGCTGCCGATTGTCGCTGGTCAGCTCGGGGAGGTAACGGCGCCGGCCTTCGATGGTCTCGGTGTAGCCGTCCAGGCGCGCCTGCTCGACGACGCCGCGCAGGTAATCGCGTACCGCACCGAAGCGGTCGAAGTAGTCCTTCATCAAGGTGCGCGCTTCGTCCACCGAGATATTGAGCTGCTTGGAGAGCCCGAAGGAACTCAGACCGTAAACCAAGCCATAGGACATCGCCTTCACCTTGGAGCGCATCGCCGCGGTGACTTCGTCCGGCTCGACGTCGAAGATGTGCGAGCCGACGAAGCGGTGCAGGTCTTCGCCGTCTTTGAAGGCCTGGATCAGCGCTTCGTCGCCGGACAAATGCGCCATGATGCGCATTTCGATCTGCGAATAGTCGGCGGTGAGCAGGGTTTCGAAAGGCTGTTTCCCGGGTGCCCGGCCGACGATGAAGGCACCGCGGATCCGCCGTCCTTCGGCGCTGCGGATCGGGATGTTCTGCAGGTTCGGATTGGTCGAGGAGAGCCGTCCGGTGGCGGCCACGTTCTGCGCATAGGTGGTGTGCACCCGGTCATCGGGGCCGATCGACTTGATCAGGCCTTCGACCGTCTGGCGCAATTTGCTCGCGTCCCGATAAGCCTGCAACTGGAGCAGGAACGGATGCGGGTGTTTTGCGGTCAAGTCCGCCAGGGCCTCGGCATCGGTGGAGAACCCGGTCTTGATCTTCTTCGTTTTGGGCATCCCGAGTTCGTCGAAGAGCACGGTCTGCAGTTGCTTCGGCGAACCGAGGTTCACTTCGTGGCCGATGATCGCGTAGGCCTCGGTTTGCGCAGCTTCGATGGTCTTGCTGAAATCGGACATCAGCGTGTCCAGGGTGTCCCGGGACACCGCGATTCCGGCGAGTTCCATCTCGGCGAGCACCCTGGCGAGCGGCAATTCCAATCCGGTCAGCAACTGGGCCGCGTTTCGCTCGATCAGGATCGGCGCGAAGTAGCTGCTCAGCTTCTGCGTCGCGAAGGCCCGCAGCACCGCCTCCTGGGCGCCGTCGTCGCCGTCCAGACCCAGATCGAGTTGGCCGGAATCCTTGGCCGCCCCCACGCTCATCGGCGTCTTGAGGTGGTAGAGGCTCAAATCCGCCAGATCGTAATTCCGGCGTTCCGGTTGGATCAGGTAGGCCGAGATCGAGGTGTCGTCGATCACCCCGTCGAGGCTCAGGCCGCGCGCGGACAACGCTTTCAGTGCCGACTTGAGGTCGTGCACCGCTTTGGGCGCCGGCCCGGACAGCCACTCGGCGAGCGATTGGTCGGCCGCCTGGTCCAGGCCGGCCAGGGCGACGAATGCCGCGGAATCGCCGGTGCTCAAAGCGATCCCCTGCACGTCCAGGCCAACCGGGTCGGCCAACGGCAGGGTCTCCCCCGCCAACGCCACCCCGATGGTCGCGGTTCCGGCCGCCTCGAACCAAGCACCGATCTCCTGCGCCGAGCCGAGCGATCCGTGGACCGGAGCCGCATGGCCTTCGGCCGAAGCCTCGGTTTCGGCTTCGCCGAACAGGTCGAACAACCGCTTGCGCAACGTGTTGAACTGCAGGGCGTCGAATAGCTCTTCGACCTTCTCCCGGTCGGGATGCTGCAGTTCCATCTCGGCCAAAGCCACCGGGAGGTCCAGATCGGTGAGCAACCGGTTCAACCGGCGGTTCCGTTTGACGTCGTCGATGTGTTCGCGCAAAGCATCGCCGACCTTGCCGCCGATCGAATCCAGATTCGCCAGGATGCCTTCCAAGCCGCCGTACTGGTTGATCCACTTGGCCGCGGTCTTCGGGCCGACGCCTGGAACCCCGGGCAGGTTGTCCGCGGTTTCGCCGACCAGCGCGGCGAGGTCCGAGTACTGGTCCGGACGGACGAAGTACTTTGCCTCCACTGCCGCCGCGTCCATCGGCGGGATGTCGGAGATGCCCTTCTTCGGGTACAGCACCAAGGTGTTGTCCGTGATCAGCTGGAAGGCGTCGCGGTCACCGGAGACCAGCAGGGTCTGCCAGCCGGCGGCCTCCGACTTGGTCGCCAAAGTGGCCAAAATATCGTCCGCCTCGTAGCCGTCGATGCTGATCGTCGGGATGTTCATCGCTTCCATGACCTTGATGATCAAGTCCACCTGGCCGTGGAATTCTTCCGGGGTCTTGGACCGGCCGGCCTTGTATTCGGTGTACTCCTCGGAGCGGAAAGTCGGCGTGTCGAGGTCGAAAGCGACCGCCACATGGCTGGGCTTCTGCTGCCGGATCATGGTCAGCAGCATCGATGTGAAGCCGTGCACCGCATTGGTGTGCTGGCCGGTGTCGGTGACGAAGGTCTCCGGCGGCAAGGCGTAGAAGGCACGGAAGGCCATCGAGTGGCCGTCCAGGACCAGGAGCTTGGCGGGCTGGGCGGCTGGCGTGTCAGTGCTGTTTTGGCTCACTGCTCTAGCCTAGTGCGCCGCCACGACAGTTTCACCTCACGATTTGGCGTGGAAGATCGGGATGATCAGGTAGATGCCGTAGAGCACGGCCAGGGCGGAGAGCAGGTAGCAGGCATATTCGGTGGCCCGGGTCCAGGTCCGGGTCCGGCCGGTCCGGTCCAGGGCAGCCGCGTGCAGCCGCACCGCTGAGGAGAACAGGGTCACCACGACCAGTGCGCCCACCAAAGTGGCGATGCCGACGACGAAAAAGGCGTTCCAGTTGATGTTCATTTGCTTCCGCCCACTTTCGCCTCGGAGGGCACTGCCGGCTCCGTGCGCGCCCGGCCGCCGCGTCCGGCCCGTTTGACGATGTCCGCGGCCGCCTCGACCTCGGCCACGCCGGCGATGTCATGGCCTTTGCTGCGCCGCGAATACAGGAAGATCGCGAGCACTCCGGCGGTGCCGAGCACCGCGTCGATGATCAGACCGGTCAACCCCAGCTGCGCGATCAGGGCGGCGATGGCGCCGACCATCGCGGCAGCGGGCAGGGTGAAAAGCCAGCCCAAGGCCATTCGACCGGCCAGGCGCCAGCGGACCACGGCGCCGGGCCGGCCCAAGCCGGAGCCGATCACCGAGCCGGAGGCCACCTGGGTGGTGGACAACGCGAAACCCAAGTGCGACGACGCCAGGATCGCTGCCGCCGTCGACGTCTCGGCGGCGAAACCCTGCGCCGGTTTCACCTCGGTCAAGCCGGTGCCCAGGGTCTTGATGATCCGCCAACCGCCGGAATAGGTGCCGAGGGCGATCGCCAAGGCACAGGCGGAGATCACCCAGAACTGCGGCCCGGTGCCGGCCGCCTGGTAACCGCCCGAGATGAGCACCAGGGTGATCACGCCCATGGTTTTCTGCGCATCGTTGGTCCCGTGCGCCAAAGCCACCAGGGACGAGGAAAAAATCTGGGCGTGCCGGAAGCCGCCGCGCCGGTTCGGCAGATTGTCACCGCTCTCCGCGGTGCGCTGCGTGATCGCATAGGCCACCAGGGTGCAGACGAACGCGACGAAACCGGCGACCAGCGGGGCCAGCAACGCCGGGATGATCACGTTGCTGAACAGCACGCTGTAATTGACCACACCGAATCCGGCGCCCACCACGGCTGCCCCGATCAGCCCGCCGAACAAGGCGTGCGAAGAACTCGAGGGCAACCCCAGCATCCAGGTCAGCATGTTCCACAGCACCGCGCCGAGCAGACCCGCGAAGATGAATGCCGGGGTGATGCTGACCCCGCCGGAGCCCTCGTTGAGCAGATTGCCGGAGATGGTTTTCGCGACTTCGGTGGACAGGAATGCCCCGACCAGATTCAGCACCGCGGCAAGCCCGACGGCGACTTTCGGCTTGATCGCGCCGGTGGCGATCGGCGTCGCCATGGCATTGGCCGTGTCGTGGAATCCATTGGTGAAGTCGAAGAACAGAGCGACTGCGATCACCAGAACGACGATGACCAGTAAGTCCACGAGGACTCCTTAAACTTTGCCTTGCAACGACCGTAAAAAGGTTCGATCAGGCAAATACCGCCGCCGAACCTTGAAAATCATATCCCCCTCCGGCTGGGAGCAAGCTGGCACTGCCGCAAAACAGGTTTGCCCGAAGGTACTCGGTTGAGCCGGGTCACTTGGCCGAATCGGCCGGGCATGCCAGCCTAGAACCATGACGCACCGCGAAACCGATTCCGATACCGCCAACCCCTACCGGCAGCAGCTGCTCAAAGCCGGCGTGCCCGAAGCCATGCACGACATGCTCCGCCACCACGGAGTCGGCGATTTGGTCGAGAAAATGGAGATCACTTTCCTGGAACTGACCCGGGACCGCGTGGTGGCGACCATGCCGGTGCGCGGGAACACCCAGGTCACCGGGCTGCTGCACGGCGGCGCCCATGTGGTCCTGGCGGAGACCCTGGGGTCCTTCGCCGCTGGAATCCATGCCGGTTTGGGCTCCCGGCAGGCTTTGGGCATCGAGATCGGCGCCAGCCACCACCGGGCAGCCACCGAGGGCCTGGTGGTCGGCACCTGTACGCCGATCCATCTCGGCCGAACGTTGACCACGCACGAGATCGTGATGACCGATGAGCAAGGACGCAGACTGTCCACCGTACGGATGACCAATATGATCAAGGACACCAAGCTCCCCCAGCCGGACAAACGATCCAGCGAATGACCCGGCCGGTCCACCCCGTTCCGGGGCCCGGCTTAGCTGGCGGCGCGCATCGGGTGTTGGTCTATGGGGTGACCGGTTCCGGAAAATCCGCGCTGGCGGAATCTCTGAGTGCGGCCACCGGGATCAAAGCACACCTGGTCGACGACGAGTTCGGTTGGTTGCCTGGATGGACGCCGCGTTCTCCCGAGGAGATTCGAACCATGGTGGAGCCAGTAGTCGCCGAAGAATCCTGGATCTTTGATTCCGCCTACGGGAGCTTCCGTGATCTGGTACTGGCCCGGGCCCAATTGATCATTGGCTTGGATTACTCGCGGCCGCGCTCCCTCGTTCGCTTGCTGCGTCGGACCTTCAGACGCATCGTGCACAAAGAACTCGTTTGCAACGGCAATCAGGAGACCTGGCTCAGGACTTTGTCAAAGGACTCAATTGTGCCCTGGCATTTCCGCTCCTTCAAACGCAAACAAGCGGTGATGCATGAGCTGGCCGCGGCGGCGGCCCGGGATCCATCCGCGCCACGGGTCCTGCTGTTCAAGAATCCTGCACAGACTGCTCGCTGGCTCCGCTCGTTCGCACCCGGGCCAGCGGTTTAGGCCGGCCGCCCGGGCAACCGGTAGTGCAGTTCCAGCATGCCCTTGCCCAGGATTTGCTGGCCGAGCAGTTCCAGCGGCTCGCTCGGACCGTTCATCGGCAACAGCGCTTTGCCGGAACCGAGCACTACTGGAATCAGCGTCAGCAGCAACTCGTCGAGCAATCCGAGCTCCTGGAATTGTGCCGCCAGCGCCCCGCCGCCGACCAACCAGAGGTTCTTCTCCCCCGCGGCGGCCAGCGCTTCCTGGTGCACCGGGCCGACCGGGCCCTGCACGAATCGGATGTCCTCGCCGGCGAATCTGGACGGCACAGGCAAATCCCCGTGGCTGAAAACCCAGGTGGGCAAACCCCGATACGGCCATTCGGCGAGATCCTCGCCGAGCATGAAACGATAGGTGGCGGCGCCCATGATCAGGGCGCCGACACCTTCGATGAACCGCTCATATGCTGCTTCTTGGCCGGTGGCTCCATTGAACTCGAAGAGCCAGGCCAAATCGTCGCCCTCGGTCGCGATGAAACCGTCGATGCTGGCAGCCACGAAATATTGTGTTGATCCCATGCCCAGCACAATAGTCCCGGGCACCGACAGGATCGCGCGCCAGTGGCCGGCTGCGGCTATTCCGCCGCGAAGACCGGCACTTCCTCCGGCTGCGCGGCGCGCTTCTTCGGCTTGGCGAAGAACAGCGCGGCGACCACGCCGATCAGGATCACGGTAGCCGGCACGAACAACGATTGCCCCATCGCCGTGGAGAACCCGGCGTGCAGGAACTCCGGAAGCACGCCTTCGCCGGCCGGCGCGGCACCGGCCGGCGGCTTCGGCAGATTGGCGTTCAGCTGCGCCTGCATCACTGCCGCGATTGCGGCCGAGCCCAGCACTGCACCCACCTGGCGGGTGGTGTTGTAGACCCCCGAGCCGGCACCGGCGAGCCTCGGTTCCAGGTTCCGGGTCGCGGTCATCGACACCGGGGCCCAAATTCCAGCATTGGCGAAACCGAACAAGGCGATCGGGAACAGCAGCATCCAGATCGGCACATCCGCGGTGAGGATCGACCCGAGCCAGAACAGCGCCGCAGAGAGGATCGCGAAGCCGCCGATCGCGAAGTACTTGGGATCCATTTTGTTCACGAGCTTCCCGACCACCGGAGCCAGACCACCGGAAATCAGCGCCATCGGCACCAGCAGGAGCGCCGCCTGGGTGGGGCTCAGACTGCGCACGTTCTGCGCGTACAGCATGAACGGCAGCATCATCGAGGTGATCGTGAAGCCCATCGCGGAAATCGCCAGGTTCGACAACGAGAAGTTCCGGTCTTTGAAGAGCCCCAGCGGCAACAAGGGCTCAGCCCGGTTGAACCGCTGCCACAGCACGAAGACCACCATCAGGAAGATCCCGGTGCCGATCAGCGACCAGACCGTGATCGGACCGCTGATCGTGCCCCAGTTGTAGGTCTCGGCTTCCTGGATGCCGAAGACGATGCAGAACATGCCCAGACCGCTGAGCACGACGCCCAGCCAGTCGAACCGGTGCGCACTGGTCGGCAGCACCGGCACCAGACGGGCGGCCAGGATGAAACCGATCACGCCGACCGGGATGTTGATGTAGAAGATCCACTCCCATCCCGCAGCATCCACCAGGACCCCGCCCAGGATCGGACCCACCAGGGTGGCCACGCCGGCCACGGCGCCCCAGAGGCCCATGGCCGCACCGCGGCGTTCCGGCGGGAAGACCCTGGTGATCACGGCCATGGTCTGCGGGGTCATCAACGCGGCACCCAACCCCTGCACCACGCGTGCCACGATCAGCATCTCGATGCTGTTCGACAGCCCGCACCAGGCTGATGACAGGGTGAAGATGACCAAGCCGATGAGGTAGATGTTCTTGGGTCCGAAGCGGTCGCCCAGCCGGCCGGTGATCAGCAGCGGCACGGCGTAGGCCAGCAAGTAGGCGCTGGTCACCCAGACCGCCTGGTTGATGTCGGCATCGAAGCTTTTCATGATCGAAGGCATGGCTACCGTGACAATGGTCGAATCGACCAAAATCATGAAGAAGCCGATGACCAGCGACCAGAGCGCCGGCCAAGCCCGGGTGTGTTGATTCATGGTTTTTCCTTGAAAGTGAGAGTGTGCGTCTTCGCGGTGAGCAAATGCGGTGCTTCGGCGACGATTTGCGGGAAGATCGACCAGATGATGTCGCCTTGGTCCAGTTCGGAAATGATGTTCTCCAGCCAGGCCAACTCGGCTTGGAGCATCGCGAGCGAGTATTCGTAGTTCAGCAGGAATTGGCGGCGCTCCGGCCCGGATGTCGCCAAATGGGCTTCGGTCGCGTCGACCTTGTCGCGCAATGCCGTCTGGCGTTCGCGCAACAGGGCGACCACTTGCTCCACTGGCAGATCATGGGCCTCGGCGATGCCACGCCGGAATCCGGGATATTCGTTGACGACTTCGCGGAGCAACTGGCTGACATGCCCGTGCAACGCCTCGTAGCCTTCCGGTTTGATCGTGTACCTGGTCCGTTCCGGGCGATTCCCCTCCCGCTCCGTGCCGGCTTCTTCGATCAGGCCCTGCGTAGCGAGCCGGTCCACGGCGTGGTACAGCGAACCCGGTTTGATCTTGAGCAGTTCGTCTTTGTCCCGTTCCAAAAGGAGTTGGAACATCTCATACGGGTGCATCGGGCGCTCCATGACGAGGCCCAGGACTGCGGCGCCCAACGGCGTGACCTCGACCATGCGCAGCCTTTCTACAAGATTGATTAGTACAACTGAATTATTCCAATTGGAATATAGCAAGATTGATGTCCTCGCGCAACCAATCCATCAAGAGATTGACGCAGATCACAGCACCGCGACCCGCACCCGCAGCCGGAACCGCTCCGGGCCGGGCATCACACCGACTGTGCCAGACCCGCCCAATCCGGCACCGCCGTCGCCGGCCGGTTCGCTTCATACCAGGCAGCAGCCTTGAGCACCCCGAGATCGTCGCCCACCCGGCCCGCGATCTGCACGCCGATCGGCCGGCCGTCCGAGCTGAATCCGCAATTGACCGTGGCCGCGGGCTGACCGGACATGTTGTACGGCACGGTGAATGCGATGTGGTCCATGGTCGCTTCGGGGTCGTCGTTCGGCATCGGCTTCTCGGCGGCGAAGGCGGCCATCGGAGCCACCGGGGAGAGCACGACGTCGTACGCCCAAGTCGCGGCAACCGTGGCCTGCTGCACCCTCCCGATGGTTTCGTAACAGGCCAGCGCGTCGGCGCCGTCGAACCGGGCCCCGATTGCGCACCATCGCGCGATGTACGGCAGCAGCAAGGCTTGTCCGGCTTCGTCCAGGGCCCGGAAGTCCTTGAAGGCGCGGATCCGCCAGAAATTGTCCAAACCGTCCAGCATCGCCTGGTCGAGGAACGGCCCGAGCGGCCCGACGTCGGCCCCCGCCTCGGCGAACCGTTCGGCGACCGCCCGCACGGCGGCGGCGACCTCGGCATCCACCGGCGCTCCGGCGCCGGCATCCAACTGCACCGCCACCCGCAGTCTGGCCACCTCGGGCTCTCCGGCGCCGAGCGAGCGCCAGTCTGCTGCCGGGTACGGTCGGGTCGAGTAGTCGCGTGCATCGAACTGCCCGATGACCGACATCAGCAAGCCGGCATCGCGCACCGTCCGGGCCATCGGGCCGGCGGCGCGTCCGGCATACGGCACGTCCAGCGGCACCCGTCCGGCACTGGGCTTGAGCGTGGCCAGGCCCAACCAGGTGCCCGGCAGCCGGACCGAACCGCCGATGTCGGTGCCGACGTGCAGCGGTCCGAAACCTGCCGCAGCAGCCGCTCCGGCGCCCGCACTGGATCCCCCGGTAGTCCAGGCCGGATTCCAGGGGCTCCGGCTGATTCCATGCCGGCTCGAGACGCCGGAGGAAAGCATCCCCCAGTCCGGCATCACGGTCGAGCCGAGCAGCACGCCGCCGGCTTCCAGGATCCGATCGGTCACCGGGGCGTTCGCGAGCGCCACCGGAGGGTTCGGCAGCGCAGTCCCGGACGGCATCGGGATGCCCTGGCGCGCAATGTTCTCCTTGACCGTCACCGGGACTCCGTCGAGCGGGCCGAGCGGCCGGCCGCTGGCCCAACGCCGGGTGCTCGCCGCCGCGGCTTGCTGCGCAGCGTCCGGATCGCAGCGGTAGAAGGCGTTGATCACCGGCTCCCGTTCCGCGATCCGACCAATCACGGCCGTGCAGATTTCGCTCGGGCTGAATGCCCCGGAGGCAAAGCCCGACGCCAATTCGGAGGCACTCAGATCCGGCCCGACATCGGCCATGCGCACGCTCCTCCCGGCCCTCGCCCGGCACCAGGTCCAGGGCATCGGCTGCAACCTGGCATCAATCTAACACCAACCCGGCCGCACGCCACCGACCCACCGTGCCGGGCCCGGACCAGAGCGCCGAACCCGGCCCGACTCAGGTTTCCGGGTTCAGCCGGACCGCCGCTTGGGTCGCAGCGCCTCGACGCCGTTCCGGTTGAGCATCGAGCCGACGGTTTTCCACCAAGGCCGGGACAAGTCCGGGTTCTTCCCCGCGCCGATCCGATGCAGTTGGTCGGTATGCCATTGCAGGTCCAAGAATCCGTCGATGGTTTTCACGTCCGTCACCCGGCCCAGCACCGGGCGCAGACCCGCCCGGATCCGCGGCGCCGCCAGTTTCTCCTTGGCCCCCGCGAGGACCAGTTCGGCCGCATCGGGGGCGGTGGCGGTGGGTCGGCCCAGGCCGACCACGTCGCAGGCGCCGGAGGACACCGCCTCGGCCATCCCCGCCCGGCTGCGGAACCCTCCGGTGACCGCGAGCGGAACCGCGCCGGCCAGCGATCTGGCGGCTTTGGCATACTCCAGGAAGTACGCTTCACGGTCCAAGGTGCTCTGCGCTTTGGCCTGGCCCATCATCGCCGGCGCCTCGTAGCTGCCACCGCTGATCTCGATCAGGTCGATGTTCGCCTCGGCGAGGCGGGCCAGGACCTGGAGCGATTCCTGCTCGCTGAAGCCGCCGCGCTGGAAATCCGCGGAATTCAATTTGATCCCGACCGCGAACTCCGGTGCGACATTGGCCCGGATCGCCCGGATCACGGCGAAAAGGAACCTGCTCCGGCGTTCTGCATCGCCGCCCCAGTCATCGCTGCGCAGGTTCGACAGCGGGGACAGGAACTGCGCGATCAAGTAGCCGTGCGCGGCGTGGATCTGCACGCCTTCGAAGCCGGCCGCTTCCGCGACTGCCGCAGTTTCGGCGAACCGGCCGATGATCTCCTCGATCTGCGCTTCGTCGAGCTCCTGCGGTGCTGAGGCCCCGGGGATCTTCAACGCCACCGGGCTGGGCGCCACCGGTCGCGAGCGGCCGGCCAACGGATTCGCCTGCCGCCCGGGGTGGTTGATCTGCATCCAGATCCGGCTGCCGTGGCTTTGCCCGGCGTCGGCCCAACGGCGCAACCGCGCCAGATCCCGGCGGTCCTCGACGGCCACATTGCCCGGTTCGCCGAGCTGTCCGCGGTCGACCATCACATTCCCGGTGACCAAAAGGCCGAAACCGCCGGAGGCCCAGCGCCGGTACAGGGTTTCCAGCCGGTCGCTCGGCCGGTGCCCCGAATCGCCGAGCGCTTCGCTGAGCGCGGCCTTCATGATCCGATTGGGCAGCACTTGGCCGCAGGGCAGGGTCAGCGGACTGTTCAGCTCGGATTGCCGGTCCGGTGTTTGCTGCGGCATCAGAACTCCCTTGTTCGGCGGTGCTGCCCGTTCCGCGGTGACCCGGGCGCTTGCGATACAAGTCAACCATAGTTGTATCTCAACCGGCAGCGGAATACCGCCCAGCTTCGGCACCCGGATCTTGGGCTGCAGCACTCCTGCCCAGCTTCCGACGGCGGAAGTTGGGCAGAACTTCGGGTCAAAAAGGAAAGTCGACTAGGACTTCGGGTTAAAAAGAAAGCCGCTGGCCAGCTAAGCTGACCAGCGGCTTGGGACCAGTGCCCGAGGTGGGACTCGAACCCACACACCTTTCGATACTGCATTTTGAGTGCAGCGCGTCTGCCAATTCCGCCACTCGGGCGGGCACTTCCCGGCAGTTGCAGCGATGAAGATCACGCTCCGCTTTCAGCTGAGCTTGACGTTCACGTGCGAGAAATAACTCTACATGCAGATAGGCTGTTTTATGAAAACCATCCAGCAGTACGAGGAGCCACCGTGTCAGAATCCCCCGAACCCGCCGAGTCCGCGCCCGTATCCGCTCCCCGGCGCGTCGTTGTCGCGGAGGACGAAACCCTGATCCGTTTGGACATCATCGAGATCCTCCGTGGCGAAGGCTACGATGTGGTCGGCGAAGCGGACAATGGCGAGAAGGCTTTGGACCTCGCCCGGGAGCTCAAACCCGATCTGGTCCTGATGGACGTCAAGATGCCGGTCATGGACGGGATCAGCGCCGCGGAGAAGATCGTCAAGGAACGCATCGCCCCGGTAGTGCTCTTGACCGCCTTCAGCCAGAAGGAACTCGTGGAACGGGCCCGCGACGCCGGCGCCATGGCGTACGTGGTCAAGCCGTTCACCCCGGCCGATCTGGTTCCGGCGATCGAGATCGCGCTCTCGCGCTATGAGGAAATCAAGATCCTCGAGGCCGAGGTGCACGATCTGCAGGACCGTTTCGAAACCCGCAAATTGGTGGAACGCGCGAAGTCGCTGCTGACCACCAAAATGGGGCTCACCGAACCGGAAGCCTTCCGCTGGATCCAGAAGACGTCGATGGACCGCCGGTTGAGCATGCGCGAGGTCGCGGACACCATCATCAGCCAGGTCAACTGAGTCACCCAGGTCAACTGAGTCAGCCCGGTCAACTGACCGGCTGCACCCAGAATTGACGACGACGGGCGGCCACCTTTCGGTGGCCGCCCGTCGTCGGTTTCAGCTTAGTTTTTCGGTTCCACGACCGGCCAAGGGCCGACCTTTTCCCGATTATTGCGTCCGGATTCGGAGAAGTCGGAGAGGTCCCCCACTTTGTGCACTTTGACCGTATTGGTCGAGCCGGATTGCCCGGGCGGGGAACCGGCGGCGATCACCACCACGTCGTCCACCTGCGCCAAACCTTTTTCCAGCAGCATGTGGTCGACCTGTTCGGTCATCTCATCGGTGTGGTGCACCATCGGGACCATGATCGGCTGGATCCCCCAGGTCAGCGAAAGCTGGTTCCAGACCCGCTCATCCGGGGTGAACGCGAAGACCGGCTTGACCGGCCGCAAGCGGGACAACCGGCGTGCCGAGTCGCCGGACTGGGTGAACGCGCACACGTACTTGGCGTTGAGCTGATCCGCGATCACCACGGCGGCCCGGGTGATCGCGCCGCCGCGGGTCTTCGGGCTGGTGCCCAGCGCGGGTACCCGCTCCAAACCGTGTTCTTCGGTCGATTCGATGATCCGGGCCATGGTCTTGACCGTCTCGATCGGATACTTGCCCACGCTGGTCTCGCCGGAGAGCATCACCGCGTCGGCGCCGTCGAGCACCGCATTGGCGCAGTCCGAAGCCTCCGCCCTGGTGGGCCGCGGGTTCTCGATCATCGATTCGAGCACCTGGGTGGCCACGATAACCGGCTTGGCCCAACGACGGGCCAACTCGATCGCCTTCTTCTGCACGATCGGCACTTCCTCCAACGGGAGTTCCACGCCCAAGTCGCCGCGCGCCACCATGATCGCATCGAAGGAATCGATGATCTCGGAGAGGTTGTCCACGGCCTGCGGCTTCTCGATCTTGGCGATCACCGGGACCCGGCGGCCCTCTTCGTCCATGATCTCGTGCACCCGCACGATGTCCGAGGCGTCCCGGACGAAGGACAAAGCGATCAGATCCACGCCTCGGCCCATCGCCCAGCGCAGGTCTTCTTCGTCTTTTTCGCTCAGCGCCGGCACGTTCACCGCGACGCCGGGCAGATTGATGCCTTTGTTGTTGGACACCATGCCGCCGACCACTACTTCGGTGACCACCTTTACCGCGTCCACCGCGGTGGCCCGCAACGAGACTTTGCCGTCGTCGATCAGCAGCGCATCGCCGACCTTGACGTCTTCGGTGAGGCTCTTCAACGTGGTCGAGCAGATGTCTTTGGTGCCCGGAACGTCTTCCGTGGTGATTGTGAAGACATCGCCCGGTGCCAGGGCGTACGGACCGTCGACGAAACGGCCCAGGCGGATCTTCGGCCCCTGCAGATCGGCCATGATCGCCACCGGCTTGCCCAACGCCGCAGCCGCTTTGCGGACATTCTCATAGGTCTCGTTGTGCACGGTGTAGTCACCGTGGCTCATGTTCATCCGGGCCACGTCCACGCCGGCGTCGAGCACGGCCAGGGCCTGCTCGTAACCGGAGATGGCCGGCCCAAAAGTTGCAACAATCTTTGCGCGTCTCATATACCTACCCTAATCTGAGCCCCATGTGCTCGCATGACCTGGAGTTGACCCTCCAGTGAATCTTCAGTGCCGGTGCCGGTCCTTCAGGCCGAACTCACAGCGGGGAAATAGCGGCGTCGGTGGGCGCAACCGGTGCCGGAAGGCTGGTGCTTCCGCTGAGGTGCTGGTCCACCGCCGCAGCGCAGGCCCGGCCTTCGGCGATCGCCCAGACGATCAGCGACTGGCCGCGCCCGGCATCACCGGCCACGAAAACGCCGTCGACGTCGGTCATGTAGTAACCGTCCCGGACCAGATTGCCGCGTCCGTCGAACCGGGCACCCACCTGCTCCGCGATCCCAGCCGGCTCGGGCCCGGTGAAGCCCAAGGAAAGGAACACCAGATCCGCCGGGATCTCGCGTTCCGTGCCCGGCTTGGGCAGCCGCTTGCCGTCCCGGTACTCGGTTTCCGCGATCTTCAACGCGGTGAGCACGCCGTCCGCCCCGATGAACTCGACCGTGGAGGCCAAATAGGTCCGCTCGCCGCCCTCTTCGTGCGCGCTGGCGACCTCGAACAGGGTCGGGAACATCGGCCACGGCTGGTGTTCCGGACGCTCGGCCGGCGGCTGTTTGCCGATCGCCAAGGTGGTCACCGAGGCGGCCTGCTGCCGGTGCGCAGTGCCCAGGCAGTCGGCTCCGGTGTCCCCGCCACCGAGGATCACCACGTGTTTGCCGCGCGCATCGATCTGATCCGGCACCGGATCGCCGGCCACTGCCCGGTTGGACTGCACCAGGTAATCCATCGCGTAATGCACTCCGGTCAGCTCCCGGCCCGGAATCGGCAAATCCCGCGGCACCGTGGCACCGGTGCAGATCACCACTGCGTCATAGCGCCGGCGCAGCTGCTCCCAAGAAATGTCCTTGCCGATTTCGACGCCGGCCCGGAACCGGGTGCCTTCGGCGCGCATCTGCTCCAGCCTGCGGTCCAAGTGCTCCTTTTCCATTTTGAAATCCGGGATGCCGTAACGGAGCAAGCCGCCGATCCGGTCGTCCCGTTCGTACACCGCGACGGTATGGCCCACCCGGGTGAGTTGTTGCGCCGCAGCCAGCCCGGCCGGGCCGGAACCGACCACCGCGACGGTGTGCCCGGTCAGCCTGGCCGGCGGCAGCGGCTTGACCCAATCCTGTTCGAAGGCCTGATCGATGATCGAAACCTCGACCTGTTTGATGGTCACCGCGGGCTGGTTGATGCCGAGCACGCACGATGATTCGCACGGCGCCGGGCAGAGCCGTCCGGTGAATTCCGGAAAGTTGTTCGTCGCGTGCAGGCGCTCGATCGCCTCTTCGCCCTTGTCCCGCCAGACCAGGTCGTTCCATTCGGGAATCAGGTTGCCCAGCGGACAGCCCTGATGGCAGAACGGCACTCCGCAGTCCATGCACCGGCCGGCCTGCGACTTGAGCACGCCTTTTTCCTGTGCTTCGTAGACTTCTTTCCAGTCCATGATCCGCACCGGGACCGGCCGGCGCGGCTGGGTCTGCCGTTCCCGGGTCTTCAGAAAGCCACGTGGATCAGCCACCGGTCACCTCCAGGATTCGTTGCCAAACGACGTCTCCGTCGGGGTCCAGACCTTCCGCCTCGGCGGTGGCCCGGGTCTGCAATACCGCGGCATAGTCCCGGGGCAGCACCTTGGTGATTTGCCCGGCCACGGCATCGAAATCTTCGAGCAGTCTGGCGGCCAATGCCGAGTCGGTCTCCTCCTGGTGCTGGCGCAGCAGGTTGCGGACGAATTCCCGGTCCTCAGCATCCAAGGCGAGCAATTGCAGCTCTCCCGAATCCAAAGCCTGTTTGTTGACCTTGGCCGGCACCAGATCGAGCACGAAGGCGACGCCGCCGGACATCCCGGCGCCGAAGTTGCGCCCGGTCCGGCCCAGGATCAGTGCCCGGCCGCCGGTCATGGACTCGCAGCCGTGGTCGCCGATCCCTTCGGCCACCGCGGTGGCACCCGAGTTCCGCACCAGGAACCGTTCGCCGACCTGGCCGCGCAGGAACAACTCGCCGCTGGTGGCTCCGTAACCGATCACATTGCCGGCGATCACGTTCTGTTCCGCCGGGAAGGTGTTGCTGCGGTCCGGCCGGACGATGATCCGGCCGCCGGAGAGGCCTTTGCCCACGTAATCATTGGAATCGCCGTACAGCCGCAGCGTGATGCCGGCCGGCAGGAACGCGCCCAATGACTGACCGGCCTGGCCGGTCAGCGTGACATCGATGGTGTCGGTGCCGAGCACCTCGATGCCGAACTTCTTGGTCACTTCGTGCCCCAGCATGGTGCCCACCGAGCGATCGGTGTTGACGATGCCGACGCTGATCTTCACCGGAACCCGGTCGGCCAGCGCTTCGGCGGCCATGGTGATCAGCTGTTGGTCGAAGTGCTTGTCCAACTCGTGGTTCTGCCCGATCAGGTTGCGCAGCGGGACATCGCGGTCGAAGCTCTGCCCTTCGAGCAGCGGTGCCAGCTCCAACCCCTCGGTCTTCCAGTGGTCCACCGCCTTGCGGATGTCCAGCGCATCGCTGTGCCCGATGGCTTCCTCGAGCGAACGGAACCCGAGTTCGGCGAGGATTTCACGGACCTCTTCGGCCAAGAACTCGAAGAAGTTGACCACGAATTCCGGCTTGCCGGAGAACCGCGCGCGCAATTCCGGGTTCTGCGTGGCCACACCCACCGGGCAGGTGTCCAAATGGCAGACCCGCATCATGATGCAGCCGGAAACCACCAGCGGCGCGGTGGCGAAGCCGTACTCTTCGGCACCG